>Ga0302236_1001830_pt1 | contig 13954 bp, 15 predicted proteins | sample AAG_UR_Gly_MG_FD_193509 | JGI IMG/M metagenome (GOLD analysis project Ga0302236, IMG submission 193509) | Enriched activated sludge microbial communities from anaerobic digester in WTTP, New Holstein, Wisconsin, United States - AAG_UR_Gly | ecosystem: Engineered > Bioreactor > Anaerobic >...
TAGGGTACCTCTAAAAATACTTATGATAAAGCGTGGATATAGATTGCAATAAGTCATTGATAATGTTATGTTAATATCATCATTTGAGGCGTTTTTGGAGGGGATCATGAAGCAGCTGGGGTTGTTCGACTGGGAGAAGAGGTACGACAGGATCGACAAGGGGGGAGATCCCCTGGTGAGACTGAACAGGGTTGTTGCCTGGGAGGGATTTCGGCCGCTGCTCATGAAGGTACGGGAGAAGGAACGCAAGAGCAATGCGGGAGCGAAGCCGTACGATGTGGTGCTGATGTTCAAGGCGCTCATTATCCAGTCGCTGTATAATCTTTCTGACGATGAGCTTGAGTACCAGATATTGGACAGGCTGACATTCATGCGGTTTTTGGGTCTTGGTCCTGGAGATCGGGTACCGGACGCGAAGACGATCTGGCTGTTTCGGGAGCAGCTCAAGGAGACGGGGTTGGTGAGTGAGCTGTTTGCGATGTTTGATCGGCATCTTCAGGCGAGTGGATTTGTGGCCCGCAAGGGTCAGATTGTGGATGCCAGCATTGTATCGGTGCCGAAGCAGCGCAATACCCGGGAGGAGAACGCACTGATCAAGGGGGGAGGCAAGCCGCAGGGCTGGAAAGAACCCAAGCGCCGGCAGAAGGACACAGACGCTAGGTGGCTGAAGAAGAACGGCAAGAGCTATTATGGGTATAAGAACCATGTCAATGTGGATGTGAAGCACAAGCTGATACGGGAATATGCGGTGACGGATGCGAGTGTGCATGATTCCCAGGTGTTTGGTGATCTGCTTCGTGAGGATAACAGCAGCAGGGACGTGTATGCAGACAGTGCGTACCGATCTGAGGAGAGTCTGGGGATGCTGCGTGATCGCAGGTATCGTGAACATCTTCAGCGCAAGGGATGTCGGCATCGGAGGCTGACGAGCTGGGAGAAGCGAGGGAACCATACCCGGTCGAAGATACGATCCCGCATTGAGCATGTGTTCGGAGTACAGTCCATGATTGCGGGAGATCTGCTGTTGCGGACGATAGGGATAGCTCGAGCATGGGTCAAGATTGGGCTGAGGAACCTGGCCTACAACATGTTTCGCTTCCAGTCGCTGGTAACTGTTGGGTGAGGTGCGTCCACATGGGTGAAATCATGTCCCGGGGAGATCACAATGCTCGGAATAGCTCACAAATAGCACCGAAGAAAGCTCCTTATGAGACATATTCTAAGGGTTGTGTATGAAAAAATCAGCCCCATGATGAAAACCTCTGGAAAAGGGAATTATTCGAGGTGGCCTATTTTATTATCAGAATATGATTTGTCCCGATAACGTATAGGCTATAACGATAACGGATTTTGATTTTCGATATTGTAACCATAAATCCATGAAACGGAGGATGTAACGATGCATAGATTCTTTGGCATGTCAGTCAACGTAGGACGGCTCTGGGTGGCTCTGGTTATTGTCTTCTTACTTCCTCTAACAGCTTTCTCAGCAACTAATCCCCAGGTGTCTGCAGGACAGACTGTGACAGCAGGTCTGAAGTCAGATGGAACCGTTCTTACCATTATTGGTCGATCAACCACCCCTGGTATTAATACAAGTACCTGGACTAACATCACCCAAATAGCAAATGTCGGTGGTGCTTCAGTAATCGGTCTGAAGAGTGATGGTACTGTGGTTGCCACAGGTGACAACATTAATGGTCAGTGCAACGTAAGTAGCTGGACTGGAATCACTCAGGTTGCATTTTCCAGCAACAGTACTTTTGGTCTGAAGTCAGACGGTACCGTGGTTGCTACAGGCAACTTAAATTATGGTCAGAGTGCAGTCTTAAACTGGACTGGAATCAAGCAGATCTCAGCTGGGTTCATCCATGTTGTTGGTCTGAAGTATGATGGTACTGTTGTCCATGCAGGTACTACCATCCTCGGCTTGACCAATGTAAGCTCCTGGTCTAATATCACTCAGATCTCTGCTGGTGGTGACCATACAGTCGGTCTGAAGTCAGACGGTACCGTGGTTGCAGTTGGTGAGAATGATCAGGGTCAGTGCAATGTCCAGGCATGGACTGGAATCACTCAGGTTTCAGCAGGTAATTATCATACAGTCGGTTTGAAGTCAGACGGTACTGCTGTAGCAGTAGGTCTTAATACTTCTCCTGATTATGTTGGTCAGTGCAATGTCCAGACATGGACTAACCTTGTGCAGGTTTCAGCAGGTTATGATTATACAGTCGGTCTGAAGAGTGATGGTACCGTGGTAGGTACTGGTTCCAACTATTGGGGTCAGCTTAATGGTATCGAGCAGTGGAACCTGGGCTCAGCAATTGTTGCCCCTGTAATGGTTGCAGTGCCTAACGTCATCACCCTTGCCGATACCGTTGCCGAGACTACGATCACGAAGGCAAGTCTCCAGGTCGGTGCCTGGGACTCCAACTATAGCAGCTCTCCTGTCAACACGGTTATCAGTCAGAGCCCTGCTGCTGGTATAAAGGTGAGCAAGGGATCTTCTGTGAAGCTGACCTTGTCCCTCGGTGCTGCTCCTACTTATGAGGCTACCGCTACCCTCAAGATCATGAACAAGATCACCAAGGTTGGTATCGCTGGTGTTACAGTTACCACCAGGGACAAGAACGGTTACCTGCTTCAGGTGCTTACCACCAACTCCTCTGGTGTTGTAACCCTTCAGATGCCCAAGGCTGGCAAGGTGTGGATCTACTCTGCAAAGACTGGATATGCCCCTGTCCTCTATCCGGATGTGCAGGTCATCAATAAGGGTGCCAAAAACAGCATTGTGTCTTATATGAATCCTGCTGCAACAGCTACAGCAACGGCAAAGAAGAAAAAGTAATAAGCAACCACTGGTTAAATATGAACGAGGGCATGCCAACCTATGGCATGCCCTTATATATTTGTAGAAATAGTCCTGCCACTACTTCCTTCAGTTATATCCCATCAATAAAGTTCTTTGAGACTCTAAAGAAGGTAGATCATCTTTGAAGAAGATGTGTATCTGTACGAAGTAATTTAGAAGAAATTTAAAAATAATTGTTAGAACTGCCTTCCTCGATTCGTATATAGGTATGGAAAGAGAGCATGAAAGATTAGTTGATGTAATTATGTACATTGCCAGTTTATGCTTATCTGCATTTAGATTTGCAAAAGGCCAGAACCCATTTGATTTTGAATCATTAGCCGTTGCTGAGTTCATTACATCAAAGACTTTGCCGTTCATCGAGGATGAGAATGTCGATTACCGGAAAGCCCATAAGGATTTCATCCAGACGATGGTTGAGAATGGATGGACACATGGATCTGAGGATTTCAGTGAAAGGACACATCCGGATATCACAGATTGGGATTCCTTGGGGAGGTCTTCCAAAGAGATGTATGGATATTTTGCTGGGATCGTGTGCAGTGCAAAAGGATTTTATCAGTCGTTGAAAAATGAGCTGGAAGAGGAGTTCATGAACAGTTTTTCCACAATGGTTATAGAGGGAAAAGCATTTGTAGGACTTAAAGGGAATGGTGCTACTCATTAATTTGCCAGTAGAATATTATGAAAAAACTAAATACCTTCTTGAAGTTCTTGGAAACACATTATCCTCTTCAAAATGAAGTTCATCACAACATAAAATATGACGTGAAGGTTTACACGACAGCCGATCCCTTGGTGAGTCCTTTGGGTGACCCTGTGACGTTGAATAAGTATTATGACAAGTGCATTAGGCATATCGTGCACAAGGAGCCTTGGAGAATTCAGGAACACCTGTTCTTTGATGTCCGGTATGAACAGGGAATGATCATGGCCTACAGGCCAGACTCTCATCGAAAGGGAAGATGGTGTCTGGGAATTGAGATGATCTTCCCAACTAAGAGACTCTCTGGATATTCCAAGCAATTCAAAACGAAGAAGGCACTGACTGAACAGTTGGTTTCTGTATCCCCTTATCCTAAAGAAGCACTTCAGTATGTTCTACAGTTAGCTGACATAGGAGAAGGACTGGAAAGTGCTTATAAGGGTGTTCAAAGTGGAGAATGGGCTGCTGCTGTATTCGTTGGGGACTATGGCCTCTTTATTACTTTGGAGGAGAACACGGTAAAAAGTATCAGAACAAATAATACGTACAGTTCTCTAACGGTAGTGGAAGTATGAAGTTAATCTGCACTATAGCATCTACTGGTGTGAATCATTAGTGATTTAGATTGTAGATCTATTCCCAAAGCTATATTCGTTAGACAATGATTATACATTTCATTCTGATATCAGTGATCTGAAACCCATATGGCAGAATATCATTCATTAACATGATAAAAATATTTATAAATAAGAAATCAATAATAAATCAAATTAACAATACCGATATGATATTAATTAATTCATCAGGAGGTATCTCATGATATATCCAACAAAGTATAAAGTGATTTTTATGATAGTAGTTCTATTCCCCCTCTTTTTTGCAGGATGTTCCAAATTTGGAAAAAGCTATCCGAAATGTGATAACAAAGATGTATTAGATACGGTTTATCGAATAACTGCAAGTCGTGACAGTGACATAACGGAGGGAGATGAACAAGGCTTACAAGCCATTATAAATTATGAAAAATATGAGGTTAACTCGATTGTATACACTGAAAAAAATAAGGAACTAAGAAAGTGCTCTTGCAAGGGTATGCTTTCATATAACGTTCCTAGACCTATTCAAAACGGAAATGATTATATTGAGGATTATGGTAACCCTCTCCGGAAAACTAAAGAGATAGAATATAGTGCACAATTTTCAGAGGATGGTAGCATACTTGTTGAAGTTAATACAGAAACACTTCCAGATTTTTTGATTAGAAAAGATCTTATAAACAAATCACCAAGCAAAAGCCCTGAACAATCACCTACTCCAGCTCCACCTGAGCCTGAGCAAACACCTGAGCAATTAAATCATTGACCAGAGGGTATTGCCATGTTTTGAAGCAATTGCTTAGGTTTCACATATGCATAAGACTTCACATTGACAATTTCATATTGGGCTGTCGGCTTGGTTTGAAATTGCATAATCGTTCGATTGTGCAAAGAATATATGAGTTATTAAGGAAAGCCTATTTCCGTTTTGCATAACCCTATTGCAAAATAGGTTGCAATGGCAATACGATTGTGCAATAAAAGGATATTATGAAGATAGGATATGTGAGAGTTTCAAACGGTGACCGACAAGATACAGCTCTCCAGGTCAAAGCTTTGAAAGAAGCTGGGGTTGATAAGATATTTGAAGATAAGGCTTCTGGAGGACGATGGGATAGACCTCAGCTTCAGAAGATGCTCGATCAGATCAGGAAGAAGGATGTCATTATGGTCTGGAAACTGGATCGATTGTCCAGATCCCTGAAAGACCTTCTTCAGATTCTTGATAAGATAGACAAAGCTGAAGCTGGCTTCAGGAGTCTTACCGAATCTATCGACACTACAACACCTCCTGGCAGGATGATGATGCAGATGATTGGTAGCTTTGCTGAATACGAAAGGGCTATGGTAAGGGAGAGAACCCAAGCCGGTGTTGATAGGGCTCGTGCTGAGGGAAGAATAGGTGGACGTAGACCAAAGCTTAGTACCAATCAACGAGCAGAGATAGTAGATATGGTACTCTCTGGTAGAAAGAGTGCATCTGAGGCTTCCAGGTTATTCGGTGTTCATCCTTCTACTGTATCCCGTATCCTTGCTGAGAAGGTGGCTACTGATTAATGAGACTACAATCCAACAGCCATATCAATACAAGTCTCTATCTGGCAGAAGGGAGAAATGAGATTGAATATCACTGAAACAATCCTTAAGAGGAAAAGTATCAGAGCCTACTTGGATAAACCAGTTCCTGCTGATGATCTGGAAAAGATCATTGAAGCTGGCCAGTGGGCACCAAATGCAGGGCTATTTCAGATCTCAGTGATACGGAATGCAGAGCTTCGGAAGAGGATAAATGATCAAACACTCGATGCCATGATTCATTCCGGTATTGAGTTCCTTCAACAGAGAGCTGCCCTTCCTGGATATCAACCTCTTTATGGAGCACCTGTGCTGATCCTCCTATCTGCTCCTGATAATTCACCATATGGAGCTGTTAATACAGCCCTGGCAGCAGAGAATATGCTCCTGGAAGCAACCGGACTGGGATTGGGGTCATGTTTCCTTGTCAGCCCTTCATTAGCACTGAATGGAGAGAAAAACATTGAACTGGCAAGAGAAGCAGGTATCCCTGATGGCTCTAGTCTCAAGTGTGCTGTCATCATTGGTTATGCAGCAGCTGAAAACAAATATTCTACAGCTGAAAACAAGCATACTGCAATTGAACGTACCAGAAAGGGATCTGTCAGCTATGTTGGTTGAGAAGGAGACCCAATTTTTTAATAATAGGAAGTTGATTAATGTTAAGAATACTGTCTTGAGATCTGTGTTTGAAAGATCCTTGAATTGGTTCCTGAGATGTAATAAAATCGAAGATATAATAGAATTTAATGCAGGTAGGACTATAAAAATAAAAGCCAACAGAATTGGCAGGATTCAAATGATATGAAACTAGCAAAAGAACCTCGTAAAATCCTCCTCGTTGATGATGAAACAGCTGTGCTCGATGTTACTACAAGAATGCTTGAGATGCTGGGATATAAGGTTACAGCTACATCCAGCAGTGTTAATGCTCTTGATTTGTTTAGGACTGATCCCGATCAGTTCGACCTGGTTATAACCGATATGACAATGCCCAATATGACAGGTGATGAACTGGCAAGTAAGATTATGAAGATACGGCCTGGAATGCCGGTCATTCTCTATTCCGGAAACGGTCAGATTATTACAGAGGATATAATAAAAGAAATGGGTATTAGAAAATTCGTACAGAAGCCAGCAAACATGAAGGATCTGTCGGAGACTCTCTCAATGATCCTTGAAGTAGAGTAGATGTTACCCTCGGTAGAAAACTGCTTCTGATTAATGAACCTATATCTTAGTAGTCACCACTGTAAGAGTCACTGTCATCAGGTTCTATGGCTCTGGTAATAGTCACCTTTGTAGGTGTCCTCTATTCAGGCTCCTCAGTCTTGGCATTAAGTTTTCAAATAAAAATGCCACATCAGACAGACTTAGGTGAATGTCGGATGTGGCAAAGGAGGTCAGAACTTATTAATATTAAATCTTTAGTATATCAAAAAATAATAAATATCAAGTATTGTTAGTTGCTGCTATTTTGAAATCTGATAAAACACCTATCAGGAGATTGGTATGGAGGAGTTAGATCATTTGCAGTCTCTTGCCATGGAAGGAAATGTCGAAGCACAGCTTGAATTAGGCAGGATCTTTTTATATGGCAGAGGCATCTCACCAGATTATGGGAAAGCTCATCATTGGTTTACGAAGGCTGCAGACCAAGGAAATGCTATAGCTGCACATAACCTTGGGTACATGCATATGAACGGTCTTGGTGTTGAGACCGACACCTCCAAAGCAGCTATCTGGTGTAGAAAAGCAGCAGAACAAGGACTTGCTCAATCACAGTTTGTATTAGGACTTTTCTACCTGGAGGGAGATGGGGTCGTTCAGGATTATAATGCAGCTCTTGATTGGCTTCACAAAGCAGCTGAGCAAGGTCTTAATGAAGCTCAGAACCAGCTGGGATTGATGTATTCAGAGGGAGTAGGTGTAGATCAAGATTATGACAAGTCATTCTTCTGGCATAAGGAGTCTGCTGAACAAGGAGATCCAGCAGGTCAATATTATCTCGGATGCTGTTACTTTAATGGGCAAGGTGTAGATCAAGATTATGACAAGGCAGTAGAGTGGTTAAGTAAAGCTGCAGATCAAGGTTTCATAGAAGCTCAGCTGGGGCTAGCCTCTGTTTATGAGGCCAGTCCTTTGAAAAACTATTGTGCATCAGCTGATTGGTATCTGAAAGCTGCCCAACAAGGAAATTCCCATGCTCAGGAAAGAATTGGCAGTATGTATTTAAATGGGAATGGTGTCTTCCAGGACTATGAGAAGGCTCTTGAATGGTTCTTAAAAGCAGCAAACCAAGGTAATCCAGAGGCACTAAATAGTATCGGGGCAATGTATCAGAAAGGATGGGGTATCAACCAGGATTACTATAAAGCTATGGAGTTTTATCACCAGGCTGCAGAGCTTGGCTATCCTGGGGCTTATTATAACATTGGTCACATGTATCATGATGGGCTTGGAGTGACACAGGATTATCACAAGGCAATGGCTTGGTGGGAACAAGGAGCAAAATACGGATCACCAGAGTCGGAATATTCATTGGGAGCTTTATTTGAATTAGGACAAGGAGTAGAGCAAGACTTTCAGAAGGCACTTTACTGGTATCGTGCTGCAGCTGATCATGGAAATGGCTTAGCCATTACACGAGTAGCTTCTCTGTATGAAAAGGGACACGGTAATCCTGATGATCCTGATAAGGTCATGAAGTGGGCTTTTGATATGGCAAGTAAGGCAAAGCCTTAGAGCTGAATGTTGTTAATGGAGACAAGTGAGTATGGGATTGAAACGATGGTTAAAAAAACGAGGATCAACAGGTTCTATAGCTCGTTGGGTTGCCGAGAATATGATCAAGCTCACAAGAGATGGATTATCGGAAGATGAAGCTATTCGAAGAATCATCAGGGCACGTTATGTCCAAACTCCTGTTCCTCTCGAAGGTTCGGCTTTACAACTATTACATGAAAGAACGAAATCAGGTCATATACCTACTAACTCAAGAGAATTAGCAAGGTTCATTTGGGATCTTGAGATCGGCATAGAGCTACCACCAGAATTATGGGACCACGAGATGCATGAGTGTTATGAGATTCTGGATGAGGAACTCATAAATAAGGGCATAAAGCTAAACAAGGATGATCAGAATATCTCTACTAAACAGAAAAATGATTCCCATATAAAATCCACAGATCCACAGCTAAGAAATAATATAAAGGTGATTAGTTCTTGTATACGTCATGCAGATCATCTGACATGTCAACTCTGGACCCAATCTCTTGGACATGATGAGATGCACTATCAGGCAAGGCATGGTGTTGCAGTCATTGTAGCAGCTATTGCTTCTTTGGGATCTACTTGTCTTAGTATAGATGCCCTCATTGACTTGGCAGCAGTACATCTTGATGATATTGAATTTGAAGCATTTCTCCAAAACTCTGATGTACGAGAGGGTCTTACGAAGCTCTTTAAAGACACTCAATCAGCAGTACAAGCAGAGGATCTTGTTAAGATATCTGAACTTCTACAGACATTTCTGCTAATGCCTGTGCAACGTATTGATACTTTATCCTCTTCGGAAGGACAAAAAGTGGTCCAATGTTCAACCACCATTTTCAATGACACTATGGCTGCATCTAAACAATAGTACCAGATTAGATGGTATGTTTTTTCATTCATTAGATGATCAAATGATTAGTCAGCAATAGTTTCATTATATGGTCATTATCACTTGTTATTGGCTGCCATGGAAATGATGTTTACCAACCACTTTGATCCACATTATGCAGATATACCCTACAAAGGGTTTTTGACCATGTCTCTATAATGATGGATTATAGTATAAGCAGTCTTATTTACTTATGCTTCATTGTTTTTGTTTATTAGATGTATACCTAATCCATTCCACCATCTTAAAAATTTAGCAGGATCAGTGAATTCAGGAAGCTTGGCACTTCTTTGAAGATACCCATCTTTGACACTCAACCCACCCCATTCATTCAATATATCCTGTCTGACTCTATATGCTTTGTTTCGGAACTCACCTATCGGGATTGCTTTTGTTAACCGTCCAGATCCTTCTCTGGTTGCCCGAACAACAATATCAGAATCATCAGCAACTCTTCTAGTATGTGCATTTTCATGCCAACGTGCTTTGGGAATATCAACAGCATTCACAACCTCAGATATCCGATAGAAACCTATAAGAGCATAGACAAGTTGATCATTCTTGTTATCAAGAGAACGAAGGCCAGCATAGAAAACAATGAAATCACCCCTCACAAGAGTTAAGAGAGGTTTTGATCGAGGCCATACATCACCATATGTCAACATTTCAAAGTCTGGATCAAGATGCATTGGTTTATCTAATAAATGATATGGTAAGGACATTCCAATTCTTTTTAATGATGGAGTCACCTCATCATATTTATGGATTAATTCAGGATGCAGTCCATTAGGACTTTCAGGTATGGGCACATAGACAAATCTACCTGTTAGAGGTTCATAAGGTGAATTCCAATGTCCACATGTGCTGTCAATAGCAACTCTAACCAAAACACCTTTCATATATACCCTCCCTATGATTCCGTTAGTGCATTTAAGAATTCCTGAAGACCAACATGCTTGCTTCCAGAAGTTATTGCAGCCTTCTTGTTGCCATTGAATATACTTCCCCTATTTAGATAAAGTGCTTTCTTATTCCAAGCAAAACTATATTCCTTATTGAACAGTAAGTAGTTAGGATATTTTTTTTGCCCATTTCGGTTTTCATATTTTTTTATATCTTCATGCCAAACATTTTTATGAACATGATCGATGCAGGGGCATTCATATTGTTCTGGATCATAAAAGTCTGTTGTACTTAGTCTGGGAATATAAAGATCCCCACGTTTGTTAAGACATGCATTCTTTGCATCAATGATCTTCGGGTTTTCTTTTGTTAAATAGTCAATAACATCAGCATAGCTAGGAAAGGAATAGCTTACCTTTCCTAAATAAAAAAGAAGATTGTTTTCAATCCCCCATTTTCGTCCAACATCCATGCTTGTTAAACCTGCTACCCATGTATTCTCACTAAAATTACCTGTTGCTCTCATGTAGTGTTTGCAGGTGCATAGAGTAATGATGCCTCCTTGGAAATTTGGTGCAGACCCTTTATTGTATATCAGCTTATCTGGTTTCTCATTGTATTTTACGGTATCAACAACGTAGTAATAGAGATGATCGGCTTTGAATTCCCTTAGAAAATCCTTCAATCGTAAAAGAGGCCAATCTATTTTAATAAAGTTTCCATCTGAAGGCCAAGTATTCCGATCTTGTCTTTCCATTTCTATTCCTCTCTAACTGAACCCTTTAAATAAACATTATTATTTGTTATATACCATCTCTCTCCATGCCTCATAGATCATCACCATAGCAAAGGTATCCAGTTCGCAGTATTTCAACAGGGCTGTTTTCAGCTTATCTCTCTCATGATCACTCATCTCTGAGAACTGCATTCGGCAGTAGGCAGTCATTGCAGCACCACCTTCCTTGAGTTCTTCATCTTGGGATATTAGTTCAATAGATGCATCAGTATTCTTATCAAAGACTGGTGGAAGAAGGTTGTAGGGATCGGTTACCTTTCCATTGTCATCATATATAACCCAAGTCCAGTCTGAATAGTTCAGGCTCTTTATCCCACCAGTTGCACCATACACAGGCTTAGAGTATTTACCTTGCAGATATGATGATGAGTTCAGGATTGCTGGAAGTACAGCCTTTATAGAATTTGAACCGTGAGTAGCTGGATCATAGTAATACTTCTTTACCAGATCCCATAAATCCACCATGCATCTTTTACCTGTCCAGTCATCAGACTTTGTAATAGTCTTGATGAATTCACATAGCTCATCCCTGTCATTGGGTGGTTCCGGATCATCTAGAAGCTGCCTGTACACCTCTAAGAGATATGAGTTCTCATGGGTAGCATACCTGAAGATTGTCCCATTATCCTTTTCCAATTGTCTCTTCAGTTCATGCACACATTCATAGTTAGGGAATACTCCTGATGCTGCATTGAGATATTGCCCTGCATGTTCTACAGCACCATTCTCATGGACTATATGATGAGAGAACTGAAAGATGATCCCTTCATATGGCTTCCTACCCTTATTGAAGGGAATGGCTACCCTAGATGTCTCAAAGTCAATGTGGTGCAAGGGGTAAGACCATGTATCCATCTCAGCTTTCATGCCAGCAATATCAAAGTAGGCAGAGGTATCATTGCTCTTTACCTTCTCAACTTGAAGCCACTGCCTCTCGGAAGCTGACATTCCTGAGACCTTGCTTGGCTTGATATTGATATCGTGTTGGGTCAGGTCTTTCAGCTTTACCTTACCTACAGTGATGTATGAGTTCTTTCTCTGGGAACTCCACAACTCCAGGATGCTCGGTTCATTAAAGTCACTTTCCTTCCAGTTCAGCACCTCTTTCCAGCATTCTTTAAAACCATTCTTAAATCCTGCAGCTTCTTCCTCAGGTGTGCACCTGAACTCACAGCCTTTACAGTTTGAACTGATCTCAGGAGAGATCTTTTTGTCCTGTTCATAATATCTGGAGAGGAAATATATGAGACCTGCAAAGCTTACATCGTTACCACAAGCATCGTAGGTGCCATCATGGATAAGGTGGACATAGTCATCTACAGGGACTTCTATGAGGATTCTGTTATTTAGGTCTTCATCTGTAAGAGAGTTGGATACCTTGATACCCTTCCTGTTTTTTGTGTCTTTCATAATACGGAACTTCTGATTCAAACCATCCGTGGGGCATGTAACATTCTTGTCAGCCATCATGAGATAAGAATGGATTATGAAGCCAGGGCATGCATTCTCCAATACGTACTTCTGAAATGCCACATCCTGCAGGTATGGTTCCCACCCTGAGGATATCTTACCACCCTTGGTAAGGAATGGGTTGTCCTGCTGGTTGTCGTATGACTTAGATTTAACCTCTATAAGACGGAGGTTATTCCCATCCTTTACCAGGATGTCTATTCTTATGAAGAGGTTTTTATATCGGAATGCAGGTTCATACATAATGACCTGGTCTTGCTTCATCAAGTCCCTAGTCATATCTTCAGCTTCAGTGTAGTCGAGGGAATCGATGTTGATTCCACCCCTGTAATACTGACGTGCAAGTTCTCCAACCTGAAACCCACCTTCTGCAAGGGCAGCAAGGAAAGCATCCTCCTGACGTTGATCAGGGTACTCTTTCTTGCCAGTATAGAAGAGCTTTGTTGGGCAATCGATGCCCAGCTTGTACCTAGTCTTTGTTAGGTATCGAGGTTTCAACATAGAACCCTACCAATAAACAGATCAGTAAAATGCCAAATCACAGAAGGACATTATAAGCATGTTTCTGTATACTATCAAAAAGATACTACCGTGGAGATAATATGATAACAAGTTCAAAAGGCTCTCAGAAGTGGATACAGATCTGCTGTAATACGAAAGTAAGCTATTTCAATCAAGAAATACATAAACAAACTGGTCTCCCCTTGGATATAGAATGGCTGTCTCCACTGGCTAAGAACTATACCGAGTACAGAGATGGTGCTTTTCTTAATAAGCTAGGGGTGAAACCCAGTATACCATTGATAGATTTCTGGCCCAAAAGAGGGCCTTCTTGGGATGCTCTCGGCAAGGTAAATGATATGCCAATACTGGTAGAAGCCAAAGCTCATATAGCTGAAGCAATAAGCCCACAATCAAGAGCATCAGATAGTTCCCTCAAGATCATTGAGAACTCTCTCAATGCAGTTAAAAACTATCTGAAGGTCAATCCTAAGATCCCATGGCACCTGTCTTTCTACCAGTATACAAACAGGATAGCTCACCTCTACTACCTGAGAGTATTGAATCAGATCCCTGCACAGTTGCTCTTTGTAAGCTTTATCAATGATTCAGAGATGAATGGCCCGACCTGTGTAGAGACATGGGAAGCATGCTACCAGATTCTTGAAGCTGGATTGGGATTAAAACCAAAACATACTTTGTCACAGTACATACATCATGTCATGATTGACACTAAGATGATGTAACCTGAAAGAATGATGAGCGACAATCAAACTTCCCGACGAGCGACAATTAGAATTCCCGTTTAGGAAAGGGGATAGATTATTGTGATGCTGATGGATTGGAGGCGTCACGATGGTCACAGACAAGC
>Ga0302236_1001845_pt1 | contig 13874 bp, 14 predicted proteins | sample AAG_UR_Gly_MG_FD_193509 | JGI IMG/M metagenome (GOLD analysis project Ga0302236, IMG submission 193509) | Enriched activated sludge microbial communities from anaerobic digester in WTTP, New Holstein, Wisconsin, United States - AAG_UR_Gly | ecosystem: Engineered > Bioreactor > Anaerobic >...
AAACCGTAGTGCTTCTGTTCTACGAGCCGAGCACCAGGACGCGCCTTTCCTTCGAAATCGCCGCAAAGCGCCTGAGTGCCGACACTGTGGCGCTGTCGGCATCGGGGTCTTCTTTTTCCAAAGGCGAGACCATCATGGATGCGGCTTACAACGTCATGGCAATGGCGCCCGACTGCATCGTGATCCGGTATCCCTCTGCAGGCATCCCTGCGAAGATGGCTGAGCTTCTGTCCTGCTCTGTCATCAACGGCGGAGACGGCTTTCATGAGCACCCCACCCAGGCGTTGCTCGACATGTACTCTCTCAAGGAGCATTTCGGGCGGATCGAAGGACTGACCGTGGCCATTGTGGGAGACATCATGCACTCACGCGTGGCGAGGTCCAATGTGTACGGCCTGGTGAAAATGGGGGCCAGCGTGGTGCTCGTCGCCCCGAAAACTCTGCTTCCACCGGGCGTCGAGTCGTGGGGGGCCAGCGTGACACACGAGCTCGATCCGGTCATACCCGAGGCGGATGCGGTCATGATGCTCCGCGTTCAGAACGAGCGTCTCAACGAGCGCTTCTTCTCCGACGCCCGGGAATATTCGATCTTCTACGGACTGAACAGGAAGCGGGTCGAAATGATGAAGGACGGAGCGGTGATCATGCATCCCGGGCCCATGAACAGAGGCGTTGAGATCACGCATGACGCGGCAGACAGTGCCCGGTCCATTATTCTCGACCAGGTGGAAAACGGGGTGGCCGTCCGGATGACGCTCTTGTATCTGTCCATGGGAGGTACCGCCAATGTGGATTAAGGGGGGCACAATCATCGACCCTGCCAACGGAATCGAGCAGGTGGGAGATATCCATATCAGAGAAGGTCTTATTGCCGGCGTTTATCTGACAGGATGCGCGGAGACGGATGACGAGGTCATCGATGCATCCGGACTGTGGGTGCTTCCCGGCCTCATTGACATGCACGTCCATTTGCGGGAGCCGGGCTATGAATACAAGGAAGATATCGCCTCCGGAAGCCGTGCCGCAGCTTCCGGGGGAGTGACCACGGTCGTGTGCATGCCGAACACCGACCCGGTGAACGACAATCCCTCCGTGACCCGGTACATCGTCGAAAAGGCCAGACACACGGCGGTGATCCGCGTGCTTCCCGCAGGGTCCATTACCAAAGGGCTGAAAGGCGCCGACTTGTCCGAGATGGGGCTCATGAAGGCCGCAGGCATCGTAGCGGTGACCGATGACGGCAAGAGCGTGGAAGACTCCTCGGTGATGAGAAGGGCCATGGAGTACGCCGCAACCTTCGGGCTGCCGGTGATCTCTCACTGTCAGGACAGGAGCTTGAGCGCATCAGGGGTGATGAACGAGGGGGATCTGTCTTCCCGACTGGGCCTGGGGGGCATACCCGGCATAGCGGAAGATATCGTCATCTCCCGGGATGTACTCCTGGCACAATATACCGGGATTCCCATCCATATCACCCATGTGTCTACAGCGTCGGGCCTCGACATTATCCGGCAGGCAAAACAAGCCGGCGTAAGGGTGAGCTGTGATGTGACGCCCCATCATCTCCTCCTTACGGAAGACCGCGTGCGCGGCTACGACACCAACGCCAAGATGTATCCTCCCCTCCGCAGCAGGGAGGACATGCTCGCACTCGTCGAGGGCATCAGGAGCGGAGTCGTCGACTGTATCGCCACTGACCACGCACCGCACGCAAAGGATGAAAAGGACTTGGACTTCGATCTGGCTCCGTTCGGGGTCATCGGCCTTCAGACGCTCCTTCCGGGCGTTTTTCGGCTGCACAGAGAATACGGCATCGATTTCAGCCGGCTCCTTGCGTGCGTGACCTGCAACCCGGCCCGCATCCTGGGCATCGAAGGCGGGACACTCTCTCCCGGGGCAAGAGGCGATGTGACGCTCTTCGACCCGGAGGCGCTGTGGACGCTCACCCCTGAAAGCGTGCTTTCGAAGTCCACGAATTCCCCGTTTCTCGGCCAGGAGTTCGCCGGTAAGGTCATCCAGACGATCGTTGCGGGACAGAGCGTCTACCGGATCTAGGGAAGCAGACCGTCTTCTCTCGCCATGTCCGCCACATACCTCCCGATCGACAGGCACGATGTAAGACCGGGAGACTCGATTCCGATGAGGTTGATCATCCCTGGAAGTCCCCGCCCGGCCTCATGAGCGATAATGAAATCCCGTTCCGGCCCGCCCGGTTTCCGTATTTTCGGACGGATTCCGGCAGTGTCCGGTGAGAGGTCTTCCAGCCTCAGGAAGGGGAGCATGCGGCTGGCGCTCTCGTAGAATGTTCTTGCATGAGAAGGATCGACATCGTAAGAGATGGTCTCCGTGGGCAAGGCGTTGGGTCCGAGTCGCAGGGATCCGGAGAGATCTTTGGTGGCATGCACGCCCAGCCCCATGAGGTTCTTTTCCGGCACAGGATAGACGAGGCCGCGGACCAGCCCCTGTTTTGAAGGACTGACCCGGAAGTACTCCCCTTTCACCGGATAGATGCGATAGCCCTCTTCCAAGACGCTGATCCCGGCCAGTGACGCGATAGTGTCGGAGCCTAAGCCTGCGGCATTGATCACGACCCGGGAGAGGAAGGAGTAGGGTCTTCCGCCGGGCCCGCAGACCGTGCAGACAAAGCCGGGGTGCGTCTTTTCCAGAGCCGTGATCGTTGTGCGGTAGAGAATTGTCGTCCCCTGCTCGAGGCACTGTGCTTCCATCCTTCTGATGAGCAGATGGGAATCGATGATACCTGTATGTGGAGAATAAAGAGCGCACCGACCGCTGACATTCGGCTCTTTTTTCTTGAGCTCGGCTCGGTCCAGGATCTTCAGATCGCGGACACCGTTTTCCAGCCCTTTCAGGTAGAGCTGCTCGATAGCCTGCTCTTCCTCCCGCTCTGTGGCGACGATTACCTTGCCTGCTTCACGCATCGGTATCCCTGCGGTCGCGCAGTACTCTCCCAGCATGGCCGAGCCCTGGACACAGAGGCGTGCCTTCAGAGAGCCGCTCGCGTAGTAGATGCCGGCATGGATGACCTCGCTGCTGCGCGAGCTGACGCCTCTGCCCGGAGCGGATTCCTTTTCCAGAATCACAGTCTGCCCTGGACAGAAGCCGAATTCACGGGCGATGGCAAGCCCCACCACCCCTGCCCCGATAATCGCCACGTCCACCTCGACCATGACCGTTCTATACCATCAAAGGGGTACCGGGAAAACCGCGAGCTCTTATAATCCAAACTTAGAGACATTACTCGCGAGAACTCTGAACGGTCATGATGCGTGGAGGTTTCTAGAATACACACGGTGAGGCATATAAACAATCGGCATGCTGGCACGTCCATGGCCTCCAGCCCTGGAAGGGGAGGAAGTGCCTTGATATCCTTGCCTGAAATAGGCCAGTCATGCTATAGGCAAGACAGTTCCCGGAATTCTCGATTCATTAATAAAACACTTGGAGGATACCATGGATATCAGAGACAAGGTTCCGGTTATCAGCGTCGCTATCAGAGGGGCAAATGGAAGGATGGGGCTGCAGGCCATCTATGCTTCCATGGAGAATAACGAAGACATCCTCACCCGGGCCAGACAGAAACAGCTCAGAGATGACGATGTCTGGATCGATGTCGTGTTCGGGGCGTTCACCGCGGATATCCCCACGGTTCAGCAGCTGCTTGCCGGGGTGTTGCGGTCCGAGAAGACCAAGATACTTGAAGGCTACGACAAGAACGGCCATCCGATCTACCGCCTCAAATCCGACGGCAAACACGAGCTCAGGACCACGTATGTGGAGCAGACCCTCACCGAAGAGCCCCAGCGGGACCATGTCATCCCCTTCGACCGGCAGGAGATCGTGGATACCCCTGAAGGGCTGCCTGCCATCAAGATCTATTCGAAAGACAAGCAGGAAGCGCTCTCCATCATACGCCACGCCAATGTCCGTCTCGGCGAGCTATCGGCTGAGGCCATCATCGACCGGGTGATCGACACCGCGAACGATCTCGGGGCCAACGTGCTCCTCTCCTGCGTGGGTGATACGGCAAAAAAGGCCGAGAGGATGATGAAATGGATGGACCGGATCCATGAGAAGAAATATGCCATCGGCTTTCTCGAATCAGCCCCGGCCAAGGGGTGGGAAAGCCGGATGCTCTCGCGTCAGGACGAGATCAGCGTGCTGTGCTCCCGGAACTTCAGTCCCACGGGAACACTCTTCAGAACAGGCCTTGCGCTCAAGGAGCCCCTGTTCGACTACAACCCCTATGAGCTGGGCAAGGCGGCGAAGAAGTTCAAGGGCGTGTTCAAGAGAATCCTCGAGCAGATCATTCAGACCGATGCCTTCAGCCCGTATGCCCAGTTCCTCAAGAAGAAGCCGGCCACGATCCGGGAGATTGACGGCGAAGGCGTCATCATCAACCTCCCGCCCGACTTCCTGACCATCACCTCGCCCGATTACCTCACCTTCAGCTTTTACGAAGACAACGAATACGGGTTCATCTGCGCCTCCCTGATCCCCAACCTCAAGGCCCTGGGCATGGTTTTCCGCGACCGGGAGACAGTGGACAAGCACCGCAGCAACGGGCTCAAGTATGAGGCCATCACGAATGTTCCCGGCGTGTTCGGCACGCAGTGGTTCCTCCAGGCCCCGGGCGAGATAATCAAACGAGGCGGGGCCCTCTCCACGAGTTCCTGCACCACCAACGGCAACGTGGTTGCTGACTTCATCGTGCTCCTGGCGCTGTACAGCTACTTCGACTATTTCCGGGAGACCCTCCGTGATTACTACACCTGCTCCGACAGGGTGCTCTGCAGCAAAATAGAAGACGCCATTGACAAGAAGTTCGCAGGGTTCAGAGGATATCTCAAAGAGCTTCTCTCCCGGAGAGCGGCGATGATCAAGACGGTCTTCGGCTTCTACTACGACAAGATATCCTCCATGAACACCGACATGCAGCACGGCCTCACCCGCTCAGAGTCGCCGGACGTGATCGACTTCCTGCGCGAGACCTCATCGGGCTCACAGACCGAGGTGCCCAAGATCCTCTCGCTGCCCGACAGGGAACTGGTCTATCTCAAGGGGCTCAAGAAGGTCGTTGAGGCCCAGATGGCCCGGGAAGAGGATGAGGAGGAAAAGGCCAGGCTGAACGCCGAGCTCGACAAGATCACGGGCAGCATCAAGACGATCGAGGAAAATATCAAAATCGTGAATATCCTGGAGGAGGTGGGTTCCAAATAAGAGCTTGACACTCCTTTTTCGTTTGGATTATGACCTCTTCAACAGAAAGGGCCCATAGCTCAATTGGTAGAGCCACCGGCTCATAACCGGTAGGTCCCTGGTTCGATTCCAGGTGGGCCCATAGTCCGTTGCGAAACGAGGGAGTAGAGATTTGCTTTGTCACAGGAAAAACATGCACACGCTCTCGGAAGAGGAGAATAAAGGGATGCTCACACGAGCATCCCTTTTTTTCTTGGACCAGACAGGTGCATCTCTGGAGCGGACGAGAGGATGCGACTGAAAGACCTGCTCACCGTCCTTGAGAGCATCGCCCCCTTTGACACCGCAGAGCCGTGGGACAACACCGGCCTCATGGTGGGCCACACCCTCCGGGAGGTCCGGTCGGTCCTGGTGGCGCTCGATCCATCGACAGAGGTCATCCAGGAGGCGGAGAAGCTCGGTGCAGACCTCATCATCACCCACCACCCCCTCATTTTCACCCCGCTCAAGCGGCTCGATCTCCAGGAGAGCATCCCCCGAAGGGTCGCCCGGCTGATCCAGGCATCCATGGCCCTGGTGAGCATGCACACGAACCTCGATGCGGCCCGGGGCGGGGTGGCGGACGAGCTGGCGGACAGGCTCTGCCTGAAAGAGGTGCAGCGGCTCAAGGTGCTGAGGATCGGAAAAGTCGAGCAGCCGTGCGATCTTCGCGCCTGGGTCGCACGCCTGCCCTTTGAGACGGTCCGGATCGTGGATGGGGGGCGGCCCGTGGAAAACGTGTGCGCCTGCCCGGGAAGCGGGATGGACTATCTCGGCGAGGCCATCGGCCGGGGCTGCGACACCCTAGTGACCGGAGACGTGCGCTACCACGCTGGCCTCGACGCAAAAGAGGCCGGCGTCAATGTCGTGGACCTCGGCCATTTCGCCACGGAAGAGATCATCATAGCCCCGCTGGCAAAAAGGCTCGGCAGCATTCTGCCCGGCGTCACGGTCCGGGCGTACGGGGCAAAAGACGTATTCATGCAGATCAAAGGAGAGAATCATTGAAGGATCTATTACAAGGACTCATCGCTTTACAGAACGTGGAGCTGGAGATCTTCAAGGCGGAAGAAGGTCTGAAGGAGCTTCCCAAGGAGATCGACGAGATCGAGAGCATCATCCGGGCGAGAAAGGGCTCGCTCGACGCCGCGGATGAGGAAATCGCCCTGCTCGAAGAAAAGAAGGGCCCCCTGGAGGCGGAACTCAAGGAGAACCAGGAGATCCTCGATGCCGCGGATGCGCGGATCAAGCGGATCAAGACAAACAAGGAATATCTCGCGCTCCAGCGGGAGATCGACCTTGCCAAAAAGCGCAAGAGCGACATCGAAGAGCAGCTCCTGGGCATCATGGACAAGATCGAGAAAAAAGGAGCGGACAAAGAGAGGATTCAGAAATCCTTTGAGTCGGACAGGGTTATCCTGGACGAGAAAAAGGACAGGCTCCTTGCCCAGATGCGGGAGCTTAAGGCAGTGGTTGCCGAGTACAAGGGCAAGGACGAGAAGCTCAGGGCCAGCGTCGACCCCTCGCTCCTGTCCAGGTACGACCGGATCAAGCAGGGCAAGAGGGGTCTGGCCGTGGTGGAGTGCCGTCACGGGGTCTGCATGGGCTGCCACATGCACATCCCGCCGCAGCTCTACAACGAGCTCGTCCGGGGAGACAAGATGATCATCTGCCCCACCTGCCAGAGGATGCTCTATGCCGAGGACGAGCCCGGGAAGGAAAAGGCCGAAGAAAAGCCCAAAAAAGAGAGCAAGGAATAGCTGCCGGCCCGGAGCTGCCCCGCGCCAGATGCGCGCGCCAACGGCCGGAGTCGGCGGACGAAAAAAACCGGCTTCCGGTCCGGGCCCCGCCCGAAAGATTGCCCTGTCTTTTCATCAGAATATCTGATAACAGGCAATCAATCCAACAGCGATGTTCCGCGAGCATCATCACCTTCGCCGGTCGCCGGATCACCCGAGAAAAGAATAAAAAAATAGTTCTCAAGTTTTTTATGAATTATCCGTAAAGGTAACATTGAATACGGATGAATTAAAGATGCATACTTATATGAACATACCGGGGCTTCACAGGCTTAATAAAAAATTTGTTAAGCAAATCATCCAAAACTTTTTCAAAACCCAAGGAGGAGTAAGGCTATGTTAACAAACAAGAAAGGTTTCACCCTGATCGAGTTGATGATCGTGGTGGCGATCATCGGTATCCTGGCCGCAGTGGCCATCCCGGCGTACAGCGACTATACCAAGAAGGCAAGACTTTCAGAAGTCACGAACGCTATGGGCGCAGTAATGAGCGGTCTCAACGCATACATCAACGATGTGGGTTCTTGCGGAAATGATATAGACCAGTTTTCTGAAGTTGAGGACACATGCGGAATAAAATTTCCCGAGAAACACTGCAGCGAAATTAGGATTTCTGAAGTCACTGATGATGAGGATAATGTGACAATAACCTGCACGATACAAGGCATAAATGACAGCGCCATTGATGGGAGGACTATAACCCTTCAAGATGTTGCAAAAGGCGGCGGACAGAGAGTTTGGGGTGGTACTATTCCGACAAAGTACTTACCAAGAAACTGATTTGCAAAGATCTGTCTGTAGAAAAAGACTCAAACGGGCCCGCGGTGGTTGCCGCGGGCCATTTTTTCCTTTTGCACCCGGCAGAGCAGGATCCAGAGGGGACGTCCGTGAAATATTGACATTCGCTTTTTTGGAATGATATGGGAGGGGATGTCTGAAAACAGATCTCTTATTAGACCGGCCCTGGTCAGGATAAGGAATGCCGACAGGGCAAAAAAGGCATGTATCAAAAAATGGCAGCTTAGAGACAGGCCGGTTTTCTGAAAGGTGAATCGATCCGATGTCCTTATGATCTCATCTTCCGCTGATCACCACAGGCCCGGGTTGTAAGGCGGCAATGAAACATATTTCTGCAGGCCCTGTTGCCGGAACGGTTTTATCATTCAAAGAGATCATATATTCCTACTATCGGGAGCATGCTCGGACGTTCTCCTGGCGCGAGACCAGGGATCCTTACCGCATTCTTGTCTCCGAGATCATGCTCCAGCAGACACAGACCGAGCGGGTGGCAGGGAAATATGAGGCGTTTGTCATTCGTTTTCCGGACTTCGCGGCCCTGGCAAGGTCGGACCTTCACTCGGTGTTGGAGGTCTGGCAGGGGCTCGGATACAACCGCAGGGCAGTCGCACTCAAGGAAACAGCTCTCAGGGTGGTGCGTGACTGCAACAGCAGGCTGCCTGAAGACCTCGATAAGCTCATGAAGCTGCCCGGCATCGGCCGATCCACGGCAGGAGCCCTCCTTGCCTTTGCCCATGGCATATCCGTTGCTTTCATAGAGACAAATATCCGGAGGGTCTTTCTTCATTTTTTCTTTTCCGAACGAGAGCATGTAAAAGACAGCGAGATCCTCCCTCTGGTGGAACAGACCCTGGACAGAGAAAATCCGAGACAATGGTATTACGCCCTCATGGACTACGGGGCGATGCTCAAGGCAAGTGTTCCCAACCCGAACAGGAAGAGCGCCCATTACTCCAGGCAGGCCCCCTTCGAGGGTTCGAATCGGCAGATACGCGGGCAGATTCTCAAGTATCTGATCGCCGAGAAGCAGTTGACCGAGGCCGAGCTCGTTGATCGGCTGCGCAAAGACCCTGACCGAGTACGGGCCATGCTGCACGAGATGGCGCGCGAGGGCTTCATTCGGGTGTCCTTGGGCATGGTCTTTATACGATAGACCACGGCTGCCCGGGGATATTTTCAGCCCCCAAGCGGTTCAGCTCCGGGCCGGGCAGGAGCGGTCTGCACCTCCTCCCAGAACCGCCCCCTTTTTTTAGAGGCAGGCTGGGAGACAGCGGGACACTCATTCTTTTCCCTGCATTGCAGTTCAAAGAATGAGGAATTTGGGGAGTAAAAGTATCCTTCAGCAAAACTTGAAGATACTTTACCTGGGTTCTGCCTGCTGTCGCCATTGTTGCGTTCTGGAAAACCAGGCAAGCCACACCAGGCAAGATCTTGATCTCAGCAAAGATCGTTGACGCATACTCAGGGCTGGCACCCAGCACAGGTCAATGTATCGGCCGCTATCTCGCGTACATCATTTCAACGATTCCTTTGTGTTTAGGCTTTCTCTGGGTTGCTTTCGATAGAAAGAAGCAGGGATGGCATGACAAACTTGCCGGAACAGTGGTCGTACGTCAGAAAAGGCGCGGGCCTGAGTTTGAAGGTTCATCTCAGCAAAAAACTCACCGGGTGGCTTGAAGCGCACAAAGATATGATTGCAATATTCCATCTTCCCGCCTACTCTCCGACAGCGCAGTCCCCCCTCTGTGCCAATGAGAGTGAGACACTTTCCTCCCAATAGTTTAGTGTAGGGCGGGAAGGGAAAACATACGTGGAAAAGAAAGAAGACATGATGAACGGTTCTGTTTCTAAAGATGAGGAGATGGAAGGAGCCCGTAGGGCGACTGGAATTTCCTCATCTTTGGCCCCCCACAGATCCAGGGGGATCACTGTTGTTCCAGATCCGGAGGTTCCGGAAAAGGCAACTCGCAGGAGATTTACTGCGGAATACAAGCTTCGTATTCTCAGGGAAGTGTCAATGCCGATTTAAAATGTCCTCTTTTTGCCGGAATAAAATGTCCCCTGATTGCCGGTTTCACTCTGAGAGGTTTTCGGGTTCGGGGTGTTTCTCATCCACCTTTGGAGAAGGCCCGAACATGCCTGCTTTCCGTTTTTCCTTGAGCCTATAGCTCTCGCCTTTGATGTTGAGCGTAGTACAGTGATGAAGCAAGCGATCGAGAATCGCCGTTGCCAGAACCTGATCATTGAAGATCTCTCCCCAGTCAACAAATCCCTTGTTGGAGGTGATGATCGTGGAGGCCTTCTCATAGCGCCTGGTCAGCAGCCGAAAGAACAGCCCGGCTTCATCCCGGTTCATGGGCAGGTAGCCCATCTCGTCGATGATCAGCAGCTTGGGATAGCCAAACTGTTGCAGCTGCCTCTCCACCCGGTTCTCCGCCCGTGCCCTGGTCAGACGGGTGACCAGAGATTCCAGGCTCACAAACAGCACCGTATGCCCCGCCTCGATGGCTTTCACTCCCAGGGCAATGGCCAGGTGGGTCTTGCCTACCCCCGGAGGACCCAGCAGGATGACGTTCTCACAGCGATCCACAAAGCCCAGGCCGCTGAGCTCCCGGATCACCTTGCGGTCAATGCTCGGCTGAAAGCCAAAGTCGAAGAGCTCGATGGTCTTGACCCAGGGAAAGCGGGCAAGCTTCAACCTTGCCTCCACGCCCTTGAGGTGCCGCCCGCTCCACTCGGTCTGCAATGCATCCAGCAGAAACTCCCGGTACCCAAGGTCCTTCTTGGCGGCCTGCTCGCACAGTGCATCGAGCTGGTAGCCAAGGTGCTCCATCCTGAGCTTCTCAAGCAGACCCGTCAGCTGCATAGCCCCACCTCCTCATACACGGACAGATCCCGCTTCTGTACAGAGAAAGTGCCTTGCCACAGGTCCTGATGATGATCCCTCACACTCACCCAGCCCTCAGAGGCATTGCGAAGAGAGTGCTCGGCCACCCTGATGTCATCGGCATACACGCTCAGCCTGCCGTCGAGGCTGATGCGGACCAGAACATCTCTGCCGCACAGATGGGAGGGTACGCTGTAGCGGTTTCCCCGCACATCGATGTAGCCGTCCCAGTGGACCAGCCTGCGCTCCCGGTAGGAGGTGTCAAACCGGGCGGCAGGCAAGGCCATCAGCGTAGGAGACTCTCGAAGGAACCGCTCGGCCACCACCTCCTTCAAGGTCCCGTGCATCCTCTTGTCCGCTTCCTCTTGGAGCCACTGCTCGGCCAAAGCGTTCATGTGCTCGATGCTCTCGAAGCTCCGGTAGCGCACGAAGAAGTTGCCCTTGATGTACCCCACCATCCGCTCGTCCTTGCCCTTGGTCTGCGGCCGATACGGCCGGCAGGCACGGGGGTTAAACCCGTAGTGACCCGCAAGGTCAACAAACCGCTCATTGAACCGCACGCCGTCTTTGATGCGGTGCTCGATCACCAGGCTCTTCTGGTTGTCCACCAGCACCTCTTTGGGCACACCGCCGAAGTACTCCAGGGACCGGATGATCCCCTCGTAGGTGTGCTCGGCATCCTCACACCCGCTACACCAAAAGTGAAACCTCCGGGAGTATCCCAAAGTGTTAACAGTGAAACGCACCGTCATCCGGCTCTGCCTCAAGGGCCGCTTGGGATAGATATAGTCCCTGATAATCGTGTAGCCTCCGGTGTATCCCCGCTGCCGGCACTCCATCAAAATCACCTTCGCGTTCCATACGCCAGCACGCAAAAGCTCGTCGATAAACGGCTTGAACGCATCGAGCTTGCTCTTCCTCGCATTGGGCCTTTTCCCCAAAGGCGGTCCCTGCCGGGCAAGCGCCCGGCCTATCGTCTTGGGGTGCACCCCAAGCTCTTTGGCAATGTCCTTCTGATAGACTCCCTTTTCAATCTGTGCTTTAATCTCCATCCAGTCCTCCTTGTTGAGCATCGGCGCCCCCTACAGAGTTTCTTCTTTCGTCCCTCTGAAAGTACATCGCCTCGCTCAATTTGGGGGACTTTTTATTCCGATATTTATGGGACTTTTAACACCGGCAATGACAGAAGCCCAGAGCTGTAGAGAACAGCACCAGCTTGGCGCAATGCTCCGCAGAGAGGGTCTGTATCACTCCAACCTGGCCACGTGGCGCAAGCAGGTGGAAAAGGGCACGATAGATGCCCTTTCCTCAAAGAAAAGAGGTCCCAAAGCCAGGAGGCCCGATCCGTCTGCCCGCCGGCTTGCGGAACAAGAGAAAGAGATTTTAAAACTGCGGTCGAACCTGAGAAAGGCCGAGCTCATCATCGAGGCTCAAAAAAAATGGCGGAGCTGTTTCAATCATACCTCGACCCGAAGAAAGGGGAGAACTCATGAAGATGACAGCATCTCTTTCTAAGGACGTGGGTGTCAAACGGGCTTGTCATGCCCTGACGGTTTCCCGTGCCGGTTTTTATCGTTGGAGGAATCTTTCTGAGAACGAAAAGCCTGCATCTGTCCGCGCGTTGCCACCCCTTGCCCTGTCCCGGGAAGAACAGCAGCGGGTCCTTGATGCCCTTCATGAAGAACGGTTTGTCGATAAGGCTCCCCAAGAGGTGTATGCTTCCCTTCCGGACGAGGGAACGTATCTGTGTTCGGTCAGGACCATGTACCGGATTCTGGAAGCACATCAGGAGGTCAAGGAAAGAAGAAACCAGCTCAGGCACCCCATATACGCCAAACCGGAACTCCTCGCGCAAGGGCCTAACCAGGTCTGGTCCCGGGACATAACGAAACTCAAAGGACCGGCCAAATGGACCTACTTTTACCTGTATGTTATCCTCGATATCTTCAGCCGATACGTTGTCGGCTGGATGGTTGCCTCCCGGGAATCCGGATCATTGGCAAGAAAGTTGATCGAACAAACCTGCGAAAAACAGATGATCCAGGCAGATGAACTGTGCATCCATTCCGATCGGGGCGCCAGTATGACCTCGAAAACGGTCGCTCTCCTGCTTGCAGACCTGAGCATCACCAAAAGTCTTTCCCGGCCTCATGTCAGCAATGACAACCCCTACTCGGAAGCTCATTTCAAGACAATGAAGTACAGGCCTCAATTCCCCGAAAGGTTCGGCTGCATCGAAGACGCCAGGTCTTTCTGCCAGCAATTCTTCTCCTGGTACAACACCGAACATTACCATTCCGGAATAGGTTTCCTCACCCCTGAGGATGTCCATTATGGACGGGCACAACAGATTATCAAAGATCGGCAGAATGTTCTTAATGCCGCATTCGAAGAACACCCCGAGCGATTTAAGAGCAACCTGCCAAAATCGCTGCCCTTGCCCAATGCCGTCTGGATTAACAAACCGATACCTAGGGTGGACAACAAAGGTCTACTCTAAATGTTTACTGAAAGTGTCTCATCATCATTGACAAGTTCCGATACTCCGTAATTGTAGCCCCATGATTCTTCAGAAAATTACCTATCAATGATCTATGGCAGTGGAGTGGGCTGCTGCAGTAACAGAAGAGCCCCACGGATATGCCGCTTGAGGAGAGATGCCATAGCTCGCGGAGGGCATCTAACTTCTCCTTCGTCTTAAGCTCTTCCTCGAAGAACTCAACATAGATCGGCCAGTATTTTTCGACATCGCGCCCTTTCCATTCACCCAGGTAGCGTTTGAATAACCGCTCCGAAGGGGCGAGGGCAGGGACCCATATGAGTTCCTTCGACTCTATGCCCTGCCGGGTTATGAGCCATTTCTGGTCGCACCTGACATGTCGGGAGGCTGAGAGCGGGGCCGTGATGATTGGGCTTTGAGTGGCCGTAACACTGGGCATCTATTGCGCCTTTTAATTTTGTTGTAAATGATATCCCCATGCGCGGAGATTCAACAACGACATTTTGTTTTCTGCTTACTATGTGCTTACAAATCAAATGGCCTGCAAATTATCGTGTCTAGAAGGGGCGTAAGTCATTGATTTTTAATGCCCCCGGCAGGAATCGAACCTGCGACACCAGGATTAGGAATCCTG
>Ga0302236_1001858_pt1 | contig 13820 bp, 14 predicted proteins | sample AAG_UR_Gly_MG_FD_193509 | JGI IMG/M metagenome (GOLD analysis project Ga0302236, IMG submission 193509) | Enriched activated sludge microbial communities from anaerobic digester in WTTP, New Holstein, Wisconsin, United States - AAG_UR_Gly | ecosystem: Engineered > Bioreactor > Anaerobic >...
CGATTCCGCGACAGCGGAAGTGGTGAATGTCTTAACCCCCCAAATAACTGGACATAATTTGAAAAACAAATTAGGTCTAATTAAATTTGGGAATCATGACACAACAAAGACGAAAATTTACACCTGAGGATCGTTTGTCGATACTTCAGGAAGGAGAACGTGAAGGTCATACAAAGACTCTGCGAAAGTATCAGATTGCACCTTCCCTGTATACACGATGGAAGAAGAAATATCTACAGGAAGGGATTAATGGATTACGAGACAAGCATAAACGACTCGATCCTGAAATCCGTACTCTTGAACTGGAGAATGAACGTCTAAGACGAATCATTGCCAAACAAGCCCTGGAGATAGAAGTAAAATCTGAGCTTTTAAAAAAAACTCCTATAGTAACGAAGACAAGATGAGTATAGTTACTCAATATCAGAGTTGTACGAGAAAACGTGAGCTTCTTAAATGGGTTGGCTTTCCAGCAAGCAGCTATTATTACAAGCCTTCTCATAAGCGCAAGGGAATACCTCCCAGTACCACGACAACAAAGAAAGACGGCACCATCGTCAGCAATATTGATGTTGTTGATGAGATCAAGAAGATAGTCAGCGGGGAGTTTGTATGCTATGGATATCAAAACGTTACTGCCTCCTTAAAGGGACTTGAGTATATCATAAATCACAAGAAAGTCTACCGGCTGATGGATGAAAATGAGCTTTTACTTGGCAAGGTTATCAGGTCTCATGGCAAACGTGAATGGGTGAAGCTAAGGAAGATCACCGCAACAAGGCCGATGGAATACCTTTGCTGGGACATAAAATACATCTGGGTAAAAGGAGAACGCAGAAACTATTACATGCTTTCCCTGATGGATATATACTCCCGCCGGATACTTGACCATATCTTCCAGGGAAGCATCCGGAAAATCGATGTAATAAAGCTTATTGCACGGATAGACCTTCTTCATGGGTTAAAAGGTGTTACTGTCAGAAACGATAATGGATCGCAGTTTATAGCCAATAAGGTCAGGCATTACCTTCGTACTCTTGAGGCCAATCAGGAGTTCACTCATATTGCAACTCCCGAGGAAAACTCGTATATTGAAGCTTTCCACAGCATCCTCGAAAGAGAAGTGATACAACGATTTGAATTTGAGAGCTATTACGAAGCAAAATTAACACTTGATGCTTATGTAAACTTTTACAACAATAAGCGCCAGCATGGTAGCCTGAAAAGAAAGATTCCTATGCAGGTGTGGAATGAATATTATCAGTCATTGTCAACCGATAAGCCCCAGACAGCGGTAGTATCAGAGGAGTTGTCAAGAGTGTCGGCTTGTGCGGGCACTGGTCTTGCTCTTGACAAATCCGGAGATACGGCTAACTTTGCTAATCGGTTGATGAATGAAAATAACGAAAACATTAAACAGGAAGTTCTATATTCTTTTTAAAAATCTGTCCAAGTTATAGGGGGTTAAGACAGTGAATTATTTTAGTATTGGAAATTCACGATATGCCTTTAACAATTGAATTGTCTCTTTTTTGAGTTTAGTTCTTACATATTCCTTCAGATCGGTGTCAACAAATTCACCAAGACCGTTTAACAGGGAATTGGATTTTTTACTTTCAATTTTATCAATGCACATATCAAGATAATCAGTCAAAGCAATACCCATCCTTTGTCTGATTATGTTTTCATTGACAGGAGTTCTTTGTTTAAGAAAATAATAAATATCGAAAATGTCACGGTTGGTAAATACATTCCTGTCCAGCAGAGCACATAACTTATGGGCAAACAGGTCCGGTTTTACCATTACATACATTGGAATACCCAGATAGTTCCTGATCTCATATCTGTCAGGAAATTCCCTGCTGGAGATTTCGACTTTCAGATTCCTTTCATGCGCACCATAATTCAATACCAATAACAATCCCTTATGTTTTTCAGCTTCATCTTTAATTGAACCGTATTTCATAAGGATCGTTTTGACCTCCATAAAAACAACAGAACTTTTATCAGGATCTAAAAGATTAAAATCAAGATCAACCGAAAACCGTGGCAGATCATAAAAAAGCATTTGAGCAGTACCACCTTTAAAACCCAGGGAAACCGCAAGTTCTGTATCAGAGTAGATATCCTTTAAAACAGAAACCAGGAAAAATTTATGTTTATTTATATCCAACATTCTGTAAAAGATCCTTTACCCGTTTACTAAGCTGATCTGACTGATATATTGAGAGTAATGAAAGGACAATCTGCAGGTTAAGATTATGCGTTGAATCAAAATGAAATTCTTTGTCCAGATATAGTATGTCCAGGAATGCCCGTTCCGGGCTTGCAATGGAGATCCCGTTATCATTAACAGTTATTCCGGCAGCATTGTATAAAATGTCATTTTTAATTTTCCGGTATTTCAATTCATATCCATCAATAGATATTGACCGGCTCAGATAACTTACAATTGTTATACCCTCATCATACTGAAATATCATTCCGGATTTTCTCAGGACATAGTCAAGTGAAATATATCCGGGAGTATAGATCTTACAAGCCAGTTCTTCAGCAGAATAGTTATCTTTAGCATATATCCCTCTTCTGATATTCAGTAATTTTCCTGACTTTAAATAATAGTGAATACGTTGTTTAAGCCGGGCAAAATCCGGTTCCCTTACAATTAAAGCTATCTCCTGTAAATTAAAGACTGTTCTTTTATCTTTATATATTTCAAAAATAAAATCCTTAATCATAAAAAAACTTTATTGCCTTAATCATGAACTAAAGGTATCAATATTTCATACCTTCAGTTCACAAAGATAGCACAATTTAAGAATAAAGATGCAGTTCCGAGTTTTTATTTCCCGTAGATCACTCAAAGGCTCACTACTCATCACTCATAACTCATCTCCCCCTTCCGCTATCGCGCAAGTGCGTCGCTTGCGCTCCTTGTCTCCCCCTCACCCCTTCACCCCCTCTTTCTCTCGTGTATCTTCATCACTTGCTCTCTCCCCTGTGCCCTGAGCCCTGTGCCATTCTTATAACCCCCACCCCTGCAACCACTCCTGCAACATTTGACAGCAAATCAAATACATTAAAAGCCCTCTCCGGAACCCACAACTGAACAAGCTCTGTCATAATTGCCAGGAATAACACCAGAAGGATAAATTTTTCTAATGGTTTCTTATTAAAGAGAGAAAGCTTAATTTTTATTCCTGCCAGAAAATACATACAGAATAAAAAATAAACTGTAAGATGAAGCAGATGATCAAGACGAATCTGAAACAATCCACGACCAATATTTATCTCATTTAAACTTCCGGCTATCGGGATAAATGTAGTTACCAAAACCGACAGATATCCGGTCCAGAATATGATTCGATAGACTTTTATTGACATTTTAACAGGTATTCGGTAATTGGTATCCGGTAATCGGTTACTTTACTCCGATATACTGATTACTGATTACCAGACACTCTAAAACCTTCTGAATCTGTGATAAATATCCCTGGCTATCTTTTGGATCCGGGGTTCAAACTTCGATTTATCTGATGAGGTAACTGCCTTTACATAATCATCAAAACCGATATCATTTTCTTTCAGGAAAGTTATGAGCTCTTTAGGTGGTTCTGTCCTTTTAAGTTCAGCTTCTTCCTTCTGGAGAGCCTGTTCCCTTGTCATAAGTCCCTGCCGGATAAGACCGCTGGAATGAAAAGTATATTTTGTGATATGTGGTATTCTGAGAGTGTCTTTGTAAAAGGGTATATCATGCAAGTGACAGTCGAGGTGTTCAGAAGAGCCTGATGCATCACTCCAGTTCATCTCGCGTTTTAAGATATCAATAATTTCGTTGAAAGGGAGATAGATATAATCATACATACCGATATGTTGAGGTATAAATCGCATGAGAGCTGTTCTTTTTATACCAAGAATATCGCAAATTCCACCCACTATTTTCTGATATTCCAGTTTATTTTTATCAGTCGAAAGGTATCTGAATTTACTCTCAGCATCAGTCCTCCTGATCACATTGGCAAAATATGATGCAGTATTAAGGCTTGAAACCTCCTTAATTTGTGATACGTATTGTACTCTGCGACCTGAGCCCTTAATGACAAGAGGGATATTAAAACTTTTCAAGGCCATTTCGATTGAATAATTGATCCCTCTCATGCATGCATTGCAGAAGTCGCCTGTTTTTTCAGTGAAAACCTTAAAAAGCTCCGATGAATTTCTTTTATTTATTGTATAAAATATATGATCCGTATTACAGGAAGCTATAGCATTTCGTATATTATCTTTTGCAGGTTGAGTAAGAAATCCGTTGTCAAGAGTTACAGAAAGTGTCTTAAGCCCATAGACCTTTGTGCAAAGATAAAGAGCATAAGTGCTGTCCTTCCCACCGCTTAAGGGCACCAATACATCATAAGGACGTTTAAGCTTTTTCGTCTTTGCAAGGATCTCTTCAAACTCATTCTTCCTCCTTTCCTTTATAAGTTCCCAGTCCTTAAAATCAGCCTCATATTTCCTGCAATGGTTGCAGACTCCGGATTCATCGAAAGTAATTCCGGTAAGACTGGCAGGTAAAATACAGCGGGTGCATCTCTTTATATCTTCCATTTCTTCTTTCAGGAATTTACTTTTATTTTAGTGTTGTTCAATTTGAATCCACTTTAAAATACTATTTTCAGGATAATTTCTCCTAGAATGATGAATTTACAGCACTTTGGGATTAATCATCTAAAAATACCGTTGACCCGTTGAGCCGCTGGGCCATTGCGCCATTATTTAAACCTTTCCTGATATCCTGGATTTTCTTTCATTATCCAGTAACTTTCAGGCCATGTTGTTATAAACCATACTAAAAATGCCGTTGTATCAATTTTCGAAGATAATAATGATTGCCTGGCTTCTGCTTGTTTAGACAATTTATTATCATCATTAATTATTTCACTAATTTTTATAAGTGCTGACTTGCTAGTTTGAAAATTATAAACCAGATTAAATCTCTCTTGATCCTCACAATATGCTCTTCTAATAGAACTAACATATAAAGAGGTTGTACCCAGAACTCCTGCCTCCGAAGCAATAGTGGCCCCTTCACTTACCACCAAGGATGCATAGTAAAGTGCATCATGAATTCTTTCAGGAGGTATACGAATTTTAAATTTTTCAAGTTCAACAGGTAAATCTGATTCAGATGTAATAAACACCTTCATTTTATCGTATAAAAGTTTGATAAGTTGCTCCTTATCATTATTTGAAAAGCCTTTTTGTCCTTCGTCATGTGTGGCTTTCCATGAAACAAATCTTATAATACAGAATTTTTCTTTTTTTGATATTTTAAGATCTTTATAAATTGAATCATCGGGAATGAAATAATTAGGATGAAGATAAGCAAGTTCATGAAATGATCTGTACCTTATCTGTTTATCTCCTAAGTTTTCTTTCAAAATATCCGGAGTAATAATAACCTTAGTAAATGGCTGATATAGTTTTATTTGCTCCATATTTCCTGAATCTTCAAGTGAAATATGAGGCTTCCTAAGAAGAAAAGAAGCATGAGCGGCATATATTGATCCATGACTTAAAAAAATATCCGGTCTGAACTTTAATCCGGATATAAATTCTTTAATGTCAAATTCAATCATCCCAAATATTTTACCAGGGATTGATGAATATTTTTTACCAAAAGATTTAAAAGAAAATCCATAAGATGAAAGCAGGTACTTTTCAAATTCTTTTTCACGGCAGGTAAAAAATACCTGGTGGTTATGCGATATTAATTCTTTTGCAAAATTCTTAAAGAGATGCACGTGGGCAGGATGCCCTATATCAATCAGAATTTTCAACCTTTAATTAGTTGATCCTTATTAAATCGATTTTTTGTTTATTCTGTAGGATTGGATATTTACCGGGACCAAAATAAATTCCTGGAAAATCCAGCGCAAAATTAATTTCATTATTTCTTCTTTCTTTAACCTCATCCACTTTTGCATATTATATACTGCAGCAGCCAATAATGTGTTGATTTGGTCCCCTGCAGTACCGCTGAGGTAATTTCTTATCATCCTGTGATCGTGTTTCAGGTGTGATATCAGTCCTTCTACTCCGGCTCTCGATCTGCATCGTTCTTCTCGTTTCTTCTTCTTGTAATAGCTTTCTCCTTTTTGCACCTTCGGCATGACTATATCTATCCCCGGAATGCCTCCTGGTACCTTGTACCCTTTATCCACTATTGCTTTCTTTACTTTTCCATCTGTCAGATCTTCTACCTGTTCGAGTTGTGGTTTAAGTGTTCTGCCATCGTAGATGTTCCCTTCTATTGCCATCGCCCCGACTATGATCCCTGACTTTCTTGTATAGGCGAACGAGCTCTTGTTGCCAAATTCATAAGGTTTATGCTCTTTCCCTTTCGATATGCAAAGTGTCTCAGGTTCATGGATACTGTATATCTTGTTCGAGTCATCTCGCTGTTGTGTCAGAACCCTGTAGAGAACATCAAATTCCTGCATATATGATTTAGGTATTGGGCTGAGCTGTTTTACAACGTCCTGATAGATCTTGAACGCTATCCTGTGAAGCCTCTTTTGTGCTTTTATATGCTTCTTCATATTCTTTGGCTTGCGTGCAAATCGAAGTTGGTGCTTCAGCTTCTTTATCTCCCGGCCATAAGTTCGTTTGAGTGTTATATCCTCCTTCTTCGCTATTCTCTTACAGTGTCCTATTACTTTCTCGATCAGCTTCCGGTCCGTAGGAAAGGTAATGTTCTTCTCCTGAACCGTTGTATCAACTCTGACCTCTTTTACTTCCCTTCGGATCATGTCTGCATCAAACAAATCAATGCTTGCCTTGAAGATCTTTTCCATCCCTTGTGAGCCGATCCGATGCCGGAAGTGAACAAAATCACTCGGATCAAATGGAAGCTTATATTGAAAATATACTTCTCCACAGAAGTGTTGCCAGTAAGGGTTTTCAAGGTATCTTTCAACCACTGTCTCATCTCCCAGGTTATACATTTGCTTCAAAAGTAACAGGCCTACTATTGTCCTGATTGGTATCGATGGCCGACCAACTTTCCCATATAAGGGTTCAAACTCTTCTTCAAGAGCTTTCCAGTCTATTTTCTTTGCCAGAAGACATAACTCATGCTCAGGATGAATAAAACTTGTGAGGACTGTTTTGAACATCTCTAACTGTGGCTGAACCGGCAATTTTTTCAACATGATTTTCAGGGTTTTATTCAAATTTACTGAAAATCAAGTTAAAAATCAATACTTCAAAGAACATAAGTTATTAACAATCAATATGTTAATAATTATTAAGGATCAACTAATTAATTTTCCACATTTAAGAGCTAACTTCCCGGTTTGATAGAGTATGGGGTTGTTGATTTTTAAGAATCTCCCGTATTCCACTTGTTTACCCCCAAACCTGGCTTTAAATTCTCTTACACCATAAGCCTCATCAGGTTTACCGGCACCCATGAAATCAAAAAGCGGGATATTATTCTGATTTGCATATTCAATTGCTGCCCATGTAGCCATAACACTGGGATATTGCTCTTTATATTCGCCGTCCAGTCCACAAATATAAAATTCATATATCGATCTGCCTTCAATAATCGGGCACATAATACCTCCAATAATAATTCCATTATATAATACTAACAGGTATTTGCCTAAATCCGATCTAAAGAAATTTTCAAAAAATTCAAAAGGGAACAGAGGTTTCCTGATTCTTTTATTATATAAATTTGTCAGAATAGCGTAAAAAATTCGGATTTCATCAATACTATCTGCTACTTTCCACCTCACATTCTGTTTTTGTGTTTTTTTTATCTGTCTTAACCTTGATGCACTTACAGATTTACTTAAACGCTCTAAATCTGTTGTGTCAATCTGGAAATTTATGGTTGGAATTAATTTATAACCGGCTTTTCTGAAAATGTCATTATAAATTTTATAATCAGAAAAATTCCTTGTCTCGATATAAATAGCCTTTCTTTTTGTTACACATGAAATCTTATCCAAAAGAATTTCTAATGTTATTTCTTTCTGGTCATTGACTAACACACCTCCATATATTATTGCCCGTCTTGAGAAATAGCCTTTAAATCCGGATTCTCTTTGCAAAGTGATAACTGCTAATGCATTTATAATACCAGAATCATAAACAGCAATCGCATGGGCAGACAGATTTTTTACTGAATTAAATAAATTATAAAACTCAGGTGACTGAAAAGGTGTGGAATGTTTGTTCTTTAATAAAAATTCTTTCCACGCTGTTATGGGGATTGAATCATTTAATAAGATTTCCATCTTCAAATCATTTACTTTTCCCCAATAAGCACTTCATAAAGAGCAATTATCATTCTTGCAACATTGTCAGAATCCAATCTCAAATCAATAATTCTCTTCCTTCCATCAGTTTTCTTTCCAAAATCGAGTGCTGTTTTTATTTTTTGAGCTACATCTTCAGGCTCAAAAGATGTAATAAAACAGCCCTCTACCCCTTCAGTCACCCATTTTACATCTCCAACATCAGTTGATACGATCGGGCAATTACATGCCAGCGCTTCTTTTACAACATTAACACTCCCTTCTCTTGTGGAAGTTAATAACAAAACATCAGCTGCATTTAAATAATATGGAATTTCCGGATTAGGTTCATTATAAATGTGTTTGAAATCAATAGTATTATCAAGATGTCTTATTGCATCCATAGCTAAGTCTAAATTCTTTTCTGACCTGTCTTTAACTGCAATAAATATTATAAGCTTTCTATCAGATTTATACCCGATATGTTGTCTTGCGATTTCCCTGGTTATTGGTCTAAACCTTTCGATATCAACGCCATTAGGAATTGTATGAACACTTTCAATTCCTAAAAGTTCTTTCATTTGCCGGGTTTTTACAATGGTCTCCGTCCACTTATTCCGGATAAAAAACCTGATAAGCGCCCGGGAAAATCCTGATTTGTAAATGTCAGAACCCATCAGAGAAACTACCAGTGGCTTACACCCTGCCAATCCGGCTACAAATCCACATAAACTATAATGAGCATGAACCAGATCATATTGCCCGACGTTATATTTAATTCTTAGTTTGTGAATTGCAATCAGATAACCCCAAAATCCGGGTTCGATAAGAAAATACTCTATATCGACACCTGACTTTATAAGAGAGTCGCCCTGATTCTTTACTACATCTCCCGGTCGTCCTGCTCTTCCACTTGAGATAAAAAGTACTTTCATTCTTTCTTTACCGCAGAGACGCAAAGACGCAAAGCCTGCTAATTCATTCTTAGTGATCCTTGCGTCTTCGTGCCTTAGCAGTTAATACTATTAAATACAAACTCCAATCTTAAATCATAACATTCATTGTGTGCAAAGTTTCCTTCCTCAAAATGCCATTTATTCTGAATATATCTGAATCTTCCTGGTTTACCATCGAAAAGCATCTGGTAAGGATCGCTCTGGCCGAATATACATTGCATTTCGTTGACAAGATAACCTCGTTCTGATTCAAAAATGTCAATTGCCTGACTGTAAAATCCGTGTTTATCTGTAATTTCCTTAATAAAATCAAACAGCTCTAATGGAGGATTGTCATAATTCTTCAGCAGGGAGCCACTGCTCTTCTCTCCTCTCTTTAGTTTTTTATGCGCGAAAAAACTCTCCCCTATTCTTACAACCCTCCATTCATAATCATGAGGGATATACTCCTGAAAAATCACAAAGTTTTTTTGCAGATTAGAAACTTTAGTTTTATAAATATGTAACTTTTTAGTTATGTCTGAAGGATGAAAAATATAATGAATTCCCCTCTTTAGAAGTTCCCCCTTTTCTCTGTTTGGCCCTGATCGCTGCAGAGCTCCTCTTCCTCTGAAGGTTTCGTTAATATAATCTTTTGCTTCCGTAATTGATTTGATTATTATCACTCCGCTGCCTGATGCACCGATGTTAGTCTTGGCAACAAACGGGTATGCTGCTGAACGGGTGTATTCCAATGCTTCTGCATAACTATAAAACACATCCGTCATCGGGTGAGGTATATTGTTTGCATTTAGCCAGGATGCAAGGAACCTTTTATTTTCGTAGATGAATATTTCGAGAGGAGTTGGAAATATTTTGTATCCAAGCGCCACCCCTAATATATATATCCTCTCATCATAAAGCTGTTTAAAATGAGCCGTAAGTCCACCGGGTTTTGCAAGCAGGATATCAAAGGGTTCTTTATGTATTTCTTCCAGCCAGTTGTTTGAGGTTAGATTAACCACCCTGTATTCAACCTGATCATGATAATCTTCACAAGCCTTTATCCAAAGGATGTGATCATCTTCAAGTTCGTTACGGAGTATTATTGCTTTGATCTTTTTCACCGCGAAGGCGCTAAGACGCTAAGTATATTGATCAGAAATTATTTACAAACCGCCTGAATCCGGATTTCAGGAGCGGTACATTGAAGTTAATAAGAAATCCCAGACGTTTTTCTGCTAATTTCAGATATGAAATAATCTGTGCTTCATGAACTGGCAGAAGGCATTCTACAGCCTTGATTTCAACAATTATTTCTTCAGCCACAAGTAAGTCTAACCTGAAATCTTTATCAAGAATCTGATTCTTATAGAATAATGGAACAGACACCTGCTCCTGGACAAATACATTTCTTGACCTCAATTCATGAACAAGGCAATACTGATAAACTGATTCTAGTAAGCCCGGACCCATTTCTTTATGAACACTTAATGATGAGTCTAGAATTTCGTGTGACAGTCGTTCGTATTCAGATTTTAACATTCTAATTTTATTTTCACCGCAAAGACGCTAAGGCGCCAAGATCACCTTGCGAACTTAGCGTCTTTGTGTCTTCGCGGTAAAAAATCAATAATATAAGATAAACTCAAAATCTTAAATAAAATCTCTTTTGGAACAGATTTTATCATGTTCAAATCAAATAAATCACCTGAAATAGGAGTACTCAGCCAGAAGTCTTTATTATACTCCCATGCTTTGCTAACAGCATAAGGATCAAAGTCAGGCGAGGATTTTCTAATAACCTTCTTTATGTATCCTTTTGCTATGTTAAGTTTCCCTAATGGATTAATAAGATCATCTGGTCGATAACCTTTATCCGTTAGCATCTTGCCAAACTCGGGATAAGTCTTTTTTATTATATGTGCATAAAGAATCTGCCCCTTGTATCTCTTAAGTGGATTATGCTCAAAGAAATCCGAATGTATCCCGGCCAGTTCTGTTTTGAAAATTGCCTTTAAGAAATCAATATCCAGAAATGGCGTTCTGTTTTTTATATACCGGAACTGATTTACCATTTCAGCTCCGAAATATTTCCTGAAGATTTCTTCAAAAACGAAAACGTAAAATCTCTGATTTTTTGTAAGGCTACTATATGATTGATTATAGCAAGGCAAATTCAGGATATCTTCTTTTATGGCCTCCCATGAACCATTATCATTTGAAAGATTCAGGTATCTGAATTCTTCACTGTTCTCAATTGCCTCAATACCTTCGGCCGGGTTATTGGAATTAAACAAAGAATAAAGGTTCTGAGAGATTACCGTTCCTGCATTGTGCGCTGCACGAAATATTTCGCTACCGAAATTTCCTGTTAATATATAGTTATAATCATTTGACAGCGCTTTAGCAGCGTATAGATAATGAGCCCTTGCAAATGTTGCGTTACCGGATGAATTTGTGATAAACTCCCTACCACAATTCAGACTGCTTTCAGATGTATATTTATCATCCAGAGCAACTTTCACGAAAGGAATTCCCGCCTTTAAAGCTAGCTGAGAAGAGATTTGAGTATCCTTTGAATCTGCAGATCCAAAGCTGTAACAGGAAAAAGCTTTCTTATGATAAAGTCCCGCTGAAACCAGAGTACGCCCGTCAAAGCCTCCTGTTAAAGCATGAACATATTTTTCATCGGGGAAATATTTATTTGAGATTTCAAGAAAAGAATCCCGCATATTATTAAGTGATTTCTTCCATGGCTTAGGATAATTGGAGAAATACCTCTCAATATCTGTGTGCTTTATAATATTAACCTCTGATCCCGAGATCTTTAAATATGAGTTTGATGGGAGAAGCTTTATGTCTTTATTAATACTTTTATCAAAGAGAGGGTAATTAAATAGAACTGTTTCAATTATGAATCTTTGAGATATTTTGTTCAGATTAAGGTAGCTCCCCAGATTAGCAGCATTCTCAGAAAAGGCTATTTTATCATTGTTTTGAAAATAGTATAAAGGCAGAATTGAGAACATGGAATTCCCAATAATTATTTCTGCGGTAATTTCATTCAGCAGAATGTAATAATAATGTCCAAAGAGATTGTTTAGAATAAATTCAGGATTCGGATCTTTCCGCAGTCTATCTTTAAAATAAGAATCATAAATAGGATCACCCCAGACAATGAATTCATAATCCGGATCTTTAAAATGCAATTCAATTGCCGGTTCAATAACGAACAAATTAATAAGCCCGGTTAATTGTTTCTTAAATGGGATATCCAGAATAAATTCTATCATAGTTATTTTCACCGCTAAGACGCTAAGGCGCTAAGTTTTTGCTTTGCGCTCTTCGCGCCTTTGCGTCTTCGCGGTTAGTTTTTTATATTCTTCAGCCACCTGGCCCATGGTTTTGACTTCAATTTTTGTAGAATCCCTATAATTTGCAACCAATTTCAATACTTCAGGCATTATATTTTCAAGATACCAACTATCCATTGAGGGATGAAACCAGAAATGACAAACCAATCTTCTTTTGGCTGCTTTCTTAATATATGACCGTATCATCTTCAAATGAAATTCCCTTGTCCATCCATACCGATCCCTGTCAAGACCGATCGAGCTTGGGATAGCCACCAGACCATATTTATCAATTGAGGGCAGATCGATATGATACTTCATTGGTTTTCGATAGCAGGAAAATCCTCTTTCAACAAGGCTTTCATAATTTCCGGATGTGCCACCCGGGAAAACCATACTTTTCAGCCTTACATTTAAAGCTGCAGTATGTTTAATACACTCATCCAATTCTGAATCCGCCAGTGGTTTCGGACAATTCCTGTAGGTAAAATCCAGATGAGAAAATGTATGACAAGCTATCTCATGGTTTACATCTGCTTTGATGATTTTATCAACAAGGTCAGAGGCATACCAGGCAGGATCGTTAATAACATTGGTGCATGGATCATCCCAGTACCAGTCACCTGAAGTAAAATTCCAGTTACGGTTTTCAAAATAACCGGGACGGGGCAAAGCAGGATGTGCCAATCCATCAGGGCTCTTACTACATTCACTCAGAAATAAATGTCCGACAGTGGCCCAGGTAACCGGGATCCGGTACTTATGAAAAAGTTCGAGTAATACTGGTATATTTTCCCTTTCTTCAAGTCCTTTCTTAACCGCTTCATTTTGTCTGGTTTTCGAATACCTGAAAGCCCAGGCCATTTCGAAATCAGCAGAGAATACAACAATTCCTTTCTTAAAAGGCGAATTTGCTTTTCGATTTACCTTTGGTTTAAGTCCAGATGTGATCAGAAATTTCGTCAGTGAACCTTTGTTTATGTCTGACAATAAGGATCTGAGTTTTGAATAAATGTTCATGATTTTTCACCGCTAAGACGCGAAGACGCTAAGACTTTTCTTAGCGACCTTTGTGGCTTTGCGCCTTCGCGGTTAATTCCTTTTTTTGGTTACAATATCAATAATTTCCTCAAATCTTCTCACCATTGTTTCAACAGAAAACTTTCTTAAATGTGCCTGATAATCTTCCGAGTCAGGGTCAAACGATTCCTTGAGCTCCTGGG
>Ga0302236_1001866_pt1 | contig 13762 bp, 8 predicted proteins | sample AAG_UR_Gly_MG_FD_193509 | JGI IMG/M metagenome (GOLD analysis project Ga0302236, IMG submission 193509) | Enriched activated sludge microbial communities from anaerobic digester in WTTP, New Holstein, Wisconsin, United States - AAG_UR_Gly | ecosystem: Engineered > Bioreactor > Anaerobic >...
GGTCCTGTGGGCAATCGCCTGCGGGGCCGCCGTCGGCATGATGCACGCCACGAAGGAGACCTGGGTGATTTCGGCTGCGGCGGCCGGCGCGGGGCTGGTGCTGACGTGGGCCTGGAGTTGGTGGCGCGAAAAGACGCCGCCGGCGTTGCGGGATCTTCTGCCGGCGCGCGCGATGATCGGCTTTCTGGCCGCCGCCTGCCTTGTGGCGGTCGTCCTGTATTCCTCCTTCGGCCGGCATCCGCGCGGCCCGCTGGACTCGATCCTGGCTTATGCCACGTACTGGCGCCGCGGCAGCGAGACGGGAATCCACTCGCACCCGTGGTACTTCTACCTGGAGTTGCTGTTGGCCTTCCGGCCTGCCAAGGGCTTCGTCTGGACCGAGGGCCTGATTGTGGCGTTGGCGGCGATTGGCGGCCTGGCCAGTCTCGGCCGCCACGCGCTGCCTGCGCCGCAGCGGGAATTCTGCCGATTTGTGACGTTCTACACGGTCACGTTGACCGCGCTCTACGCCGCGATTTCCTATAAAACGCCGTGGTGCCTGCTGAGTTTTTTTCACGGCATGATCCTGCTGGCCGGCGCCGGCGCCTGGTTCCTGCTGCGTCTGGTCTGGTCGCCGCTTAGCTTCGTTCGAGAAACAAGTGGCGTAAGCTTCCAGCTTGCGATGCCACTTTCTGCCGCAAGCTGGAAGCTTGCGCCACGGAGACATCGGACAGTTGTTTCTCGCACGGTGCTCATTTCGTTTAACCGCGCCCCAACGGGAAGCGAGTCAGCCAACCGCCAGCCGTCAGCCCCGCCCCGTTCCGCGTTCTGGCTGCGGCTGGCCCTGGCTCTCCTCATCACCTCTCCCTTGGTCCTCGGCGTGCTGCACTTGAGCCGCCAATGCTACTGGCTGAATTTCCGCCTTTCTGCTGATCGCCGCAACCCCTGGGTCTACGCCCACACCTCCAGCGACATCAAGAACCTGGCCGATACCTTCCAGCGACTGGCGCAGGCCTCGCCCGCCGGCCACCAACTGATCATCCACGTCGTGACCCCGGACAACTACTGGCCATTGCCTTGGTATCTGCGCCAATTCCGTCCCGAACATGTCGGCTACTGGGACGAGGCACGCGATTGGGCTCGCGATGCGGCGAAATCGCCGGCTCCGGACGCGATGATTCTGACGGCAGACGTGCAATCGCAAGTCGACGCCGCCTTGCCCGCCGCGTACAACCAGCAGATGATGTTCGGGTTGCGTCCCGATGTGCTGGTCCACGTTTATGTGCGGGAGGACTTGTGGAAGGCCTTCTTGACGGCGCGTCTGGCGCCGAGTGGCGTGGGCGGGGACCGCCAAGCACCGGCGAGGGAATAAGTGTCGTCTTTCGCTCCGAGGCGGCGGAAGATGTCGTGGAACCAGACCTCGGGTTCAGGTCCGCCTGCCTTGCTTCTCCAAGGGAAATGCGCGTTCATCTTTACCGCAAGCATCCATCGCGGCACTCGGGGGCTTGCTTGCGAACCGCAAATGGATGTTAATGAACGCTCCCGTCCAGAGACCTACGACGAAGGGGACCGCTCGTGAAACATCACCCACTTTCCCTGGCCTTGTGTGTCGTCTTGTTTGTCACCGCCGTCTGCCACGCTGATGTGGTTGTCGTCCTGCGCGGAGAGCCTGCGGCGACGATTGTGATCGGCCGTGCTGCGTCCGGCCAGGTGCAAGCCGCCGCGGAGAGATTGGCCCAGTACGTGTTCGAAGCTTCCGGGGCTCGACTGCAGGTCGTCCGCGACGACGCCCTGCCGCAGGACCGCGCGGGTGCGCTGATTCACGTCGGGCCGAACCGGTTTCCCGTCACGGAAGGCATCGTGCCGACAGATCTCGATGCCGGCGGGTTTGTGATCTCAGCCGAAGGGCAAGAGATCGCGATCGCGGGCCCTGCGGACGATGGCACCGAGTTCGGCGTGTACGAGTTTCTCGAACGCTACGTCGGAGTCCGCTGGCTGTTGCCGGGCGACGACGGCACGGACGTTCCCAGCCGCAAGACGATCGCAGTGCCCGAAGGCCGGTTCCAGGATCAGCCGGTGTTCTTTTCGCGGCTGCTGAGCGGACTGCGGGGCGCCGCCCAGACCCGCTGGGCCCGCTTCAACCGGATGCACGGCCGCGTGTCGTTTCATCACAACCTGCTGCAGCTCTTCCCTCCGTCTCGCTATACCAAGTCGCACCCGGAGTTCTTTCCGGTCCTGAAGGAGCAGGCCCGCTATTTGCCGAAGACGGACGACGACAACGGCTGGCAGCCGTGCTTCACCGCGCCCGGAATCGTCGACGAGGCGGTGCGGAATATCTCGCAGTATTTCCGCGATCACCCCCAGGTCGCTTCCTATTCGCTGGGCATGAACGACAGCGGCAGCTTCTGTCGTTGCGCCGACTGCCTGGCCCGAATCTCCGGCGAGAAGAACTACCTGGGCTGGGTCGATTACTCGGACCTGTACTACGACTGGTGCAACCGCGTGATCGAAGGCGCCCTGAAAAAGCATCCGGACAAGTGGTTCGGGTGTCTGGCGTACTTCAACGTGGCGACTCCGCCGGCCAAGGGCACGGTCCACCCGCGGCTGGTCCCGTACATCACCTACGACCGCATGAAATGGATCGATCCCGAACTGCGATCCCAGGGCGAGGCGGCGACGCGCCGCTGGCAGCAAAGCGTCCCGTCGTTCGCCTGGTACGATTACATTTACGGGACCCCCTACTGCCTGCCGCGAGTGTATTTCCACCACGCGGGCGACTACTTGCGGATGGCGGCCGACAACGGCGTCAAGGCGCATTACGCGGAGATCTACCCGAACTTCGGCGAAGGCCCCAAACCGTACCTTCATTTGCGGCTGTGGTGGAACCCGCGGCAGGACGTGGACCAACTGCTGGCCGAATGGTACGAACGGTGCGTCGGCCCCGCCGCCGCGCCGCACCTGGCCAAGTACTACGCCATCTGGGAGCGGTTCTGGACCCAGGACATTCGCCAATCGGCTTGGTTCAACAAGACGGGCACCTGGCTGGCATTCAGTTCGCCGGAGTACCTGGCCGATGTGCGGGTGGAAGACATCGTTGAGAGCCGGCGTTTGCTGGAGGCGTGCATCGCCAACTGCCAGACGGATCGCCAACGGGCCCGCGCTCGGTTGCTGGAGAAAGCGTTCCAATACTACGAAGCCTCGGCGCTGGCCTATCAGCCCAACGTTCCGTCGCCGGCTTCCCGCGCCGACACCGAGGCGGACGCACTGGCCATTTTGGATTCGGCCGTGCGCGGGCTGCAGATGGCGCAACGGCGGCGGCATTTGGCGCTGGAGATCTTCCCGAAGGATCCCGTGCTCGTGAATCCGCTGGGCATCGACCGCTTTCCCGCCTTGTCCGGCACCACTTGGGGCGGTCGCGGCTTGTCGGCGATCGCCGAGTGGGTAGTCAAAGGCGACAACCGAGTTCGACAGCGAGTTCAGGAGTTGGCGGCGCAGGCGGAGGCGGATCTCGTGCGCGAGCAGGCGGCACTGCTGCTGGCCCTGGCAGACGGCACGATTGAACTGGTGAGCGCCAATCCGTCGTTCGAGGAGGGCAGCGGCGAGCAGGCTCTCGACTGGTCGTACTGGCGCAAGCCCGACGAGGGGCCGGACAAGCCGCTGGGCCGCATGTTGCGAAGCCGAGACGCAGCGCACACCGGCGAGTATGGCTTGCTGTGTGACGCGATGCTGCGCGGCGGGCCGGTCCAAACGCTCGCCACGCCCGGTCCCGGCCGCTACGTAGCCGCGGCGTGGGTTTCCGCGCCGACCGGGCAGACGAGCGCCGGCACCGTCGAGTTGACGCTGACGCCGCTGGACGAAAAGGGCCGCAACCTGCCGGGCTACTCGTCGGGTCCCGTCCAGCCGCAGGCCGGACGTTGGACATTGCTGACGGTAGGTGTCAACTTGCCAGAATCCATCGGCGGCAGCAAGGTGGTTCGAGTGCGGCTGATCCCCATCGTCGACGGCTTTCAGGACGGCGGCCATGTCATCATCGACGATGTCGGACTGAAACGATGGAAGTAGGGGCCTGCGCGACGTCTTGGACCCTGTGAAGAAGTCGAGGCCGCTGGCCGAACACGACGGGTACGTGGGCCTCCTGGACCAAGGCATCAAACATGGTCTCGGCCGCGTGAGGCTCGAACATCCACCAGGCTTGCTCGTGAACCCAACGCTTGCGGCCAGCACTGGCGGCGAGATACTCGTCCCGAGCGCCGCACCTCCCAGGCCTCGTCTCGCCGCTATGTGCTGCCGGGATCCGGTTCCGCCGCTTCTTCGGTTTGGCCCGTTTCCTGTTCGGGGTCTTCGCCGGGGTCCTCTTCCGGCAAGATGGACATGCCCACGATTTCGATGGCGCCGTCGCGGGAAAAGCGTACAGCGCGCAGCGCGAGCGGGCCGAACCGGACCGCCCTGCCCAAAGACGCCTCGCTGTCCCCGAGTTCGTTCCGGATGACTTCGGCGAGCGAGCACTTCGGAGGAGCGTTGATCCGGACCCCGTAGGCTTCCTCCAGTTCGGCGAGGCTCGTCGCTCCGCGCAGCGGAAACTCCATGGCGGCGGGGATCGTTCCACGAACATCGCGGCTGCGGCCAAAGATGTGATTCACCAAAGGCTGCATGCCCGGCCGCAGGACGAGGATCACGTGATCGCCGGCCTGGACCAGCGTGTTTCCTTGCGGCGGGATGATATGGTCCCCGCGGGCGATCAAGGCGATGACGGCGCCCTCCGGCAGGGCCAGGTTCTTGACCATCCGCCCCGCCGCGCGGGAATCCTCACCGATCGCATAATCCACGATTTCCCCGTGGACGTGGCGCAGCGAACTGATTTCGAGCGTGACGGGCGGTTCGGGAGCGCGCGGCCGTTCGAGTCCCAACCAGCGCGCCACCGGCACCAGGGTCGCCCCCTCCACGGCCAACGACACCACGACGATGAAGAAAACCACGTCAAACAGCAACGGCGCTTGCAGAGGGTTTTCCGGAGTCCCGAACATCAAGGGGAACGTGGCCAACGTGATCGGCACCGCGCCCTTCAGACCCACCCACGACATGAACGTGAGTTCTTTCCAGTGAAACCGGAAGGGAAACGTCGAAAGGACGACGGCCAGGGGGCGGGCAACAAAAATCAACACCACGCTGATCAACAGCGCCTTTCCGGCCACGTCCCACAGGCGGCTGGGGAAGCACAGCAACCCCAGGACCGCGAACATCAGGATTTGGGAGAGCCAGGCCATGGCCTCATGGAACCGCCGGATCCCCCGCTGAAAGACGAGCGGCCGATTGCCCACGACCACCCCGGCCAAATAGACCGCCAGGAATCCGCTTCCGCCAAACTCGACGGCCAGACCATACGTCAACAGGCAGAACGCGCTGATGAGCACCGGATACATCCCGGAAGATTCCAGTTCGATGCGGTTCACGACCCAGCCCGCGATGTATCCCCCCAGGACTCCCCACAGAGCGCCAATCACCATCTGCGAAGCAAACAGACGCAGGAGTCCTGGTCCGGGCTCCACATGCCCCAGCAATACCTCGATGCAGCCGACCGTCAAGAAGATCGCCATCGGGTCGTTCGACGCGCTCTCGACCTCCAGGACGTCCGCAATCCGCTTCGGCAGGCTGACCCCCCGCGAACGGAGCATCGCGAATACGGCCGCCGCATCGGTCGACCCCACGATGCTGCCCAGCAGAAGGCCCTCCAGCAGCGGGATCTGTAGAATCCAGGCCGCCGCCAGGCCGGTGGCGACGGCCGTGACGAGCACCCCCCAGGTCGCCAGCAGGACCGCCGGTTTCCAGACGGCGCGAATGGCGGCCATCGAAGTGCTCAACCCGCCGTCGAACAGGATCATCGCCAGGGCGAGCGTTCCGATCGCATGGGCCAGCCGGTAGTCCTCGAACTCCAATCCGCCGAGGCCTTCCGATCCCGCCAGCATGCCCACCAGGAGGAACAACACCAGAACCGGAACGCCGAGCCGTGCCGACACTTTGCTCGACACGATGCCGCTCAGCAGCAACAGGCCGGTTACCAGAATGATGGAATCGATCAGGAACATTTACTCAGGCTGAGGTGGGAGTATCGCGGTTGTCTGCGGCGGAGCTTGCGCCCGCGGCCCCTTGCGGACAGGCAGGGACCATGATATCGGCTTCTGCGGCGTATCGCCAACCGACCTCTCCGAAGATTTCCCCAGCGTGCGTCTCCTTCCGGCTCGTGCTACTCGGGAAGCGGCAGGGGCGCCGCAGGGCTCACCACCGCATTCCGAGGGCTTCTTCCACCGTTCTGCCCGTCACTTCGAGGGTGTTGGCGTCGATGATCTTGACGTGGCGATTCCGCGGGAGATTCGGCCGTTCGACTTGTTCCAGCCGAAACGTCACGGGGCTCGCCATGGCGAAGGGCTTCGGCTTGCTCTTGCGCAATCTGCCCACGGCTTCTGCCGCGCCTTCCTGGATGCGAGCTTGGGGAGGCACGGGATCACTTCACGTCGCGAACCTCAGCCACCATTTCCAGCAGCGCGTCGAGCAGCTTTTCCGAGGCATTCGGCTCCAAGCGGTTGGTGGCCAACCAGGTCTCGTAACCGCCCAACTCGTGCTGCTTCGGCGTCGGCAGGTAGTCGAAATAGCCGTGCGCCAGGGAGACCAGAAAGGCTGGCTGCACAGGGCTCCGCTCGCGGAATTCGAGGCCGATCTCGCAAAAGATCTCGTTGGGCAAGCTGCCGATGCACACGTCGCCGATCCGCAGCACTTGCACCGGCGTCGGGGTCGGCGATCCGCCGGGCGACGAAGGCTTGATAGTCGTCGATCTTCTGCCGGAATTCGAAGTGCTTCTCGCCCAGCGCGCTGGCGGCCGAATGGTTGTGGATGGCCGAGATCAACACGTTCGTCGCCGGAATGCCCGCCTCCCGCTCGATGAACTTGCGTGCCTCGTGGCTCACGTTGTAATGGATGCCCAGCAGGTCGACGACCACCAGCGCGAGCTTCGTCTTTCCATCGTCGAGCACCAAGCACCTCGCGTGGAGTTCGTCGTGAACGTTCGTGGCAGGAAAGGGCAGAAAACCGCCGATGATCGCGGAACCCAAGGCCGGCGTGATGTTGCTCGTGGCCGCCCCGGCGCGAAACGTAGGCGCGGGCGGGTCCGCACCCAGAAGTGCGGTGCTCAGGAAGCAGGCGACGATGCCAAGAAGATACTGTCTCATGAAGGTGGGCTCCCAAAACAAGTCAACGGAAGGAAGTCGCTGGCAGGTCCTCCAAGATACCGCATCGCCTGACACAATGCCACCCCGGTTCGCGAGATCTTGTTGTCCCGACGCGTGGGCTGCCGAGGTGATGGAGTAGCACAGGACACCTCCGGACGGTATCCGGCAAAATGGCGCATGACATGGAAGTCAACTGGCCCGGTATCATGGTGCTGATTCAGTACCAACGATGAATGCCTTGCAGACGAAACCTCGGAGGAATCGTCCCATGCGAGGCGAGGTACATTGGCTTCGGTTTCTATTGGGCTGCAGCGTCGGGCTGATTCTGGCCGGCACGGAGCACACGCCGGTTCGCGGAGTGGTCGTGCGCGGTTTGACGGTGGACGCGAATTGCTGGCACCAGCAGGCCAAGCAGCCGCGGGGCATCGAGTGCAAGTGGGCCACCCACGTGTCGTTCGACAAGGTGGCGGTCCGGCGCGCGCGGGTGTCCTTGGCTTTGCTATGGGGGCTGGCGGAGGCAGGACGGATGCGGCCGTCCTGCCTCCGCTAGCCCCCTTGACTCGCCGAGTTTCCGTGTTTAGCCTCAGCAGCCGGGGAGAAAAGCACTTTTTGTCACGTTAGGAGGCATGGAAATGAACAGGATTGAAAAGGCGTTGATGCATGCTCTATTCACCCACTTGCATCACAACATCGACAAGGCGATCGACTTCAAAGCAATCGATGCTTTGAACCGAAAAGTTGAAAAGCTTTTCCCCAAGGCCCTGCTCGTTGGGCCTGGCGACGATGCTGCCGCATTCAAGTTTCCCGGCACCAAGAGTGCTTTCGTGGGCAAGATGGAGAGCCATTGCTCTCCCTGTGTGCCCAGGCCGTATGACGCGGCTGCCACGGGAGCGGGCGGGGCCATGCGGGATGTCGTGGCGATGGGCGCTCGGCCTCTTTTCCTGATGAATTTCCTCGGCACCAAGCCGCTGAAGGATAAAGTCATCGTCGGTCCCTGTGGGTTTGCCGGGAAATGCACCTGCGGGAAGTGTGTCGAGATGACCAGTGGAGAAAGAGTCGACTTGATAGTCAAGGGTCTGCGGGACATGTGCAGGGCCATGGACGTGTTCATTGTCGGCGGCGGATTTTCCACGTCGTTTTCAGACATCGTTCCGGCTACCGTCGTTTCGGTCATCGGCCAACTGGTCACGGCCAAGCCTTTGACCAAGCCGGCGAAATCCGCCGGGGATCAGATCATCCTGTTTGGCAAAACGGGCAGCGACGGCAACGACACGCTGTATCGAGCCGGCCTGGTCAGCGAAATGAAACCGGCCATCGCCCTGTTCAAGGAGGAGCGGGCAGTTATGGAGGCTTCCTTGGCTGCCTTCCGCACGGGCAAGATCAAGGCGTGCTCCGACCTCGGAGCGGCCGGCGTCGGCGCCGCCGTTTGTGAATCCGCGAGGTACGGTGGTTTCGGCGCTCATGTGGATCTGGCCAAGGTGCCTCTCCGGGAAAAGAACCTGACACCCGAGGAGATCATGATCTGCGAGTCCCAGGGGCGGATGGCAGTCCAGGTCGCCAAGAAAGACGTCGCCGCCGTGTTGAAAGCGATCCGGGCGAAAGGGGTGCGAGCTGAGGTGATCGGCGAAATCAACAAGGACGACAAAGAAGTCTTCGAGTACAAAGGCAAGACCGTCGCGGTGATCCCGAACGCGCCGACTCAAGCTCAAATAAATGAACTGACGAACGGATAACAAAATGCCACGACGAACACCGAAATCCGAGTACGCCAAAGCGGGGGGCGATCACACCAAGATCGAGCCGTTCAAGATGGCCATGGTGAGCGCCGGGAAGAGGACGCTCACGTTTCCAAACAAGCGCGGCGTGCAGATCGAGCCTGAAAGTGTGGGAGCCCACGGAGTCGTTTTCCGGTATTGTGGCGCTCGGCCCCATTTCTGGTGCATGACCCAGGAAGGCCTGGGAAACAAGAACTGGATCGCGGAATGGATGTATCAACCTCGTATCGGGCGTCAACAGCCCCGCCTCGTTCAGCGTATATTGGGGCTTGACGTCCGAGAACTCGAATCCGTGTCCCGTCCATTTCCTGGAGGCGTCCGGCGTCCGTGAACTCAGCTTGTAGAAGCTCATCGACAAGGGAAACCGCATGTCCGGCCGCCTCGATAATTCAAACTGGTAGTCCTTGATGCCGTCGCCGTCGGGATCCACAGGAACCGTCCACTCGTAAAAGACCTGGCAGATACAGTGTCCCAGCGCCCGGGCGGGTGCGGTTCTGAAGCCCGCCTGTTTCCACAGCGTTCCGAGACAGATGGAATCGTTGCCGCAAGTATTTCAACGCTCCTGCGAACTTTCCTTCGGCCGTTGACGGCTCCTGCACCTTCCCCGACTTCCCTCGCGGAACGGCGTCCCTCACCTCTCCGCCGGCCGCCTCATCCAAGTGGAAGAGGCAGATGGTGTCCTTGTCTACTTGGAAAGGCTTGCTCAGATCCACCGGCTCGGCACTTGCCCAGCGTCCGAGGCCGGCCACGATCACCAACACCGCGATTCCGGATGTTCTCATGGGCGTTGCTCCTTTCTGTTGGCGTGTTGCCTTTCGGAGAACGGCCCCGTTGTGGTTCGAGCTTTGTCGGAATCTCTATCGTGACCATTGTCGGCGAGATTACTCCTTCGCAATCCGATACAGATGCACGCCATTGCCGGCGAAGGCGTCGGTAAACACGCCGTCCTGGACGCGAACCTTCCTGTCTTCGCCGAGCGCTTCCGCGGTCCGGTTTCCCGGCACACCTTTGACGCGGAAGGCGGCTTGGGTCTCTTCGCAGTACATCGCCGCGCTGAACACATACGTCGCCTGGTCCATCTGTTTGACGATGGCGTGAACCGGCGTCTTGGGATTGCTGGACTCGACAACCACGCCGTCCACGACGGTCGGGCTATTCAGCACGCGCGCGAGCGAGGCGATCTGCTGGTTGACAGCGGTCACCGTGGCCAGCATGTCCGGATTGTCCAACAGTGCGTGCTCGTTGAACTTCGGCTTGAACTGATGCACGAAGTAGTCAATCCCGCGCGCTCCGTGGATCAAAGCCATCCACACCTCCGCCTTGACCTGCTGCGGAGTCGGTTCCGAGCCGGGCGCGCTGATGATGCCGGTTTCGAGATGCACCCATACCGGCTTGGCGTCGCCGCACCACTCGCGCAGCCGCCGCACGCCGCGGGGCACGTACCAAAGCGCATCCTTCACGGCCAGGTTGTCGTGAGCCGCAGGGTAAATATCGAAACAAGCAATGTCGCAGCCTGCCAAATACTGTGCATAGTCCTCCAGGTGGCCGGTGCGCTCGCCGCGGCCGTGATACTTTTCCCAGGCGACGCCCTGGCCAAGCCCCACGAAAATCGGCCGCGTGGCATCGACGGCCTTGAGCTTCTCGTAATCGCGGACGATCCATGACGGAGGGACGGGCGGACCGTACCCCCGGTAGTCCCGCGTAGCCAATCCCAGTCGTTGATGAATCTCCGGCCAGCCTTCCTTGATCTTCTCCTTGTCGCCCTTCCAGAAGCGGGCAAAGGTCTGTGCATTATCCGGCTCGTCGCCGTGCATCCAGCCGGCGAACAAGGGCTCGTCCAGGTGCTCTCGGGCGTAGTCGTTCAGATCGCAGATCACCGGCATGTTTGCGTCGCGCAACAATTGCATCTGCTCCGCGTTGGGGCCGTTCCATAGTCCGATGTAGAGATTGATCCCCGCGGCCTTGTAGCGCGGTGCCATTTTGGGATCCTGGAGCCAGACGGCGATCGGGAAATAGTCTTCGTCCTTGCCCGGCCCGTTCTTCCACTGGGCGTAAGGCGCGGGGTTCCAAGGCGCCTGCGGCGGCAACACGGTCAGATCCGCCGGCGGCCGCGGGGGCGGAGGCGGCCACACCGGCAAGACCCGCGCCGGCGGGCCGAGCCTGACCGTCGCGTCGTCCACCCACAGCGTCTGCTTGCCGTCGGTGGCATCCCCAAACAGCACCACGCTCACGAAGCCCTTGAGCTTGGACTGGTTCCAGTTGAAGTTTTTCACCTCCTGGTCGTCGTACAAGAGCCGCATGCCGGTGTCCGGGTCGAAGTCGAATGCCCATTTGTGCCAGCCGAGTGCGCGCTTGGTCCCCAGGTACGTCACCTGCTGCCAGGGCTTCTGCTGTTCGGGATTGAGGGTGGATACGGCGTAGGTCTCCGCACCATTCAGATACGGCGCGTAGATCGCTCCCACCGCCGCCATGTGCCCGTCGGCCTGCATCAGGCCCCACATCGCCCCGGCCCCGTGATCCCGCGGATTCGCGGGACTCCTCGCATCCTCGTAGATCCACAACTCCAGGGCGCCGGTTCCATCCTCTTCGCGGAGCGGCCAGACCGCCCGCCCCCCGGGGCCCAGCCGCAAGGCCCCGCCCTTCCCGTGGCCAGCCGGCGCCACGTCTGCCGCTTCCAGTCCTTTGGCGCCGCCTCGGTCTTTGGACGCGTCGATGCTCACGTCGCCGCTGACCGTGAGCCCTTGGAGTGCGTCCGCGTTGTCGAAGTGTTTCTCAAGTCCGGGAGATTCGGCAGACACCGCCACCGTCGAGGCGGCGAGAACAGACAGCAGGACAGATACGGCGATGCATGGTTTTCTTGTCATAACTTGGATCCTCTTGGTGATTATTCCGTCTAAGGATACTCAAACAAGTGGCTGTTCGCACCTCGAAAGGCTCGCCCTCAAACGCTCTGCCCACGCGGGGATACTGTACAGACGCGAACAACACCGAGTGCCGAACACGACAATTTCGCTTGGTTGGATCATTTTGTCAGGTGGCCACCAGCGAAGTGCTCCCATCGTAACAAAAGATGCCGGCGAAAAGGGAGCGTGGCGGTTGCCATCGATCGGTCAAGTGACGGCGTCGACGACCTGTTGCACGCACGGCAGGCCGGGTCATATTTCCACTCTGCGTCAAAATGAACGCCCAGCCTCCCGAGGAGCCTATGATGTTGCGGTCCCCAAGACAGGCATCCCATTCAGGGCTTGTGATCCTACTCACCGCAATCCTGCCGGCGGCGATACAACGGCGTGGCCGACATGTACGTGGACTACGTGCGCGTGTACCATTTGAAGAACTAATTCCAGCGTTCTCGGCGCAGGCCAGCAGAATCTGACCTAACTCGATAGGGATTCCACAATGAGACTTCGAGCTTCCCGTCTGTTGATCCATCACTCGCTTCTGTTCACCCTGACGCTCCTCACTGGCGGCGTTTGGGCGCCCGGCATGGAGACGGTGAGAATCGCCTCTGACAAGAAGGGCTTCATTCTCCATCCCTCCGGCGACCGCTACATCCCCTGGGGCCACAACTACGCCTCGGTGGACATCATGGATCGTCTGGCCAAGGACCCTGCCCGTGTCGAGCGGGAGTTCGCCGAGATGAAGGCGGCCGGCACCAGCATTGCCCGGATCCACCCCGAAATGCCCCGCATCCTGGCCGGTGCCGACAAGGCCGATCCAAATGCGCTGGCCCAACTCAGAAAGCTCCTCAGAATCGCTCAGGATTCGGGCATCCATCTCAAGATCACCGGCCTGGCCTGCTACAAGATCAAGGATCGCATGGCGTGGTACGATTCGATGGACGAGCAGGATCGCTGGAAGACGCAGGCATTCTTCTGGGAAACCATCGCCAGGACTTGTGCCGAGAGCCCGGCCGTCTTCGCCTATGATCTGGTCAACGAGCCCGGTGCAGCCGGCAAGCGGGCCGATGGATGGTACATGGGCAAGATGGGCGATGTGGAGTTTTGCCAGCGGCTCAGCCTCGATCCCGGCAAACGCACCGGCGATGAGATCTTCCGCGAGTGGACCAGTCGCATGGTTGCGGCCATCCGCAAGCATGACCAGACGCACTTGATCACGATGGGCATGCTTCCGTTTCCCGGCGCGTACAAGGCCTGTGCCGAACAGCTCGATTTTGTCTCGCCGCATCTATATCCCAAGACGGGCAAGGTCGATGACGAGATCAAGCTCCTCAAGCAGTTCGACTGGGGTAAGCCCATCGTCATTGGCGAAACGTTCCCCCTGAGCTGCGGCCCGGATGATGAGCGCGACTTCCTCCTCAAGAGCCGCGACTTTGCCCACGGCTGGATCGGCCACTGGCCGGATGAATCCCCCACCAAACTGGCAGAGCTGAAGAAGACGGGAAAGGCCACGATCCACAACGCGATTTGGCTCTCCTGGGTGGAACTTTTCCAGGCAATTGGCTCGCAGATGACCGGCGGAAAATCACTATGAAACAAGCGACAGGCCGCGGGTACTTCACCTGCGCCACCTGCGGCAGGAGACCCGGCGTCGGTGGTCTGCTGAAAATCGGTGTCCCAGTCGTAGCGATCCAACTGGAACGCGTCACGGGTCATGCTTTTTCCTGGCCGTGTAACCCCGCCGGATCTCCTCGGCGGCTTCGAAAATCGCCGCGACCTGCTCGTCACGCACCGAGGCATCCAGGTTGATGCAGCACAAGCCTGCGTTGGCCGGTCCGCCCGCGTCGGCCACCAGGCGGTGCACCACGGCGCGGATCTCGTCCGGGGT
>Ga0302236_1001875_pt1 | contig 13709 bp, 10 predicted proteins | sample AAG_UR_Gly_MG_FD_193509 | JGI IMG/M metagenome (GOLD analysis project Ga0302236, IMG submission 193509) | Enriched activated sludge microbial communities from anaerobic digester in WTTP, New Holstein, Wisconsin, United States - AAG_UR_Gly | ecosystem: Engineered > Bioreactor > Anaerobic >...
ATTATTAGCGGATCACTTAACCAAACAGATATAATACTGGAAGCAGCAAACAAGAGAAGAAAGGCAATGTATATGAACAGGATAATCTTTTTAATCATGCGTCTTTTGACACCCAACGTGGGCATCACCGGCGGCTGAAAGCCGTCCGGTGGATGCGATGGTTCGGCTTTTCCTAATCTTTTTTCAGTTCGTATGTTACAGATATATTGTGGCGTACAATAATCTCTTTTGAATTTGTACTTATGTACTCATTTGGAAAATCGGGCTCAAATCCCATAATTCTCATCGGGAAATCATAGGAACAAGATCCAGAGCATCCTATTGTGGAAACATCACCTAGTTTTTTCCCAGCTAGAGTGGCTAATATTTGTGCTTCTTGTTTAGCATTGACCAAGGCTGCTTCACGAACCTCTTTTTCTATTTCTTTTGTCTTGATAAGACCGTACATAACGATGCTTCGAACATCCCCCTGATATCTTGTGTTCGATGGTATATCCATTAATGCTCCTGCACGAATAGCAGTATCGATAAGTTCGTAAGCTTGTATAGGATTGGGTTTAATTGTAATTCTGATTCGACGAGATATTTCGGGATGAGGCCTCTCTTCCTTTTTATCCGGCCCCCAGTATTCGCGTTGGGCCTCTCCAACGCTCACATCAGATACATCGAAAGACTTGATGCTCTTGAACTTCTCTTGTATTGCCTTTCTTACTCCATCAATTTTTTGATCAGCATTTTTTGCTGCATCAGTCATTAAGATGCCATCCGCTTTAATGTAAAGAGTCACAAAGGCAATATCAGGTTCAAATTTGCGCTCTGCCTTGCCAATCACTGTTACGGTGTTATCTGCTGCATACGAATTACATGATAAATAAAATCCCAAAAGCATTGTTAACAAGTACAATCCAAATGTCTTCATATTACCTCCTAAATTAGGTACGATGCCGAACGTGCCGGTCAGCCGCGGCCGTAGGCCGTCGGCTGGAGTGGTTGGTTATGTGGTTTTTCACAACATGTTTAAATTCTAAGACTTTTTATGAGTCGAACGTATAATACTCCAACGAGAGCAGCCAATATTGCCAAGTTAATAAGTCTATAAAATAGGTCAAATATGCTTGAAGGACCAGGGTCACTACCATATATCGAGATTACGAGGGGAGATATCACAAGCAAAAGAGAAAATATTCCTACTCGAATATTCAAGATATTTGGAGATCCTAATTTAATTTGCCCAACGAAAAGCAATGGTCCCCAAGATCCAAAAGGATAATTATTCCTAAGATGTATTTCACTTTTATCTCTATTCATTCTTAATGAAAGATTCTTGGGCTGGGTCTTTTTATCCGTTAGAAAAGATACTTTATGATTTGATATGAGAATCTGGCGAAATAAAATCCCACTTTGATACACATATGATACTGGTAAAAGATATAGGATCTGCTCGATCAAAACCAAAAATAATAATGATCCGAATAGTAATTCTCCTATGCTTGCAGTGCTAATCCATCTTTGGACCTCGTTTAATATGAGTTCCATGTTTTCATTCCTTCTCTAATACATAACGTGCGGATCAGCCGCGGCCGAAGGCCGTCGGCTGCATTTGCTTGTTCGCAGTTTTGATCACTTTGTGAATCCTGGTCAACGGGGCAGCCAGCAGGCAACTGACCAAAGCCACAGCTAATAACGTTATTTTTATTTTAAACGAAATAACTGTTTCCTCGACCAGTTTATTATTTTTTTCTCTGACCTTCATAATCGCCTCCTTTTTCTGCTTAATGCCTGCGGACATCTCCATGCTTAGGAAACTAAGAGATAGATTAGGCTGCGACTTATGGTCAGCTTGCCTTGCAGGAATTGAACCTGCACCCATTTCCCCCGAAGGCCAGCATTCACAAATATTATTTTATGTGTGAAATCTCCACAAGTGTTCAATTATTGTTTTGACATTATGGTTGATAGCCCTATATATTAATTATGCAGGACCGATCTCGTCTTTAGTGGCGAGGGTAGGCTCTGCTTACTAGAGTAGGGGCTGCTTGTTTGGCCCCGATTTCTTTTTTTATCTAATGATACCACAAGGATCTCTTGGATTTGCTTCTTTAACACAAATAGGTTCAAGCTCCATGAAGGCAGAATTAAGGCCATATCTTGATTTTGAAGTTATTGGTCGCTCTTTGCGAAGAAGAGCATATGCACAAAAATCTGCCATTTGAATAAAATAAGATTTTTCAGATTTCTTAAAGAAGGGATCTTCAATAATTCTATCTATTGGAATATTTCTTGTTGCACTACCTGTATCTTGCCATACTCCATATTGACTTGGGATAGGGTTAAAAACACTCATCTTACGAACAAGACGAGTGTAATCTGCTTCTTTCCCCTCATCACAAAGAAGAATAGCATGACTTCCCCAAGCTTGCATTGTTCTATTAATCCGATTTAGCAACCTCTCAAATGCCCAATCCTGCCTGCTTGTTAAGAAAACATTAAAGAGACGCACGTTTTCTATACTTGCTAAAAGTTGAAGTGCTTCATTAAATATCTGACAACGACGCCACTTTGTAACTATGTTTGTGGAAATATTTCCTCGGCCTGAAACAAACTTCCAAGCATGGAATTCTTTTGTAATGAAAATACCATCTGAGATTCTAAGCGTTCTTCTCCAATCCTGAATCTTCCGAAAAGTCGTGAACCACTGGTCTACAGGAACTGCTAGGGCTGAGAAGCAATAGTATGGATTTTCCTGTGAATCATCAATATATACAAGATGCATTTTGACCTACCTGTTATAGCGAACGTGCGGATCACCGGCGGCTGAAAGCCGTCCGGTGCATTGGCGGGTTAGCTTTCACACCACACTTCGATTGTTCCTGTTCCATAGTCCTCCACGACGAGCCACTGTAATTTATTACACGGCAAGTACTCGCTGATGCTAGATTCTTGAAGAAATGCCTTTGCATTCTTTATCTGATCCTGAGGGGGAGTTGTGCCCTGTGATATGACCTCACACAGAATTTGACCTTTATGAGGTCTAAGAGCTAAGAGGTTGTCGATAACCACTACACCTTCTCCGCTCAGAAGAAGATCTATAGCGAGCTGTAGTCTCTGCCCAGCCTCTTTCACTGAAATATGTAATGCGTCTTTATATGCGCTCATAGGAAGCTAACGTGAAGGGTCAGCGGCGCGGCTGTGCCGCGTCCGCTGGAACCTTTGGTTGGGCGCAGCCCATTTGGATATTGCCCATCATTTTGAAATTAATTTCCTGAATTCGGGCGGGAACTGAGCACCCATTGCAATACTACCATCCTTCATAACATGAATACCGACAGGCATTCCTAAAATGATATTATTCTGGAAAACATTTGTTCCTACTTTAATTTCTCGGTCAGATATTCTTATTTCAGTTTCATTTCCTCTTATTGAGCCAAATATAGAACTATTATTAGATCCTGGACGCACTTTATATAAAAAGGCTCCCGCTGATGGTTCTGTAACTGTAATAATGCCTGAAGGATTGGTCACGACATTTGATATTGGATTGTTTTGAGGTTTGTTTCTCAAAATCTCAATGATGGGCTCTCCATCTTTAAACGCGAACACTGTCCATAAATCTTCTCCATTAACACTCTCAACCAAAAAATAGCGGTCAAGAAATATTAAAGGAATCGCAACATTTTGGAATTTATTTCCACCAACATCAATCATATATACCTCCTTTATATTTTAAACGTCCAACAAGTTTCTCTACTGCATAATTGCAGCAAAAGACGCTATATAGCAACTTTTGCTGCAATATTATGCATACCGAATATTCCCCGTCCCCTTTTCCGGAGTATCATAATCCTTACAATGGAGCATGAGAAGATTGCACACGGAGCAAAGACAGACTCCGTCCGTCGAAGGTGAACAGGAAGACGAGAAATGGTCTCCTCTCTTTCATTGCACGCATCGCCAAGGTCCGGCAGCCCTATCGGAGCCGCCGATCAGTAACCTGGAGAATACAATATCATTTTTTCTTCAATGAAGCTACATCACAGTGAGAATATTCATGTTTCATAGGCCGTGCCGCGCATTGCCCTGCCTCTGTGTGTGGGCGATATAAGGGATGAGCGGGTCCATGCCGGGTTTTTCAAAGCGGATACGGCACGTGAATGAGATGCCCTGCAGCAAGCGGCGGGGCAAGAGAAGAGCTGTCTGAGTTCCCCCTCCTTTGTTCTCTCCATCGGGAGGAGAGGAGGAAGAAAGAGCCCGCCCCTGAAGCCGAGCCGCAAGATGTGTTTTGAAGGGAACAGGCCGTGCGGCACTACCCTGCCGTGGCGTCCCGGTACGCGCAGCTCGCCTTGATGAAGTCGCGGAACAGGGGGTGCGGCTGCATGGGCTTTGACTTGAACTCGGGGTGAAACTGGCAGCCCAGGAACCATGGGTGGTCGGGCAGCTCCACGATCTCCACGAGCTTTGTCTCCGGGTTGCGGCCGCTGATGATCAGGCCTTTGTCGGTCAGCTGCTTCTCATATCTGCTGTTGAACTCGTAGCGGTGGCGGTGGCGCTCGGAGATCTCCTTGTCCTGGTAGGCCTGCATGGCCTTCGTGCCCGGCTGGAGGATGCAGCGGTAGGCGCCCAGGCGCATGGTGCCGCCCTTTTTCGTGATGAGCCGCTGGTCGGGAAGAAAGTCGATGACCGCATCCGGCGTGTCCTGGTCGAACTCCGAGCTGTTGGCGCGCCCGATGCCGCTCACATGGCGGGCGAATTCGACGACCGCGAGCTGCATGCCCAGGCAGATGCCGAAGTAGGGGATCATCTTCGTCCTGGCATACTCCGCGGCCCGGATCTTGCCCTCGATGCCCCGGTCTCCGAATCCCCCCGGCACCAGGATGCCGTGGATGTTCTCGAAATGGCGGGAGATGTCGTCCTCCTCCATGAGCGCCTCCGCGTCCACATACACCCGGTTCACCCGGGTGTCGTTGAACAGGCCGCCGTGCTCCAGGGCCTCGTTCAGGCTCTTGTATGAGTCGGTGAGCTTCACATACTTGCCCACCACCGCGATGTTCACCTCGGCTGTGCGGCTGCCGAACTTCTCCACGAGCTGCTCCCAGCCCTGCATTCGGGGCTCGCGGGTCCACATGTTCAGGTATTCCACGATCCGCTCGTCGAGCCCTTCGCGGTGAAACTCGACCGGCACCTGATAGATGTTGCTCACGTCGACGGCATTGATCACCGCGTCCTTCTCCACATTACAGAAGAGCGCGATCTTCTCCTTCAGCTCGGCGGAGAGGCGCTTCTCGGAGCGGCACAGCAGGATCTGCGGCTGGATGCCGATCTCGCGCAGCTTCTGAACCGAGTGCTGGGTGGGCTTGGTCTTGAGCTCTCCCGCAGTGGGGATGTACGGCACCAGGGTGAGATGGATGTAGAGCACGTTCGACCTGCCCAGGTCGAAGCCGAACTGCCTGATCGCCTCCAGGAAGGGGAGCGACTCGATGTCGCCGACAGTGCCGCCGATCTCTACGATGGCGATGTCGCAGCCGTTCGCCGCCTCGATGATGCGTCTCTTGATCTCGTCGGTGATGTGGGGGATCACCTGAACGGTCTTTCCCAGATACTCGCCGTTTCGCTCCTTCTGGATCACCGTGTCGTAGACCTGCCCGGTGGTGAAGTTGTTCTTCGCGGTGAGAGGCGATGAGGTGAAGCGCTCGTAGTGCCCGAGGTCGAGGTCGGTCTCGGCCCCGTCGTCTGTGACGAAGACCTCGCCGTGCTGGAAGGGGCTCATGGTGCCGGGGTCGACGTTGATGTAGGGGTCCAGCTTGATGTTGGTCACATTCAGCCCGCGCGCCTCCATGATGGCGCCGATGGATGCGGCCGCCAGGCCCTTGCCCAGGGAGGAGAGCACCCCTCCGGTGATAAAGATGTACTTGGTCGATTTTTTCTGCGACATGATCAATACCTGCCGTAATCAAATTGTGGGCGTCAACGCACGACCGCCCCGGATTATCTGCCTGCAGCAGAAATGAACGTCCACTCTACCGCCCCTCTCAAGCTGTGAATCCATGAAAGAAAAAAGCCGGATGCCCCCTTTCATCGATCCAGCCGCGATCCATGAGAGCACGCCAGCGCACAGGCCGCGAAAACGCCGCGCGCCCTCTCCTTCCATGCCTGCCCACAGCAGGCATGACGGCCGGAAAACAGCCTCACCCGCCGGCATACAGGTCCTGCAGCGGTGCAACGGCGAAGCCGTTCGACCTGAGCGCCCTGATGGCCTCCAGGCTCGCCCGCGAGGCCGCGATGGTCGTGGCGTAGGGGATGTTGTAGCGGATCGCGCTGCTGCGTATGTGGTAGGCCTCTTCCGAGGGCTTTCTGCCTATGCTCGTGTTGATGATCATCTGGATGCCCCGGTTCTTGATGTGGTCGACCACATTGGGCCGCCCCTCCCTCACCTTGAGCACCACCTCGGCGTCTATGCCTTCCGCCTGAAGCCGCTTCGCGGTGCCCCTGGTCGCCAGGATGCGGAAGCCCAGGTCCGCAAAGCCCCTGGCCACGCCCGAGATCCGGTCTTTGTGGAAGTCGTGCACGCTGATGAACACGGCGCCAGAATCGGGCAAGGTCGAGCCCGCTGCCATCTGCGACTTGGCGAAGGCCGCCCCGAACGACGAGTCGATGCCCATGACCTCGCCCGTCGATTTCATCTCCGGGCCGAGCCCCACGTCCACGTTCGGGAAGCGCTGGAACGGAAACACGGCCTCCTTCACCGAGACGTGTTTCGGGATGATCTGCTCGGTGAACCCGATGTCGCTCAGCGACCTCCCCATCATCACCTGGGTGGCGATCTGCGCCAGGGGTTTTCCGACCGCCTTGCTCACAAACGGCACGGTCCTCGACGCCCGGGGGTTCACCTCCAGCACGTAGACCTCGCCATCCTTGACCGCATACTGGATGTTCATGAGCCCGATCACGCCGATCTCGGAGGCGATCAGCCGGGTCTGCTCCCTGATCCTCTCCACGATCCTCTCCGGCAGGGTCGCGGGCGGCAGCACGCACGCGCTGTCTCCCGAGTGGATGCCCGCCTCCTCGATGTGCTCCATGATCCCGCCGATCACCGTGATCCTCCCGTCGCAGACCGCGTCCACGTCCACCTCCACGGCGTCCTCCAGAAAGCGGTCGATGAGCACCGCATTGTCCGGGAAGAGCTTGAACACGCCGGTGATGAACTTCTCCAGGCTCTGCGCGTCGTAGATGATCTCCATGGAGCGGCCTCCCAGCACGTACGAGGGCCTCACCAGCACCGGGAAGCCGATTCGCTTCGCGGCCCGTATCGCCTTGTCGACCGTAAAGACGATGTCGCTGTCGGGCTGTCTCAGGTCGAGCTTTCTCACGATCTCGCTGAACCGCTCCCGGTCCTCGGCCCGGTCGATGGCGTCCGGCGAGGTGCCCAGGATGGTGACGCCCTCCTTCCACAGGCTCCGCGCGAGGTTCAGCGGGGTCTGGCCGCCGAACTGCACGATCACGCCCACCGGGCTCTCGGTCTTGACCACGTGCAGCACGTCCTCAAACGTGAGGGGCTCGAAGTAGAGCTTGTCCGAGATGTCGTAGTCCGTGCTCACGGTCTCGGGGTTGGAGTTGATCATGATGCTTTCGTAGCCCATGTCCCTCAGGGCGAACGAGGCGTGCACGCAGCAGTAGTCGAACTCGATTCCCTGGCCGATCCGGTTCGGCCCTCCGCCTATGATCACGACCTTGGATCTTTCGCTCGCCTTTGTCTCGGTCTCGGTCTCGTAGGTGGAGTAGTAGTAGGGGGTGAAGGCCTCGAACTCCGCGGCACAGGTGTCTACGAGCTTGTACACCGGCTGGATCCCCTCCCTGCGCCGCATCTCGCGCACCTCGTCCTCCTTCATGCCCCAGATGCTCCCCAGGTAGCGGTCGGAAAAGCCCATCCGCTTCGCCTCTTTCAGCAGGTCCCGTCCGCGCGGCCCGCCCCTCAGAGCGCCCTCGAACTCCACCAGCTCGCTGATGTGCTGGAGAAACCACGGGTCGATCCCGGTCATGGAGCTCACCTCGCTTACGGACATGCCCCTCCTGAAGGCCTCGGCAAGCCAGAAGAGCCTGGCCGAGTTCGGATAGGTGAGCCGTGAAACGATCTCCTTACGCCCCACGGCCGAGCCCGCGTCCGCAGGGCTGTTCAGGCCGGTCCTGCCGGTCTCCAGAGAGCGGATGGCCTTTCCCAGTGCCTCTTTGAAGGTGCGTCCGATCGACATGGTCTCTCCCACGGACTTCATGGAGGTGGTGAGAAGGTCCGGGGTCTCCGGGAACTTCTCGAAGGTCCACCGCGGGATTTTCACAACGCAGTAATCGATGGCGGGCTCGAACGACGCGCAGGTCACGCGGGTGATGTCGTTGCGGATCTCGTCAAGGGTGTAGCCTACGGCCAGCTTGGCTGCGATCTTCGCAATGGGGAAGCCGGTCGCCTTCGACGCCAGCGCCGAAGACCGCGACACGCGGGGGTTCATCTCGATGACCGCGACCTCGCCGTTGGCGGGGTTTACCGCGAACTGCACGTTGGAGCCCCCCGTCTCCACGCCGATCTCGCGCATGATGGCGATCGATGCGTTGCGCAGGCGCTGATATTCCATGTCCGTCAGGGTCTGGGCCGGAGCTACGGTGATGGAGTCGCCCGTGTGCACGCCCATGGGGTCGAGGTTTTCTATGGAGCAGATGATCACGACGTTGTCCGCCCTGTCGCGCATCACCTCTAGCTCGTACTCCTTCCACCCGATCACCGACTCCTCGAGCATGATCTCGCCGATCATGCTCGCATCGAGGCCCGCCCTGGCCATGCTCTTCAGCTCTTCGGTGTTGTAGGCGATCCCGCCCCCGATGCCGCCGAGGGTGAACGACGGCCTGATGATGAGCGGGAAGCCGATATCCCCTGCTATGGAGAAGGCCTCGTCCATGCTCCGGGCGAACCCGCTGGCCGGCACGCGCAGGCCGATGTTTTCCATGGCGCGCCTGAACTTCTCGCGGTCCTCGGCCTTGTGGATGACCTCCGGCGTGGCGCCGATCATCTCGACGCCGAATCGGTCGAGCACCCCCATCTCGTGGACCTTCACCGACACGTTCAGGCCGGTCTGGCCCCCCAGGGTGGGCAGGACGGCGTCCGGCCGCTCCATCTCGATGATCCGGGCCACCACCTCGGTCGTGATGGGCTCGATGTAGGTCCTGTCCGAGAGGTTCGGATCGGTCATGATGGTGGCCGGGTTCGAGTTGATGAGCACGACCCGGTATCCTTCTTCCTTCAGGGCCTTGCAGGCCTGGACGCCTGAGTAGTCGAACTCGCAGGCTTGTGAGATGACAATCGGCCCTGACCCGATGATGAGTATTTTATTCAGATCTTCCCGTCGCGGCATGGTTTCCTTCGCTGTAAATTGACGCTTCCGTGCCTTATCACAGATGCACGTGCGCTGTCTCGTCTTTTGTGGTCGCCGTCTTCATGCGGCGGGACCGCGTCTCCTCTCCATTGCAGTCAGACTCGAGGGGCGGTTTCAGGCGGCCGGTCCGGGTGCTCCCGGCGGGCCCCCGTTTTCACACGGCGCGGCGGCCGTTCATCCGCGCGAGCCCTTTTGAAGACTAAGCCGCCGATACGGCGCCCCGGCCGTCCACTTCCCTGATCTTCACGCCTTTTTTCGCCAGCGCCTTTTTCTCGGCGAGCAGCTCCCTGCCGGCGATTCTGTCGAGCACGTAGATCAGGTCGCCTCCCTGCGCGGCGTATATCTGCCCGTATGAGATCGGAACCTCGGGCGTGGGGTCGTCCAGTATCGAGCGGGTCACCGGCTCAACCTTGCGCTCGCCGTTTGCCAGCAGAAGAACGGAGCGCGCCTGGTAGACGAGCTCCGCACCCATGGATATCGCGTAGTTGGGAGAATCCTTCTTCGATGCAAAGTGGCCGTCGGCCACCGCGTCGGCGACCGTGCTGTCGTCGAGCTTGACGAGCAGGACGCTGCTTCCCTTGAACGGGATTCCGGACTCGTGAAAGGCCACGTGGCCCCTGCCGCCGACCCCGATGACCTGCAGGTCTATGCCTCCCGCCTTCCTGATCTTGCGAGCATAGCCGTCCAGTATGTACTTCCTGATCCATCCCAGATATTCCGACTCCGGGCTCCTTCTGATGGCGATGGACTTGCCCCTGTCCGCGCCTCGCGCCTCCCAGTCCGCCGGGTGCGCCTTGAGCTCGGCTATGAGCCTATTCTGCTCGATCAGCGAGCCGGGAGGCACATTGGTCTCGATGAACTTTCCCTTCAGAAGAGAGAAGAATTCCTGAATCATGAAGTAGGCGTAGCTCTCGTGATGCATGACGCGGCTCTGGACATTCTCTCCGGGCAGACCCACATACTCGTCAAGGTTGAAGCTCCTGCACCGTGTGGAGTCGAACTCGCCCGCATTGGCGTCGCGTGCGAGATGCTTGTAGAGCCCGGTGGGGGAGTTGCCTGTCGCAAGCCCAAGGACCGCCTCCTGCTTGCTCTTCAGCGTGTCCCGGATCTTCTTTGTTGCGATTCCTGCTGCAAATGCGCTCATGCCCTCGAAGTCTTCGGCAACGAAAATCTGAATGCCCATCGATCGATATCCTCTCCCTGAAAAGGGCGCCCGCCCGGGCTATGATGCCGCCGCCTCGCTCATCCCGAGCACCTTTTCTACGAGATCTGCCAGCTCGGTGCAGTATCTCTCCGTCACCTCATTCGTCGGGCCCTCGACCATGACCCGGCACATGTTCTGCGTCCCGGAATAGCGCACCAGAACGCGGCCGTCGTCCCCGAGCTCCTGTTCGACCTGCCGGATCGCCTCCTTGAGCTCCGGCACCGTGTCGATGTCCGGCTTGCTCTTCACGTTCACGTTGATCAGCTTCTGCGGGTAGATCTGCATGATCTTCGCGAGCTCCGAGAGGGGCTTGCCCGTCCTCACCATGGCGGCGATCAGCTGGAGCGCGGTGAGGATGCCGTCGCCGGTGGTGTGATGGTCCAGGAAGATGAGGTGCCCCGAGTCCTCGCCCCCGATCACGCCGCCGAGCTTGAGCATGTCCTCGAGCACGTAGCGGTCGCCCACCTTTGCGGCGTGGTGCCTGTAGCCGTACTTCTTGCACGCCACCCGCAGGCCCAGGTTGCTCATCACGGTGCTCACCAGCAGGTCGTTCTTCAGCTTCCCCTGCTCCTTGAGCATCTGCGCGCAGATGAGGAGGATCTGGTCGCCCGTGATCTCCTCGCCCTTTTCGTCCACCGCGATCAGCCGGTCGCCGTCGCCGTCGAAGGCGAGGCCTATCGCAGCCCCTGTTTCAAGCACCCTTTTCCTCAGATCACCGGTATACTGGGAGCCGCACGCGTCATTGATGTTCAGCCCGTTGGGCTTGTTGTGGATCACCTCGACCTCGGCGCCGAGCTCGATGAAGGTGTCCGGCGCGACCCGGTAGGTGGCCCCGTTCGCGGTGTCCATGACGATCTTCATACCCTCCATGGAGAGGTCCCGCGGGAAGGTGTTTTTCAGAAACACGACATACCGCCCGTTCACATCGCTCATGCGGAATGCCTGTCCCATGTCTCTGGAGGGGGGCAGGAGCTTCGCAAGCTTGCCGTTCAGGATAAGGTCCTCGATGGTGTTCTCCTGCTCGTCGGTGAGCTTGAATCCGTTTCCGCCGAAGATCTTGATCCCGTTGTCCTCGTAGGGATTGTGGGAGGCGGAGATCACGATGCCCGCATCGGCCCGCATGCTGTTCGCGATAAAGGCGATGCCCGGGGTGGGAAGCACGCCCGTGAGATACGTGTTGCCGCCCATGGACGTTATGCCTGCCTCAAGCGAGCTTTCGAGCATGTAGCCCGATATGCGGGTGTCTTTGCCGATGATGATCCTGGTGCGGTGATGCTCCTTTCTCATGAGATATGCCACCGCCTGGCCTACCGCAAAGGCGATCTCCGCGTTCATGGGATACCGGTTCGCCTCGCCGCGTATCCCGTCAGTTCCGAAAAGTTTGCCCATCAGCATTCCTCCTTTGGTAATGGGTATAAGCTATATCCGTCGCTTCTGAAACAGCTCCAGGCCGGGCATGGCGGCCGAAGCCGCGCTGCAGAAGTGAGCCACGAGGCGCTCCAGCCATCCGGTGCCCTGTGCCGAAACGTCCGCCGGCAGCCTCTGGATGGTCTCGATATAGCCGCCCCGGCCCCCTCCGGCGGCCCTGTCAAGACCGGAGAGAAACTCGTTCCTGAGCGTATCCGCTTGCAAATCCGGGGCCGCATCTCCCTCGAATATGCCCTGGAGCTTATGAATATCCCGCCCCACTGCGCTCCTCAAGCGCTCCGCCTCCTCCGAGCGCGGGGTGTTTGAGGATGTCGCCCTTTTGGCCATTGCCTCAAGCCGCTTCAGCCGCTCTTTCCGCGCGATCGAGAGCTTGTCGAGGAGCCCCTCGTGGATGAGCGCGCCGAATTCCAGGCTGTCGAAAAAGGGCTTGCGCACGTGGATGTACCACTCCCGGAGCGCCATGAGGTTCGCGAGGTAGATGATATTGTTCTCCACGACGCGCAGCAGGTTCGGATACAGCGAGGGGAGAAATTCCTTGACGCAGCCGGAGCCGGCCTTTCCCGTGATCAGCCTGTTGTCTTCGGGGCAGTCCTGCCTGAGCACCGAGCCCGCGGCCACGACATTTCCGAACCCGATGCGCACGGGCCCCACGATCCCTCCCTGGCCTCCCAGGAATATGGGCGGCTGGTTGAGCATCACGCCCCTGGGCACGTCGCCGATCAGGGAGGGTGTCGTCTTGTCTCCGTCCGGAGTGAAGTTGAAGTGGATGTACGAGCTGCCCACCTCACTGTGGTCCTTGCGGCTGGTGCCGCCCGCCATCAGACAGTCGCAGAAGTTGATGAGGCTGCCCAGAGTCACGAAGGGGAAGAGAATGGTCTGCTTGAGCCCGACGCAGTGAGCCCCGCCCGCCTCCTCCTCCAGGATGGATCCTTCGCGGACATGGGCGCCCAGCCCCATGTTCGACCCGTCGAGGAACACGGATTTGCTGAAATAGCCGCCCTTGAGCTCCACGTCCCGCCCGATCTGGCAGTTCTCGATCGTCACCGGCCCTTCCCGGCCGATCTGCGCCCCCGACGATATGACGGTCTTCTCGCCGTATATCCGGCAGCCGGGGTAGATCTTGACCCCGGACGCGGAGATCTTCCCGATATCGACCTCTTGTCCGATGTCGAGGGTCAGGGGGTTGGGGATGTCGACCCCTTTTTCGATCATCTTTGCGATCTTCTCGTGGCACTGCGGTTTCAGGTCCATCGATTCCTCCTCATGCCGCGGCGTCGAAGCCGGACGCCGCACGAAATGAAGGTCTTTCACACCCACCGGCCTTCATGTATCTGTCTTTCATGAGTTCCTCATCTGTTCGAATATCATATTTTTGATCACTTCGACATCCTCTCCGAGGAGCAGCCCGACAGGCAGGCTCTTCAGATATCCGTCGCTCCAGGGCACGTTGTACTCGTCGATGAGGTTCTTGATGTCGCCGAACTTTTCTCCCAGGATCTCCTTTTTCCGCTCCACGTCCATGGCCTCGTCGTACTCAACGTGGAGCAGGAGCAGGTGCTCCACAGTTTTCAGGGGATTCAGGAGCGGAACGATGACGATGGGGGCGCGGTCGGACTTTCCCAACCCGGCATAGACATCGCCGGTGCGGACGATGGTCTTCTTGG
>Ga0302236_1001885_pt1 | contig 13676 bp, 6 predicted proteins | sample AAG_UR_Gly_MG_FD_193509 | JGI IMG/M metagenome (GOLD analysis project Ga0302236, IMG submission 193509) | Enriched activated sludge microbial communities from anaerobic digester in WTTP, New Holstein, Wisconsin, United States - AAG_UR_Gly | ecosystem: Engineered > Bioreactor > Anaerobic >...
GAAGAACAGTTCGTCGCTGGTAAAGCCGTCGTACTGCGGCTGGGTCATGCCGGCCGTTTTCTCCATGCGGTCCCGCAACTCGGCGGGATCACCCGCGGAGTCCACGTTGAAGTTGGCCAGCCATTTCAGGCCCAGGGCCTTGGCTTCGGGCAGGGCCCGGCCCGGCAGCGTGCCGCCGTTCAGCGTGGTCACCGCGTACAGGATGTGCTGCTTCATAAAGTCCCAGCCGTAGCTGCCGTTTTCTGGGACTTGGGAACTGGCGCAGGGCGGATAGTTGAAGATCTCCGGGATCGATCGCACGATCAGACGTGCGCCGGCACGGTTGCCGCTGACGGTGATGCGATGCTCGCCCCCGGCCAGTTCGCGAAACGCTTCCAAGCGGTCGGTGGCGGCGGTGATGACCGTGTCGCTGTCGTCGAGCTTGACGGTCAGGCCCGGTGCCGACGTGGCGGCCGTGAAGGCGATGAACACCCAGCCGTCGCGCGGATTGACGAAGGTGAACGACTGCGGCGCCGCGCCGGCGCCGACCGGCTGGTTCAGGACCTCCGCCACCAGGTTGTTCAGTTGCCGGATGTTGCTGCGGTCGATGGCGGGAGGATCGACGATGCTGATCGCGTAGTCGGCTTCCAGAATTGTCTTCTGCGTTTCGCGATGACGGACAACGGCTTTCAGGGCGTAATCGCCGCAGGCCAACCCGGTGAACCGGACGCGGATCGTGCCGTCGCCGGCCAACGGGACAACTTGCCGGGGAATCGGGTCTCCGGTGACGGCGGCGCAGCACTCCAAGGTTTCGCGTTTTTCCGGCAGCATGCTGTAGAACTTGAGCGTCAACTCCGCCTTGGCACGGGGGATCTTGTTCAGCAGCGGCTGGAGGGCAACCAACCGGGGGGCGGCGACTAGGGACGCCTGCGACGTGGAGCCTTTGCGAGCCCCTTCGCTGACGGCCTCCAGCTTGACGTCGGCGAAATGGATCTCGCCCGTCAGGTTGGTGGCGTACATGGCGACGCCGTACTCGTTGTTCTTGGAGGGCATCAGAGTGAACGTCCTTTCGTGCAAAGTCCACTCGGAATCCGCCGGGAACTTGGTGATGCCTGTCGCGGAAAACCAGCCACTGTTGTGGACGATCAGGCCCCCCGCGGGGCACTGGAAGCCCTTGGTCTTGACGTACGCGCTGAATTTGTAGGTTTCGCCGGCCGCCAGCGTCAGGCCCTGCTGGCGCAAGCTCACTGTGCCCGGCACGCTGCCGTCATCCTTCAGCACGACGGCGGGCCGCGTCCCTTCGGGGCCTCCCACGCGGTCATAGAACACGTTCTTGGCCGAGGACGGACTCCAGAATTCCGGGAAGTCGGCCTGTTCGGCGTCAAACCGGCCATTGATCAGCAGGTTTTCCCCTTCGGCCACTGCCGCTTGGAGCGAAGAGGACAAGATGGCGATCCCCAGTAACGTCAGAAACGGCTTCATTGCGTTTTCTCCTTGTGTGTACTTGCCAACGGGGCCGCAAAAGGTCGGTATCCAAGGGATGGGGGGGCAAGTGCATCCATGTCATCCTTCACGGCCGCGGCAAAAGCCGGGTAGAACAGTCGTGGATCCGGGTCGCTCGTGTCGTCGTCCACCGACCGCTGCATCTGCTCGTAGGCGTCGAGTCGGACCAGCACGTACTGAGCGTGCGTAACCGGATCCTCGACCTCGAGCGGTCGCCCGGGCTGCCGGGGCAAGACCTGGCGGAGTTCGGGGCCGAGTTGTGGAGTCATAGCTGGATTGTACCACGGAACGCGTCTTGCGACGAGGCCGGGTTGCGACATCGTGCCGTGCTCTTCTCCTCTCGGACATGTCGGCCCGGCTCTCCGACATCCCCGGCCAACGAACAGTCGCCCGCAGGCTTTCCGCGACGGCATGGTGGACGTAGTTCGCCAGGTCTGGAAGCGGACAAGTCGAGGGTGTTCCGCACGCTCACCAGCGAGCCTCGATCTGCGCCCATTCGTGGGCGGTCAGCTGCACGCGAATCGCATCCTTCTCGATCGGGCACTCGGCGATCTGGTCGCCCTGGAAATTCAACTTGCGGGCGGTGCGAACCGCGCGGAAGCACTGCAGGCCCACGGTGGCCTGGCGGCCCTGGGTCTCCAGCAGGCGGACGCGGAAACCTACGTTCACTCCGGACTCGGACCACGGCTCCCAGTGCGTGGCCGTCACATTTCGCGCGTCGACGTGGAACAGCCACCCGGATGCGACCGGCGACGGCGCCGCGGCCGTCTGGACGAGCGACGGCACGGGCGTGACGAGGTTCAGCGACTCGTGGAGCGGATTCTTGACTTCCACGCCGATGCCGATCTGAAACCGGCGGCAGCGTTCGCCCGCCACGACGAGCAGCGTGTCCAGCATGCGCCGCCCGTAGCGCCGATGAAACGGCAGGCCGCCCGTGAGGATCGTGGTGTGGATCCCCACATCATCGATCTCGACGTACAAGGGCGCTTCAAACCGCTTGCTCTTGGCCGGCTGCCGCGTCAGATTGGCGCTGCGGTACAAGTCGGCGGCTTCGCTTGCCCACGCGAATCGCGTTGCGTAGTACGAGTTCCACGGATCTCGGGAGCATTCGGCGTGAGGCTGCAGTTCGATGTCCAGCAGCAAAACGCGACTGCCCCGCCACAGCCGGTAGGTCTGCCGGTAGTCGGCCAGCGTGTGGCCGCGGCGATCCAGCAGCCGTCCGCGAGCCACGATCTCGCCGAGCGTCTCGGTCGAAACGACCGTTTCCACGGAATCGGCGGCCATGATGGAGGCCGGGCCGCTCGCGGCTGTCTCACCCACGTCGTCGCTGGGCGCCGGGACGTTTGCCGGGTCGCCGCCGAAGACCAGTTGTTGGGAGAGCCGGTTGTGACGGGCGTTGTATTCGTGAATGGACCGCAACCCGCCCGACGTGGGATCGATCTTCGCCTCGAAGAACTCGTTCCGCAGCAGGCATTCGTCCGCCAGTGTGGCGGCGGCCTTCTTGGCCTTGCTGCGAGCAGCGCCCGGCGCAATCCACGCGAACCCCAGGGGCGGAACGTCGGCGACGATCTGCGCTGCGGCCTTGGTGGCGGAGGCCGCGTAGACGGGCCGTACCACCTCCGGCAATCCGGACAATTGGCCAGTTTCGATCCCCACACGGCGGACGAAAGAATGCGGATTGACGACCAGGCATCCGGTTTCCGCGGCGCCCCTGGCACGCGGCAGCGAAGCGGCGAACGACTGCAGGGCTTGCTGCAGCGACCGTTCCGCGGCGGCGTCCGTTTCCGCCGTCGCGCCGTCTTCGCGAATGTCGATGGATTGGAGCAAATCTTTCGGCCGGCCCACGGCGGCAGCGGATCCCGGAGGCTCGACGCCGAGTTCCTTCCCCGCCACCAACGCGGCCAAGGTGCTCAGGGACTGGGCCGCCTCCGCTTCGCAGCGGCGCCGCCAGTAGCGGACGACCGCAGAAATAGGATCGGGCTGATTCCTGGCGACCGCCTGCTTCAAGTACGGCGAGCCATACTGATCGTAACCAAATCGGTCCTGGTGCACGGGATAATCGGTCGTGCGAAAGTACTCATCCATCGCGATGAACTTGCCGAGCGCGGAGCAGTAACTCGCGATTCGCCGCAAATCGTCGTACCAGGGGCTGGGCGTACCGGGCCAGTGGGCCAGACAGACCGTCGCGATGTGATCCATGTCCATCGACTCGCCCAGCTTGACTCCCAGGTTGAGAAACGTCTGCGGCTTGGCCGCATCCAGGGGCAGCCGCGCCAGCGCGGTGATGGGCGTGCCGTCGCAGCCTTCCCAGCGCACCTTGACTTGGGAGCCTTCCGGCACGACGCCGTCCTCCAGGGAGGCGTGGACGGCGGCGTCGAACCCAAGCTTCGTCAAGATCTGCGGCAGAAAGGGAGTCAGCCCGAAGCGGCGGCGACCGTACACTTTCGGCCGGCATCCCAGGACAGCCTGGAACTGGTCGAGCCCCTGCTGGAGCTGATTCAGCAGCGTCTCGCAAGACAGCAGCGACAGGTTCCGCTCGCCGTACTCGCCCCCGACCAGCCCGACGCGCCCCGCTTGCAGTGCGGTCCGAAGCGAATCCAGCGCCAGCGGTTCCCGGTCTGCCATTTGCTGCAGCAGCTCGCCGGACAGGAGCAAATTGCAGGTAGCCGCCAGGGCCAGTTGGTCCCGCAGCGAGACTCCGAGCGTGGTGGGCGCCAGCATCGTCAAGTCCAGCAGATAGGCCTCCCCCGGATAATAGTGGTCGCGTTCGGCAGCCAGGATGTCGAACGATGCCGCCAACCGCTCGTGGGCGACCTCCAAGTTGCCTTCCATGGCGGCCACGGCGGCGGCCACGACCTGGTTTTGGAAGTGGATTTCGTCCAGATTGCTGGAGTAACGCAGCTTGCGCGTCAGCAACTCGACTTGCAGGTAGCAGTACCCCAAAGCCAGGAAATCGCCGGCCAACGCCCCGGCCTCGGCACGGGGCGGCGCATCCAGGCTGCGCAGCGCCAACTCGATCATCTCCCCCCGGTCAAGCTGGTTCTGGATCAGGCAGGCAGATTCCGATTCAACGCGTTGCAGATATCCCGTGGGGACTTGCGGTTGGCTCACGCCAGGCACTACAACTAGTTTATTCGTCACGTCCGCCGGCGGAGAATCCGCCCGGTACCAGCTGGGGATCTTGCCGGCACAGGCGATCAGGGCGGGGTGCCACAGGGCCGACCACGCGGCCAGCAGGCCCGCGGCCTCGCCCCCCTCGTGGTGTGTCGGAAAGTCTTCCAGGCTTTGGCAGGGCAAGAGGACGATAAGTTGCTGGTACATCATGGTTTCATGGCATAAAATAGGAGGGTGCCCAGAACTGCTGTCCTCAACACGATAGCGGCTGTAGAGCCGCCGGTCGAGGGTGCCAAGGGCGCCAAGGGGCGGCGGTCGGCGGTTGGCGGGGCCCTTGGCGATAGTTGTCCGAAGGCCGAGAATGAATTCTTGACACCTTTTGACCCGCGTCGTTAAACTGAAACCAGAGGGCGGCTTAGGGCAAGGCCGGCCTTTGGGGTCCGGGTAGATTTTCTCTTCTCAGGAGGCTGGGTGGGGTGATGTGTGGTTAGCCACGTCATCCGTTTCCTGTCCCTTGCGTTAGGAACTGATTATGGCGGCCACCAACGGTGTGTGGGGTATCGACATCGGCCATTGCGCGCTCAAGGCGCTGCGCTGCGAGTACGACGACCAGAACCAAGTCCTGGTTGCGACGGCCTTTGACTACATTGAACACCCGAAGATTCTCAGCCAGCCTGATGCCAATCCGAAGGAATTGATTCAAGAGGCCATCAACCAGTTCGTGCAGCGGAACAACGTCAAGGGCGACAAGGTCGTCATCTCGGTGCCGGGCCAAAGCGGCTTGGTGCGTTTCTTCGAGCCGCCCCCGGTCGATATGAAGAAACTCCCCGACATCGTCCGTTTCGAGGCGCGGCAGGCGATCCCGTTCCCGTTGGACGAAGTCATCTGGGACTATCAGCTGATGGGCGGCGCCAACGAAGTCGACGGCTTCTTGATGGAAGCGGAGGTCGGTTTGGTGGCCATGAAGCGCGACCAGGTGTACGATTCCCTGGAACCGTTTCGCGAGGCCGACGTGGAGATCCACATCGTGCAACTGGGGCCGATCTGCACCTACAACTTCGTGGCCCACAGCCTGATGACGGACACGCTGCAGGCGGACATCTACGACGCCGACAACCCGCCGGAGTCGTTCGTCATCATCAGCATGGGCACCGACACCACGGACCTGGTCGTCACGAACGGTTTCCGCATCTGGCAGCGGAACATGCCCATCGGGGGCAATCACTTCACCAAGCAGCTGACGAAAGAGTTGAAACTGACGTTTGCCAAGGCCGAGCACCTGAAACGCAACGTGCGGGAGGCCGAGGATGCCAAGAGCGTCATTCAGGCGATGCGGCCCGTGTTTAACGACCTGTTGACCGAAGTCCAGCGGTCCGTCGGGTTCTTCCAGAACATTGAACGCAAAGCCCAAATCGGCGGGCTGATCATGCTGGGCAACGCGGTCAAGCTGCCCGGCCTGCAGCAGTACCTGGCGAAGAACCTGGGCTATGAGCTGGTGAATGTCGACCACGAACGGTGGTCGGCGCGGGTGTCGGGTCAGTCCGTGCTGTCGTCGCCGCAGTTCAAGGAGAACATGCACGCCTTCGCCGTCTGCTACGGCTTGTGTCTGCAAGGCCTGGGGCAGGCGAAGTTCGACACGAACCTGCTGCCGAAGGAAATGCTGACGGAGCGCATCATCCGGGCCAAGAAGCCTTGGGCCTTGGCAACTGCCGCCGGTCTGATGTTGGCCTTCGCCATCAATTTCTTCTTCGAATACAACGCCTGGTACAAGGTACACCCGCAGCGGGAACAGGAAGGCGTGACGTGGGAAACCGCGATGAAGGAGGTGGACAGCGTCTCGTCGCAATTCAGCAAGAACGAGCAGGAGGATGCCACGCGGGTGAAACGCTTGGAGGAATTGATCTCGCTGGGCAAGGAACTCTCCGGCAACTCCGATCGCCGCATCTTGTGGATGGAATTGCTGAAGGCCATCAACGACGCGTTGCCACGCGACCCGGCCCTGGCGCCCGGGCAGATTCCCGACCCCAAGCTGCTGCCCATTACCGAGCGCAAGGACATTCACATCGAGTACATCGAATCCCAGTACTTTACGGACCTCAAGATGTGGTTCACCCAGCCGATCAAGCGCAAGTACCTGGAAGAGTTGGCGCGCTTGCAGGGAGCGCCGATTCCCGCCGCTGCGGCAGCGGCCGATCCTGCGGCTGCCGCCGCAGGGCCTGGTGCCGCCGCTCCTGCCGCGGCTGGGGCTGCTCCTCTCGGCGCGGCCGCCGCCGCGGCGCCCGGCGCTGCGGACGCCGCAACCCCTGCGGCGGGCGCCCCCGCGGACGCGGCGGCGTCCGAGGCAGGAACTGGGCCTGCAGGCGGCCCCGCTGCGGCGCCCGCCGCCAGCGCTGCGGGGGCTGAGGCCACCAGCGGTAGTTCAACCGAAGTGACCGGGCCGGAAGGCCCCGGCTGGGTCATCGAGATCAAAGGGCACCATTTCTATAACTCGGACATCACCACGTGGGGTGGCACCCACGTGCGCGATACGTTCTTGAAGGAACTTCGCGAACAGACCGTCGAGTTGCCTTCGGGACCAGGACTGCCGCCCACCCGCTTTACGATGAAGGAGTTGGGAATCGATTTCCCCGTGTTGGCCGTCGATCCGCCGATCGAGCGCAACTTCCAAATTCGGAATCCCTTCTATGAAGGGCCCCCGGCGGGCACGGGCGGGTATCCCGGGGCGGCGGAGGGAATGCCCGGGATGATGCCCGGGGTGATGCCGGGGATGGGGATGGCGCCGGCCGGTGTGGGGGCGCCGGGGGCGGGTTTGACCGGCGGTGCCGCGAAGCCGGACAGCAAGAAGGAGAAAGAGGAGCCGAAAGAGCCTCCCTTCTTTGTGGCGCCCAAGTATACGTTCGTGCTCCAATTCTGCTGGCAGGAAAAACTGCTGACCGAACGGCTTCGTCAGCGGGCGGAGGCACAACTGCAGCAACAGCAGGAGCAGCAACAGCAGGAACCAGAGCAACCAGAGCAGCCGCCGCCGGCGACTCCCGGCAATAAGATGGCAGCTGCCAACACGGGAGGTTAGCGTCATGGACCAAGTGAAAGCGTTTGCACGAGCCGCGATGAAACATGTCTTCTGGATCGGCTGCGGCCTGATCCTCGCAGGCAGCATGGCCACGTGGTACATGGCGCGCGACACGCTGCACAAGGAGTTCGAGAAGAACCAGAGCGACATCAAGGCCAAGTACACCACGGTCGCGGGGCTGCAGAAGAAGCAGGATCCCCCGAACGAGAAGTCCCACCAGGAGATGGACAAGCTGTTGAACAACACGCTGAACCTGGTGCTGGAGGCATGGAAGTACCAGTATTCGCGGCAGGACATGATTCTGCGTTGGCCGATGGATCTGCGGGAAGATTTTGTGGCCGCCGTCCGCCCGTTGAAACCCATTGAAGCCAAGGTGGACTTCCCCACGCCGCAGAGCCAGGAGTTAAAGGTGGACTTCCGCCGCCGCTACTCCGAGTACGTCGGCAACCTGTTGCCCCGACTGGCGGAAGTCGTCGGAACCAGATGGCAAGTCGGCAGGACGGCCGGTGGGATGCCCGGCATGCCCGGCATGATGGGCGGGGTTACCAACCTGACACCGGAAGAGGCAAGAAAGCTGGCTCAGGAGAAACAGCCGATCATCCTCTGGGATCCGAGCGACCAGGCGAGACTGGTGGGTTTGCACTTCGATTGGTCCAAGCAGACGGAAAGCTTGCCTAACACCCTGCAAATCCTGTACGCCCAGGAGGACCTGTGGGTCCTGACGGCGTTGATGTACATCATTCGCCAGACCAACGACAAAGCCGAATCGCGGCACGAAGCCGTAGTCAAGACGATCGAGACCATCCTCATCGGCCGCCATGCCCCGCCGCGCGCCGGGCAGGTCGTCCGGCTTGGCGGCGGCGGAATGGGCGGCGGCATGATGCCGGGCATGGATGGCATGCCGGCTGGTGATATGTATGGCTCGGCCGGTGCGCCTGGGGCCGAAATGGCCGGCTCCGGCAGCGCAATGATGCCCGCGGAGGCAGCCGGCATGCCGGCCGGCGGCGGCGCTGAAGCCATGATGCCCGCGGGCGGAGACATGCCGGGCATGGGCATGGGCATGCCGGGCATGGGCATGCCGGGCATGGGCATGCCGGGCATGGGCATGCCGGGCATGGGCGCCGTGTCCCTGGATCCGGCCGAAGGCCGCTACGTGGACAATCAGTACCAGGCCTTGAGAGCGGAAACCTTGCGGTCCGCGTTGCGTTCGGACACAACGGCGGACGCCTTTCTGGTGGTCGCCAAGCGGATGCCCGTGCGGATGCGTTTGGTGGTGGACGAACGCAAGCTGCCTCGTCTGCTCGCCCAGTTCGGTAACGCGTTCCTGCCCGTCGAAGTCCGCCAGGTGCGGATCAACCGGGGCAAGGAGGCGGGCGGATCCTATGACATGGTGAACATGGGAGGCGGATACGGGATGATGGGCGGCAGCCCCGGCATGGGCGGCGAGTACGGAATGCCCGCGGGTTCTGCAGGCATGGTGCCGGCGATGCCCGGCATGGACACCGGGATGGGGATGGGGATGGGGATGGATGCGGGCATGGGAATGGGTTACACGCCGCCAGGCATGGAAGGCGCTGGCTATCCCTCGCCGGATTACGGGATGGGCATGGGCATGCCGGGGCAAGAACAGAGACTGAAGGACCGCACTACGGTCGCCTCCACATCGGCTCACGACGTGCCCGTGGAGATTTACGGGATCATTTACATCTACAATCCTGTGGACGAGAAGAAACTGGGGCTGGAGCAGCAATCCGGTTTGACCGGGACCACGCCTCCAGCGGCGGCGCCGGCGAGCTAGCGTTGGGCTTGTGTCAAGAACTCGACAGCCGATTTTGACCGCCCGTCGCGCGGATTGCCGCGAGCGAGGCAACGGCAGGAGCTGAGGCAGGGAGCCTTCGAAGTTTGGAGAGAAGACGATGAAGCTCAAGTTGAACTTCGGCAAGGGTGGCCTGAAGGGGTTTGTTGTGCAGCACGCCGAGAAGGCCATTTTCGGCATGGTGCTCATTCTCGTGGGCGTGTTTGTGTACTCCAGCGCCACGCTGGAGACCGTTGACGAAGGGCAGAGTCCCGGCAGCTTGAAAGGCAGCGCTGGCGGCGCTCTCACCAACCTGCAGAATGCCAATGCCTGGGCGACCCTCGGTCCGGAACGGCAGCGAAAAGTGGACAATTATCCCGCCCAAGCCAGTATCGCCGGGACGGCCGTCGACCCTCAGCCCTACACCGGGAACCCGTGGATCAAGGAGTTGTTCCCGCGGCAGCAGAAACGGCAAGATCCGACGATTTACCGGCCCGAACAGGTTGAGGCGGAAGCGCGCGTCGTCGCGATCATGATGAGAACCAGGAAAGTGGATGACACTTGGTCGGATGCAAAAGATGCCATTGAAAAGCCGAAAGAGGCAGCCAAGCCCAAGCCGAAGCCTCGGAAAAGGCCGCGGATGCCGGGCGGCTCCTCAGGCATGTACGGCGACGAGATGTATGGCTCCGGTCCCATGATGCCGGGCTACCCTGGCGCGGAAGGCGAGATGCCGGGCATGCCGCCCATGGGCAGTGACGGCGGCATGATGCCAGGCTATGGCGCCGGCATGACGGGCGGCATACGGCAGTTGGGCCAATTTTACATCAGCCACTACCTCGGCAAAGGCTACCGGCCGGGTGGCGGGATGGCGATGCCGACGGCCGGGCCCACGACTGCCACTCCGGGTGTTGTCGCCAAGTCCTTTGCGATGGTCGCCGTCAAAGCCTTGGTGCCGTATGAGAGGCAGTGGGAGGAATATGAACGGGCCCTGGCCAGCGCCACCGGCTACAGCACCATGCACGATATTCCCAAGTACCTGTGGTTCTTCGCCGAACGGGCAGAAGTCCCAGACGACCCAAATGAGGAACTGCAGTGGCAGCCTGTCAGCGACCGTCTGTTCGCGATGAAGACAGCCATGGAGTTTGCGGGGATTCCGGCCGAGGTCGCGGACCAAGCGTATCTCCTGCCCGGCATCCTCACCATGCCTATCCCGCCGGTGCTGCTGCAACCCTACGATTCGCTGGCGTTGCACAGCCAAGTACCCAAGCGGCAACTCGCCACGAACCTGGCCATGGCCCAGCCGGCCACCGGCGAACAAGCAAAAGAAGGAAGCAAAGAGGGAAAGAAGGAGGAGACCGGAGGCGAGCCGAAGCCGATGACCGATTTCAGCGAGGGGGTGCCGCAACTCCCCCTTGCCGGAGCAGGCGCCGCGGGGATGATGCCCGGAATGATGCCCGGAATGCCCGAGATGCCCGGAATGCCTGGAATGGGGTATCCCGGCATGGATGCCGGGTCTGGGGGTGGGGCCATGTATGCTGGCGAGTACGGCATGACGCCCGGAATGGATATGTACGGCAGCGGTTCGGGTTATCCCGGCAGCATGCCGGGCGGCTATGGAATGCCTGGGATGCCCGGCGTCATGCAGCCGGCCGTCAAGTACAAGATGATTCGTTTCTTTGACTTGAATGCCGAGCCCGGAAGGACTTATCGATATCGCGTTCGGGTGATGCTGGAGGATCCCAACCGGCCCCAGAACAAGGCGGCGGAACCGAATCCCAGAATTCTCGATCAGGCGGTCGTCGAACGCTTGGCCAAAGTGACCGCGGACGACGAAGATTTTCTGCGGAAGAATCCCGACAAGCGACCGCGCCGCACCTCTTGGCTATACACCGAGTGGAGCGAGCCGAGTGAACCGGTGACGGTGGTCAGTCCCGCGGAGTTCGTGGCGGGCGGCGCGACCGGCCCGCGCTTCATCAAGATCCCGCCCAACGGCCCCAGCGTGGAATACGAGGAGCCAAAGGGCAAGCTGGTGAGCGCCGTCTGGGACTGGCGCCGCGCGACGGAGGTGCCTGCGGAGCGTGAGGTCCTCCGAGGCGCGTTCCTGAGCTTCAAGCAAGACGCCGACGTGCTGCGCCCGCTCACCCTGCAAATCAAGCGGCTGGAGGGCTACTCGTTCGGCACGGATGCGTTCGTCGCCGACTTGCGCGGGGGTGAATCGTTGATGGTGGACGTAGACAAGGTCACGAAGGAGGAAACGCCGCTGCCCGTACCCGGCGAGTATCTGGTCGTGGATGACAGCGGGCGGCTGATCGCGTGCAACGAGGTGGACGACGCGGAGGAGTACCGAAGACTGCTGTTCATCGAAGACAAGCCTGGCAGTGCGGCAAGCGCTCCGGGAATGATGCCAGGGGGCTATGGGGACATGATGGGCTATCCGGGCGGCGCCATGCCCTACGGTCCTTGAGGCGGACGCCGGTTCACAGGTCGTGCGGCAGCTGATGCCCTAGTTTGTCCCGCTTGGTCGCCAGATAGTGCGCGTTGTATTCGTTCACCGGCGGCAAAATGGGGACTTGATCCACGACCTCGATATCAAACCCGCCGTAGATGAAGGCGTCCGTCTTCTTGGGGTTGTTGGTCAGCAGCCGCACCTTGCGCAGGCCGAGGTCCTTGAGGATCTGCAGACCGATCCCGTAGTCCCGCATGTCGGCCTGGTACCCCAAGGCCACGTTGGCTTCGACGGTGTCCAGCCCCTGTTCCTGCAAAGCATACGCTTTGATCTTGTCGGTCAACCCGATGCCGCGTCCCTCCTGCGGCAGGTAGACGAGCACGCCGGCCCCTTCCCGGCTGATCATGTCCAACGCCATGTGCAACTGCTCGCCGCAGTCGCAGCGCAGCGAGCACAGCAGGTCGCCGGTGAAACAGCTGGAGTGGATTCGCACCAGCGGCGCCGCCAGCCGCTCCGGCTGGCCCATCAGCAGCACGACGGACTGCTGCCGCTCGTACTTGATGTCGTACACGATGACGCGAAAGTGTCCGAACCGCGTCGGCAGATTGGCTTCGACGCAGCGGCTCACCAGCTTCTCCGTGACGCGGCGATGCGCGATCAGCTGTTCGATTGAAATGATCTCCAGACGGCTTTCGCGGGCCACTTCCAGCAACCGGGCCCGCGAGGCGCGTTCGCCGCAATCGTCAAGGATCTCGCACAGCACGCCGGCCGGCGTCAGGCCGGCCATGCGGGCCAGGTCCACAGCCGCCTCGGTATGCCCGGCCCGGCGCAGGACGCCGCCTTCTTTGGCTAACAACGGGTGTACGTGCCCAGGCCGCACAAAGTCGGCGGCCCGGCTGTTAGGATCCACCATGGCGCGGACCGTGTGAGCGCGCTCGCGAGCCGTGATGCCGGTTTTCGCCGAACGATGATCGATGGGCGTCATGAACCCGGTTGTCAGCGGCGAGGTATTGGCCGCGACGACGGGCGCCAGATCGAGTCGTTCGCAAACGTCCGGCAACACCGGCACGCAGAACTGTCCGCGTCCGCGGAGAATGAAGTTCACCGTCTCGGGCGTGGCCTTCTCGGCGGCACAAATAAAATCACCTTCGTTCTCGCGGTCTTCGGCGTCGACGACAATCACCACGCCGCCGCGGGCGATCGCATCGACGGCGGCCGGAACGCTGGAAAACAAGTCGGTCGCGGGGGAGTGCTCTGGATTCATGGTGGGTAGGCTGTCAAGGAAAGGAACCAACGGGTATTATAAGGTCTCGTCGGATTTCCGCTAGGTCCCTCTTGCAGCATGGACGGCGCTATGCTCGAACGCGAAGAATACGTCGAACAAGCCTACTTGTTCCGCATGCTGAGCGAGCGGCTGCCGGAGAACTATCCCCTGCAGGACTTATTGGAGCAGATCCGCCATGAATTGCTGGCGACGACCAAGCTGCCGATGGCGGTTGACTTTATGCTGGCCGAATTGCGGCACCGCGGCGTGATGTCGTCCGCCATGCGCCGGCTAGCCCACTATTTTACGGCCTATCAGACGTATATCATCGAAGCCGCCGAGGACGATCGCAGCCGTTTTGATTCGCGCGTGGCCATCGAGATCCTGCGATACGAAGCCGCATACCTGGCGGAACGGCCGACCCCTCAAGGCCTGTTCATGTACCAATTCGAGACGCTCAGCCGCAACCGGCTGCGCTATGACCGCGGTCTGGAAGCCATGGCCG
>Ga0302236_1001905_pt1 | contig 13578 bp, 15 predicted proteins | sample AAG_UR_Gly_MG_FD_193509 | JGI IMG/M metagenome (GOLD analysis project Ga0302236, IMG submission 193509) | Enriched activated sludge microbial communities from anaerobic digester in WTTP, New Holstein, Wisconsin, United States - AAG_UR_Gly | ecosystem: Engineered > Bioreactor > Anaerobic >...
AAGGGTCCAAGATTTGGCTTGGTTTTCGAATCGTGACAATCTTGGTTGACGGTTTGGGCATGTAGAGTTGGAATTCCATATGAGTTTTATCATAAAACATACTCACAATTATGTATATTTTCACAATATGCATTGACCCAAAAATCGATTTTTTTGGCTCGGAGGTCGAACTCGACCGTCGCGTCGGTCGAGGACGGCTCGCTCCAAGATTTGACATTAAGCGCAGACGCGGCGCGTTTCTTGCTGCTTCATTTTTACACCATGGTTCTATAGAGAAAGTTTACTTTTTTTGCATTATCTACAAGACTGCATCAAAGAAATTTCGAAATCGTTCCATCGATTTTTGACCCTCCGAGCCACCGACCACGATCGGCGAGCCACGATCGGCGAGCCAAGATCAGTCAAAATTGTTTTTGTCGTATCTTGGTGTAGAGTCACTTTTGATGAATAGTTGCAATAGGAAGTTTGGTTATTTTCTTATTTTCTATCGATTTACACAAAAATAAAAGCAAAAGGAAGAAACGAAAAAAAAAGAGAAATTGTTGGTCCGTCAACCCAAGACACGATCTTCGTGAGGATTGAGGATTCATTTCGGACTTTCGGACTCCATAGAAAAAAAAAAGAAAAAAAAAAGTTGTCGCGTCGACCCAAGACACGATCTCCGTGAGGATTGAGGATTCGTCTAAACGAAACACACTTTTTTTTGGCGGCAAAAAAGTTTTGGCGCACTTTTTTGTGTCACAATTTTTTTACGTTTTTAATTTCTTTTCTTTTTCATCGCGTTGTGCCCAAACTTTCCTTATACTTGCGAAAACACCTTCAATGATAGCAACATTTATGTATCGGTTGCTGTATTCGAAACATCGCAAGAAACAAACTATATCGTAAATATAATACGGAAGTAATACATCCGCAAACGCCAAACAAATGTCAACCAAGATTTGGTGTCTTTTCTTTTTTCGTAACAGTATGTTTGAATCGTTTTTCTCTATAGCAAACACATACTCTTTTGAGTACGGCACACGACGCCAAAACACGTCTGGCTCTGTTTTTGCACACAATTTGTATTGGATTTCTGACAATTTGAGACAACTTTCCAGCGGAACATAATCGCGTGCGGCAATTCGAAACATAACGAAAAACAGATTCTTGTTCGGATTAAATTTGTATATATCATTGCCAATCTGCACAGATTTGGAAAAAAACTCTATATAATCCGTGTGAAACTTTTGTTTTTTGGGGTAAAACGCAAGTGTAGACTTCAGCCTCTCGTATGCCAACTGCTCTACACAAAACAGTACCATGATCTCTGCATCGAAGATTCTATCGTAACAAGCGTGCCAAAACTCGCAGAGGTTTGTGAAACCAGAATTATTAAAGTCGCGATTATCGAAAATATGGCGTCTGCCACAATCGTAAAAATAGCATTCATAAGTGAGTTTGTCTCCAAAAATTGCAACAATTTTCCAACTACTGTTAAGAGCGTTTTCACCAAAAGTAGCAACAAGTCCTTCATCGCTAGGCTGCAGATTCAATCGCAAAACTAAGAGTGTATTTTCGTAATGCTTTATAATTGGTTTGAAAAACTCTATCGCATTTTTGTGTTTTTCCGTGTCCATGACTAATATTTCCAAAAACACCCGATCTTGCAACTTTTCGCTGACGAATGGCATCGTATTCGGCCAAATGTACATGTTTTCTGACTCATCAACAACTATATCGCCATCTGAAAGTTTGCCGTAGAGTTCTTGAATCTCTTTTCGATTGAAAACTTTCAATGTGCCATGGTCCACACCTTTTACAATTCGTGCAACTTTGCTCATTTTTTTAAAAAGTTTTTTAATTTGTTTGCACGTTCCTCTCGACGAGCCCACACTCGACGTATGCTATTGAATACGTTTTCAATAATTTCGATATTGATAAAACGGTTTGTGTATTTAAACCAAGGAAGACAATTTACGACGTCGTAAACCGAATACGGACTATCCGTATATGAAAACGCCAAACAAATGTCAACAAGTGTGTTGTGTCGACGTTGTTTTCTCGATATTATTCTTGGTGTTTTTTTCGTCGATTCGAACCATCGATCACCATAATCTTCGTTTGTTTCTTTTCCAACCCAACATGTTTCGATTTCCGATTTTAAAAGTAATTTAAAACCAACGCCCTTCTTTGCAAGTTCCAACAAAAGCCTTTCACTGTCTTCTACAGACACATTTAGCATAGCAAGCGTTTTTTCTGAATTTGTTTCGTAATGTAAATCGTCAATATTTATCCACAAAGGTAAAAACAATCTAATGCAATCTGAGCGATATTTTCCTTTTTGTAAAGTAACATGTGTAATTGTATCGCTGAATGTATCTTTGTCCTCTCGATTGATTGTTAGCAACAAAGAAACATGTGGTTCGTTTACTTTTTCGTAATGATCGTTCCAAAAATCCAAAACATTGGTGTACTTGGAATATAAAAATTGATAATTGTACAACCTGTCAAACTCGGACAGAGTTACGTTGAAAGTTGTCTCTTTTTCGCCAAAACAGACAGAAATCAATTTCCAATCGAGGTTTATGCGGCCTAGCAATTTGGCAAGGCCACCATCTGTCGGTCTTAAATGCAAATTCAACACACCTTTCTTTTCCCAAACTATTTTTTTCAGAGGCTCAAAGAACACCACCGCATTTTCGTGTAATTGCGTGTCGCAGAGTGTAACATCGATTCTATTTCTGTCGCTTATGTCAATAGAATACAAAGGTTTTTCGAGATTTGGCCACATGAAAAGTTTCGTGGTTCTAAAAACGACAAGAATGTCGCCGACGTTGAATTTTCCGTAAAGTCTTTCCAATTCGGGTTTTTTCGATTCTGCTATTAAATCTTTCGGTACCAAGCGGACAACTCTGCAAACTTTGCTCATAAAATTTCTTTTCTTTTCGAAAAAAGTTTTTTAATTTTTTTATAAGTTTTTTTTTTCGGAAAATTATCGGGAAATTTCGGAAAATTATTTTTCAAAAAAAAAACGGGTGCGCTAGACGTAAGAAAAAAAAAGATTTTTTTTTCTCTTTTGGCCCAAGACACGATCTTCGTGAGGATTGAGGATTGAGGATTCATTTCGGACTTTCGGACCACACCGACAAGAAAGTTTGGAAAAAACCACCAAACTTTCTCGCAACCAACAAAAAGAAGAAAAAATGTTTCACGTTGTGAAAAGTTTCGAGCAAGCCGAGGAAGTTTCGTCGGAAACGTCAATTGACAATTTCGTCGTGAAAAGTTTGGCAGGAAAGTTTGATTATTACGGAAAGGAAAACAAAGAAAAAGGTAATTTAATTTGAAAGTTTCGTTTTTTTTTGAAAAAAAAATAATTTGAAAGTTTCGTAGCGCCGGCTGATCTTGAGTTTGACGTGGCATGGCCGTTTTCGCCAATTACGACTGATTTGACGGACGACGAAGTGGCGTGGAAACAGTTGCTCGATATTGTTTCGAAAACAAACGGCGCTGAATCTCGTCCTCAAACTCCTCAACATCAAGAGGAAATCGAGCAAGTCGCAACTCAAGAGATTGCAGCGGCTGCGGCGATCGTGAACGGAATCGTGGAAGAAATTTCTTCACGATGCGCAACACCGGACTTTCAAAAAAACGAAGGCAGTGAAAGTGACGACGATGACAATGACGATATCGAAAGTATTCACGAAGAATCACCAGTTGCAAACAATAACAACAACAACGACGATGATGAAATTGTTTCTACACCTTCAACAGTTCCGTCGACGCCGATCGTGACTCCATCGAAAAAAACAAAACGAGACGAACAAGAAGAAGAAGAAGATAATATTGTTGTTGATTTGCGATCTTCATCAGACGACGACGATGAATCTGAACAAAAACAATCAGAAACGCCTATTTCTAAAAGACGAAAAATAGTTGTTGAACCAGCAGATGACGATTCTGATGATGATGAAGAGGTTGTTCGTGTAATGTTCTACAACGGTAGCGAATTTGCCAAAGTCGAAAAATCAACAACAGTGAATCAAATGAAACAGTGCTTCGAAGCAAATAATGTTAAAGTTGTTTCTACACTTCAAAATGTATCGAACAAGATCGGCACTCTATTCTGCATTTTCGACGACACCTATGTTGAAGCAAAGAAGGAAATTGTCTGCAATTCGACTCTTGTGAATTTGGCGATGGAAGGTCGTGTGAGAATGACTCCGTTGTCTGGTTTGATTTCTATTATCGACGAGTGTGGCGCCGAACAGTTGAATCTTGACGCTTTGCGACACTGCTCTTACGAACGTCGTCGTGAAATCGTCAAATTCAAAGCCTATGTTGATACTGGAAATATGGTTCACTCTCGATGGAGACTGACACCGGGAGCAGTTGTATTTCCAAAAAATACGCCGATTATAAAGACAAAACAAGAATTATTATTGTATTTGCGAGATCAATTATTTATCTCGTCGAAATAAAAACTTTGTAAAAAAAAATTCATCGATAAAATAGTTTTCAAAACTTTCTTTGCAAAAAAAATTTGAGATCAAAATGGTATTTATTTTGATTTTTTTTGAAAGTTTCATTTTTTTTTGTGTGTCGTTGAGAAAGTTTGGTGTTGAAAGTTTCTAATTTTTTTTGTATAGTCGTTAAAGTTTACAGCAAGTCAGAAGCGAGAGTTTCCAGCATTGGAGGAGTTTGAAAATATTTTGAAAGTTTTCAAGGCAATTCCAGATGTTGAAGATGTTGGTTTGAAGTTTCGTGGAAAGTTCTTTATTAATGTGACAAATAGTGTTGATGCTGATTTGTGTGCAACGGTTGATATTCTTGAAGAGTTTGGTGTTTGGAAGACAATCATTTCGCCAACTGGCTCTGGTAATGATGGTCGACAAGGTCTTATTTTCGACGAGTTTGTTGCAGGAGTAGAGGCACGTTGCAACTACTTTGCCTCGCTTGCTCCGATTCTCGAACAGGCGTTGGCGTCGTGTGCCGATTGGAAGGAGAAAATTCCAAAGTCATGGGGTAATCAATATGCTTACGATTCTCAGATGTTGGCAGAGAAGATTCGTTGGAGCATCTGGTTCAATCGAGTTGCTCATTGGCATCACGAGCGAAAGTACAACGGCAACGAGATGCATTTGATGGAGATTGCTCATGTTCGATCCACGGAGCACGGAATGTTGTGCGATATTGATGATGTGTTTGGTGGCTATTTCTATTCGCAACAGCACAGTCCTACAAGTCCAATGTATTTGGGTGGTGATCCGCAATATGTTGCATCGCCTTCGTTTAATGCATTCAGTGAAGATGAAAATTAAATAAAAAAAACAAACTGTTTAAACCTTGTTTATTTTAATTTTTCTTGTGCATATTTTGCCATAATAACTGCAACTTCGCGCACCTGTTCATCCGTTAACCGTTCTGCGCTTTCGTTAAATTCCCACAGCATTGCTTCAGCGCCAGCGATTCGAGATTGTACTGTAATGTCGTTGATTAAACTCGCGCGTAATACGGTAACCAAATCGACGCTCGTTTCACTTTCGATTTTTTTCGGCAGTTTGCTTGGCTTTGTTTCACCTTCGAGCAGCACAACTTGCGGACTTTTCTGCACAGAACTTGTTCTAAACGAAGTGCTATCGTCTGGAAATGAATGTATGTCGTAGAGAAGAACTTTGAGTTTTTTTGCTACGGCTTGCTCGACTTTCGTTTGTATTTCCCGTCGCCATTTCGTGTTTCTCATCTCTGGTCGATTCAGATCGCCATAAGAACGCGGCTTGTTTGCGTAGAATGTTCTAATCACAACCTTGTCACCAAACAATCGACGCATCTCCTCTGTTAAAACAGTGCCTACGAAACTTGCTCTCGTATCACAGACGCGAAATTCTTCTTCCGGACAGTAGCCGTGTGGTACTGTTATAAAAACCTCCATTCGATTGTACGTTATATATATGTATAGTTTTGGTAACACAAATAAAAACACATTTTAAAATGACCGAAGTTTGGGAACAAGCGAAATGTTGGATGTGCAAATCAGACTTGAAAGAAGGAAAAAAATATAAAGATCAATGGGTTTGCGTAAAGTGTAAAGATAGTTATTTGAAATGTCACGGCTGCGAAGAGAAAGGCGAAATTATTTTTGAATGGTCCGAAAATCTAAAGGGAACTGATTGCTTGGAGTGCGACCATTTCTTTTGTTTAAGTTGCACGCAAAATACCGGAAAATGTATTGATTCAGACGAAGAAGACAATTTGCCGCCGGGAAAAGAAGATAGAATATGGATGTGTGATAACTGTGTCAATAAATAAACTATTTAATTTTAAAATTCAAATTTTAACAGAGGTTTTCCTTTTCGAAGTGGACGAGTTGTCAATTTTGTGACTCCCGCCAATTCAAGTTGTCGCGGAGAACGTTTTCGATCGTCTGGTGGCATTTCTTTTCGTAAACGACTTTGAATTTTTCCGTATGTTTGCCACGACGTTGAAAATAACTTTTTTGCAGTAGGCCAATGAGATGTCATGCGTCGTTCATTGAACGCATCAATTTTTTTCTTTGGTTTTTTCAACAAATCTCGAGGTTGAAAACACAGATATACGACATCTCGTTCGCTTGTAACACCCTCGTATTCTTTCGAAGGAGGAGCGCCTCGATGAGGAGTTCGAGGGTCCCAGAGAACGAGAGAACCAACACCGCCAAACACTCGAATCGGTTTTCCACCGAGCTCATTCCAGTGAGTCTCTTCGTATTCAAACCAATCTTGTTTTTGCGGCGCCACCAAATCAGGGTGATTTTTAGCAAATTCAGAATGTTTGAGGTGTCCTCCCGGAATTACCATCAGCGTTCCAGTTCCTTCATCGAGCGCCGGGGTCAGATTGACGTAGCCTTGAATGCAAAGTCGACCAAGTCGTTTGTGGGTTTGATCGGTGTGCATTTTTCGAACCGTGTCTCGCATCCAAGCCGGTTGAACACACGCTCCATCAAACGAAACAATTAAATCGTTTGTTCCGTAGAGTTTTTCGAAAACTTTCGCCACGTTTTCGTCTTCTCGTGCGTCCCAAATCGATTGACATTGACCAAGTCCGAGATGTTGAATGATTCCTTGTTGATTCGGGTAGTCGACTTTTTTCAAAGTCGGATCGGTAAAATCGACACCAACTTTCTTCATGTACTCGTGAATTCCGTTTCGAATTGCGCCACATTTTTCCGTCGCCATTACATTTTCAATTACGCAGTAACCGTCTTTTTCAAGTTTTTTGAATGCTTGTTCGAGCGTTTCAAGTGTGAAACTTTCTTCAACTTTCGGAGTCGCGACAGGATTTGACATTTTTTGATTAATAAAAGTTTTGCAAAAAAAAACAAAAAGATTTCAGAATGAGCAACAAACGAACAAACGAAAGTTTAGACAACACTCCGGAAGAGAAAGTTTCAGAACCGGAAAAGAAAGTTTCAAAAACAACAGAGGGCCCGTTTGACTTTTATCAATTTATTGGAGAAGAGCAACCGTTTGTTTATGCTCGAGTCGAAACAAACTCAACAGAAGCGAAATTGATGAGAGAAAAGATGGAGTCGATGTTGAAGGATGAGAAGATGGTACTGCCAGAAAAAGTGCGATTTTATGTTGTTTTGCAAGAACATTTGCTCGACAACGAAGAGTTTTCAGAGGGATTAGATGCCGATTTATGGAAAGAAGTGAAAGAATTGGTAAAGGAAGGCTCTTCTTGGGAAGTAATTGATCGACAAGAATGGGCTCCAATCAAATTCAGTTTTCCAATCGCAAACGTATATGTGTTGAACACTTGGTGTTAATTTAAATTGAAAAAACAATAAGTATACATAGATAAATATTTTATAAATTAAAAACAATCAACAAAATGACACTCCCGCAAGTAACTGAAGAAAATCAAGTAGAAACTGTTTATCCACAAATTCAAGTGCAATGGGCTGTACTGTTTACAATGGCATACGAATACTTTATTAGAAACAACATCCAACTCGATGATACAGATACACCAGACATTCGATTTATCAACGATGCAAATGGTGGAGTTCAATGTCATATTGCGCTGACTAAAGGAGAGCGAACTTTTGCATTTTCTCATATGAACGATGGACAAGGAAATATTGCGATTCACGTTCCGGACGATATCGTTCAGCCAACGGCTGTAATTGTTACATAAATTAAACAACTTTATTGTTAATCAATTCGACGTTTACGGCTTGGTTTATTTCCACCAAGTATCTGCACATCGAGTCCATTTATTTGTCCATAATAAAATGTTGGCTTTCCAATAGATTTCACAATTTTACGATCTGCTTCACGAGCCGGTGAGTATTGAACCAATTTTAAGTTTACAATACAATTTGTATTCGCTGGAGGCTGAGGCGTGTAAAAATTTTCTTTAGCAAACTCTGTAAATCCGTCTTGGCAGAATTGATAGACTTCTGTTTCATAATCAGATGGCAATCCTTCCGATGACGCTGGTGCAGCGGGATAGTTATACAGTTTATATCCTGAATTTGTTTGTAAAAAACTTGTTTCACTCATATTTAACTTGTTGTTGTTTCATTTCCATTTGATGATCAAGTACGAGTAAAGGCAATCCGATGTGTTGTCGTCATATTCCTCTGTTTCATATCCAGCGGCTTGAAAGTGGCTCCGCACGCCGTCAAATCGCGCCGGATAAAGTAGCGTTTTAACTTGTTTTCCCCCTTTTTCTTTTTGATTTGCAATTGTCTGTTCCAAACTTTTAACTTCTTCGTCGACTAAGCGTTTCAATTGTTTCGGTGTGTAACTTTGAGATTTGTTGCTCATTTGCTTTTATTTTGTTTGTTTTGATTTCTTTTCTTTTCGAACTTCGTCTGGATCGAAATCTTCAGTTTCTTCATCCTCATCATTATCATCGTCGTCGTTTGAATTCTTTCGTTTTGTCGACGTACTGTTGTCGGTACTGCTGGTACTAGTTTCTTCGACATCTGCCGATTCTGTTCCACTGTATAGATCATAGAGTTTGTTGAGATATTTCGGCAGAGCAGCAGGCGTAAGATTGTCGACATTCTTGACGGTCGAATATTGATACTCGACATTCAAAACAACCTCGAGATTGTCGCTTTCGCAAACTAAAAGATAGTCGGCTCCAACATCGGCTCCGAGCATACCACCAGTAATGGCAGCATTCGTGTCGGTGTCGCCTCCGAGACAAACGACTTGTCGAAGCACCTCGCCAACCGATAAGCGCTTTGGACCATTCGAGTGGCGCCACATTCGATAGTATCGAAATGCGACCCAAAGAGCGACGAGAACAAAGCCCTTCTTGTCTTTGCTGTTGACGAGTGCTGACATGTCACCGATGTTCTCCTTCTTGTCGTAGAAAGGAGAATCGACAGCATGATAGACGACTTCTTTGACTCGTTTAAACTCTTCGTTGCCATACGTTGCAAAATATTCGTTCTCAATCAAAATATTCTCCACATAGAGCATCCACACAGGATCGATGTGTAGATTTACATCGTTGCCGACAACATTGTGAAGTAAATCGTGAACAAACGCAACATAAATTGCATTTGCCGAGGCATTGACCAGATTGCAATTCGATGTATGTGCATCCAACATTGAGTTTTCAATTGCCGACTCTCGATCGGGACAAATGGCAAAAGCCGAGGCTCGCATCAGAGTGCCATTCGACATCGACAACTTCTCCTTGTCTGCGTGCTTCGAATCAAACGCCGTTCGATATTTAACCATCGTTCTGGCCTCGTTTTTGATGGGTGGATGCTGAAACAAGTCTCGAGTGTTAATGCCAATTCCACCTGGATTGCTGCTTGCCCATTTGATGTACGAGTTGACTTGCTTCACAGAGTCGTAACTAAACTTGTTGGCAATGAGATGCTTAACAACGAGAAACGTCATTTGAAAATCATCAGTAATGGCACCGGGAGGAGCGGAACGAACACCGCCTTGTCCCGACAAAACGAGTGGAATGTTGAGTTTCCCATCTTTCCAAACAACAGCATGTTGATGATGAAATTCGCACCATGCTCCGCTCGCGTCTCCGAGAGCAACGCCCAGCAACATTCCGTGCACATGATCAACAAGATTTGCAAATGTCGACTTGCTTGCCATCTTCGTCGCCAGTTCCATGCCATATACAGAGTTCTTGTTGTCAACGACGACGGGAATGTGGTGAGGAGAATATTTTTCGTCTCGAAACAGTTCGTCGAGGAACTTTCGCCATGTGAATCGTTTGTCGACAGTATAAAAGACGTTCAAAGCCGACGTGTACTCTCGATTCATTGCAATCGTAAGATCAGTCTGACTGATAAACACTGTTTTCATGTCATCGTTGATTTTCTCAAATCGTTCGACGTGCGACTGCCACATCTTGATCATGTAGGCCATGTAATGTTGGCGTTTGTCTTTTTTCAACACAACTCGACGACGATCGAAGCACGTCCACTTGTCGATTGAGATTGCAATCACCATATCGGCCAACTTGAGAAGCGGCTTACACGAGATCAACATGTTGCCCTCGACGACGAGCAAATCTGGCTTTGTTGACGAGTGAATTGCGGCGTTGACTTGCAGCATCAACTCTGCCCAGTCGATACACTTGTCATCGTCCCAGTAGGTAACCTTGATGTACGGTGCGCCTTGCAACGAAACTTTCGGCATATCCTTTGGATCGATAAAGTAATCGTCTTGGTGAATAAACTTCACTATTTCGCCAGCCTTTGTGTTGCCTTCGATGAGTTTCGTGAAACGAGTTTTGCCACATCGTGTTGCGCCAGTGACGACAAAAACTTTTGTTTCTTTTGAAACTTTCTTCGTTTCCACTGGTTGAGAAACTTTTGCTGGCTCGAAACTTTCTTGCGAATGAAATGCTTGGAGAGTGTTGTGAGACATTTTTTGAGTAAAAAAAGTTGTTGACAAGAAAGTTTGTTTATTTGTGTTTTAATCTCCTTTCGAGCGCCGATCTTTTCGATGCTTTCCGAACCATGCAACAGACGAAAATGAGAAATGCCAGAGAGTAAGCAAAGTATCCAAACAGTGCCAACGTTTTCGTGTCGAAATCAGTGAGCGGAACAACTGCCATTTTGTCGAGGAAATTCTTTGCTTGATTCGCCGAATTGGATGCGTCGGTTTGTGCCGTGCTCTCGCTAAAATCAAAGCTCACCATTTGTTATTAAACTTTTTCCGTCTAACAAAGTATGAACGAATTTCTTCCTTTTACAGACGAGGAAATAAAAAAGTTTGGCGGAGGCAAAGGCGGAAGCATCGATAAGTTGCGCAAGAAGAATCCGATTCCATCGATTGATAAACGCATAAAGTTTTACGATTATGTCGTTGTGGATGATGAGGAGAAACTTCATCCGGAAATTCAATTGAATGTGCGCGGAAAAATCGTTGACAAAAGTTTCATACTTCCCGACGACTGGAAAATACTCAATCACAAATACTTTGTCGATGGAATCCAGATGCGGGAATCTCTGACAACTTGGATCAGTCGATTTCATCCGGAATTCGACGAAGAATCACAGTCGTTGCGCTGTTCTCAGACCACCGATCCTAACAACAAGTATTTTGGAATGTCGCAAGACGCAGTGAAAATGAAATGGGAGGACAACCGAGTCAACGGAACGCGAATGCACGAGTACATCGAACGTTTTTACAACGATATGTTTGATGAAACTGACGAGCGTTACAAGAATCCAGCGTTTGCTCGATTTCTCAAGTATCAGCGAGAGTTTGTAATCAATAACGGACTTGTGCCATTTCGCACAGAATTGAGAAATTTCGATGTTGCTGATTGTGCGATGCGTGATCAGATGTGCGGCACTGCTGACATGATATACATGCGTCAAGCAGATATTGGTCACAGTGAAAGAGGAAAAAACGTTGTGGTTGTGGATTGGAAGTTTCTCGGCGAAATGCCGTTGCAAACGTTTGGAAGATTCTGTCATGCTCCATTTGAAGACTTACCAGACACAAAGTTGTACCACTATTATATTCAACTAAATGGTTATCGACGCATGGCACAGTTGCGTGGACTTGTTGTCACAGAGATGATTATTGTGGATTTTGGTTCGCTAGAATCGAAAATCGCAACCTATCAGATTTATCAAGTTCCGGATTTGCAAGAGAAAATCGCGACAGCGCTGCGTGTGAGACACGAAGAGATGGTTCAGCATTACGTTTCGAAACGCAAACGCTTGACGGAAGAGACTTTGTCCGACTTGCAACGTCTCGGAAGAGATTACGAAGGATGTCTCGATTACTTAGACGACGATGTAAAATTGATCGTAAAGAAAGTGAAACAGATGGCATCTTTGGAGGAAGGCTTCGAACCGATTTTTACTGCAATGCTGCACAAAAGCCAACGAGAAACGAGAAAGAACTTTGACAAACCGCAGCAAATGAGAATCAATGAATTTCTGGTGCCGAAATAAATCATTAAATTTCGTGAAAACCGAAAAAAAATTTGCAAACTTTCAAAAAACAATCAATGAGTGAAAGTAGTAAATCGATTTCCGTTGTGTACAACGATCTTTATTGTGTTCCGTGTGGCAAACAGTTTTCAAATCTTCAAAATAGAAACAGACACATGCGATCCACACACGCCGATCAGAAGTTTGTATGTGACATTTGTGGATTTGAAACAACAAGAGCGGACAATTTTGTTCGACATCGCGAGAAACATCCGATTGTAAGCGAGGCTCACGCAAGAAAAAAGAGAATAAATGGTCTGAAAAGGAAAAGGAAGGTGACGGAGTTTAAACCAATGACAAATTTAGTAGACGTTGCGGAAGTCCTTCGAGAAGAGGAAGAAGAGGAAAATTTAAAGAAAAAGTACGCAAGCAATCGTCCGATGACACTGGAAGAGGAGTACGAAGAAATAGCAGCGCTCCAAAGAATCGAAAAAATTCAACAGAAAAGGCGCGAAGAAGAGGCCGAAAGATTGGCTCTGAAAGAACTAGAAAACGCCAACGACGATGACGACACAACAGAATCGAACGACCAAGACTATAACAAATAAACTGAATGAAAATAACTTAGAAATATAATCTTGCGAAGAAAAACACAGCAACAACTATTTTCTCCGTACATCAAAATGTCGAATCACAGCGAAAAATGCATTGCCGATGAAAACGAACAAATCAAGACAACACGTCAACAATTTGGTTTGGCAAACTCGAGTCTCGGCGGATCGATGATTGCCAGCGATTCTACTCTAGTCATTATTGGGTTTTTCACTTCTGCGCTGTCGCAAATCATGTCGTCTGCTGCACCAGACAACAGAAAACTCCACGTCGCAATCAATGCCGTTTGTATCAGCGTTCTGCTGTTTAAATCGATCCAACTGTTTGTCGATCAGACCTCTGTGATTTTGTGGCGATTGTCGAGAGACTTTACTTTTACGTTGTTTCGTTTTCTCAAGTTTGTCTGTTCGTTGACGTTGATTCTCACATCACACTTTATTACCGACATTCTGTTTGAGGAACTCGGAACCGGAATGTCATGGGTCGAATCAGCAGCGATCATGATTGCCGCCGTTCTAACAATTTACTTGGTTTTGCAACTTTTTCACGTAAATTCATCGATT
>Ga0302236_1001917_pt1 | contig 13498 bp, 9 predicted proteins | sample AAG_UR_Gly_MG_FD_193509 | JGI IMG/M metagenome (GOLD analysis project Ga0302236, IMG submission 193509) | Enriched activated sludge microbial communities from anaerobic digester in WTTP, New Holstein, Wisconsin, United States - AAG_UR_Gly | ecosystem: Engineered > Bioreactor > Anaerobic >...
TGGCGAAGAAGGACGGCTGACCTTCACCGAGGAAGAAGGTCTCAATTTTGTCGGCGGTGAGATTTCCGCTTACCGATTCTTCAACGAACAGCGAAAAGACCGCAACACCGAGGAGGTCGAAGCCGAGAGTATTTCCTTTGCCGTTTGTGCTTATTATGGTATTGCAACGGGAGAAAACAGCTTCGGTTATATCGCTACCTGGTCGAAGGATAAAGAACTGAAAGAGCTTCGTGCAAGCCTTGAAACCATCAACAGCACTTCCTCCGAGCTGATTACCGACATAGACCGTCACTATGCCGATATTATGAAAGAGCGTGAGGCTGAAATGACGGTTGAGACCGCAGAGGTAGCTACGGAGACCACTCCCGACGTATCCGAGGACGAAAATCCCACAAGTGACAGCAACGATGTCATTGATGAAATTGCTCTCAAAGTGCAGGAGGAAACCCCTGTCCAGGCTCCCGACAACGGATATATGCCTGACCCGTCAATGTCAATCGAGGCGATGAATGCTTACGGCTATATGGATTCGGATATGCTTCCTCTTTCCAAGGAGCGAGCGTTGGAGCTGTTTGAGCGTGATGTTCCCATTTATATGCTCTACGAGGGCAATACCGAAGCTATGGCGTTCGACACCGAGGACATTGTTCTGTTCTCCGGTTGCTTTGGTATCACCCGTGAGGATTGGGATGCCATCAAAAACGAAGTGCCGCCTATGGATGCCGATATTATCCGCCAGAAGCGTGAGCAGGCGTTCCTTGAAAGTCCCGGTGACACCTACGCTATCTATCAGTTGAAGCGTGACGATGCCACCACGGATATTCGCTTTATGAACTCCGACTATCTGAAATCCAAGGGCTTTGAACCGCAGTACGAAAATTATGAGCTTATCTATACCGGAGCACTCACCAAGGACGGCAGCCAGATGGATAAGTTAGAGGATTTGTACCGTGTTTTCAACATCGAGCACCCCCAGGACTTCACAGGACACAGCCTTTCTATCAGCGACATCGTGGCGTTAAAGCAGGCAGGTGTGGTATCCTATCACTACGTTGACAGCGTTGGATATAAGGAGCTGCACAACTTCCACAATACCGACAATTATCTGAAAAACGCAGAAATGCAGATGGAGGATGACTACGGTATGATTGATGGTGTTATCAATAACGCACCGAAAGAGCCGGTCAAAGCTCCTGTTCCCAAGAAGGAAGAAACCAAATCAAAGAAACCGTCCGTTCTCGCAAAGCTCCGTCAGTACCAAACCGAGGACAGACAGCAAACGACACAGCACAGAAGTGCGGAAAGGGATTTAATATGAACTTCTCAAACGATGAAATGAACCTTATGTGTATCTACGACACGGGTACACGCACAGGGCTTATCGAAGCTCTGTCGGAAATGCGTGGCGAGCTTGGAGCTGATGAAGCCGAGCTTCGCCGCTTGACCGATTCCACCATTGAAAAGCTCTCCGCTATTACGGATGAGGAATTTGCAAAGGTGGAGCTTTACCCCGATTTTGATGATGAGGAGGACGTGGATGCCGAGTAAATTAAGTTTTTACGCTCAAATGGCAGACCACACCGCAAAGCAGGTCACAGGCAGTTTCGGAGAGTGGACGGCGTTCCTTGAAACAATGGGACGGCTGTATAAGTACCCGTTCCACGAGCAGTTGATGATTTTCGCTCAAAAGCCAAACGCAACTGCCTGTGCCGATTACGACCTTTGGAATAAGCAGATGGGCAGATATGTCCGTCGTGGCACCAAGGGTATCGCTTTGATTGACACTTCCGGCGACAATCCAAGGCTCAAATATGTGTTTGATGTTTCCGATACGGGCGGCAGAGAGAACTCTCGCCGCCTTAATCTTTGGGAATACAAGGACGAGCATCAAGACGCTGTTACCGCAGCTCTGGAAAACCGCTATGGCGTGTCCGGTGGAAAAGGTCTTGCCGACCAACTGGAGCAGGTTGCTTCCAAGCTCGTGACCGAATACTGGAACGACAACAGCCGTGACATCCTCGGCATCCTTGCCGATTCCTTCCTTGAGGAGTATGATGATTATAACGTAGAGGTTGCGTTCCGCAATGCCGCTACCGTCAGCACCACCTACGCTCTTATGTCCCGCTGTGGTCTTAACCCCAGCGACTACTTTGAGCACGAGGACTTTTTAAGCGTATTCGACTTCAACACCCGTGATACCATTGCCGTGCTCGGCTGTTTCCAACAGCAGCGAACAGATTTTGCGGCAGATTGCAGTTACGGTCAAAAATTATGAGCGAGAAGCAAGCCTGCAGAATCAGGCAGAAAGGACACAGAATTATGGAGAACACATTGAATTACACGAAGAACGGGGATTACTTCATCCCGAATCTGACTCTATCCGACACCGAGACGAAGCCCCTGGGCAAGTACGGCAGGATGAGGAAGAAGTATCTGCAGGAGCACAGACAAGTGCTGTGGAACCAGATGATTCTGTCGGAGACCCTGTACCCGCATCTGAGGGAAATCGACGAGACGGCGAACCGCAGAATGGAACAGATGATGCCCGAATTGATGAAGCTGAACGGCGTGACTGAGGAACTGAAAGCCAGCGACCCGATGATGTGGACGGGCTTGATGAACAACCTCAAAGCACAAGCCGAAGAAACAATTCTCGCAGAACTGATTTACGCATAAACGGTCAGCTAACCCTCTTTGACGTAGGGTTATTCCCAAGTGAACAAGAACAAATATCCTTCATTGATGAAGCGGAGAGTGTAAAACCTGCACCCTTCGCTTTTTCTTTTGCCCAGGAGGATATTGACGATGTGCTTCGCCTTGCAAGCAACTCCGAGAATACTCGTATGGTCGTTGCCGCCGCTTTCCAGAAGCAAAAACCGATGGAGGAAATCGTGCCCCTGCTCCAAAAAGAATATTACGGTGGTGCAGGCTTAAAGTCCGAGCGTGGTGAGTTCTCGGTATGGTATGCCGAGGACGGTATTCACCTTGCCAAAGGCAGAACGGCGAGATATTCCAAGACCGCACAGGTCATTTCCTGGGAGGATGCCGCCGAGCGTATCGGTCAGCTTATGGACGAGGGTAAATACGCCACCAATGTGGAGCTTGCCGAAGCGGAGCTTCACGAGCGTACCGAGCTTTCTCATAAGCTGTGGTATATCCGTGGGGATTTGAGCGATGAAGCCAGGGAGCAGAATGTTCTCGGCACTTTGCAGGACTACCGCAGAGGCGGTTTTCCCGATGCGACCGCAAGGCTCGCAGAGGATTTGAAAGACCACACTTTCCGTGAAATGCTGTCTGCCGATTACTCCGCTTTTATGGATGCCTACAAAGCAGACCGTGATGTGATGCGTTTCCACTACCACAAGCCCGTTGAGATTTGGAACGCTCTGCAAGACCTTGACTTGCCAAGGCGTGAATATACCTCCGATATGGCAGAAGTGCCGAAGGTGGGAATGTTCATCACCGAGGACGAGATTGATGCGACCTTGAACCGAGGCAGTAATGTCGAGGGCGGCAAGGGTCGTATTTACGGTTATCTTACCGGTTCTCACAACTCTAAGGAAAAGGCAGACTTCCTAAAGAACGAGTACGGTATCGGCGGCAGCTCTCACTCTGTATCCGGTCGTGGATGGATTGACAGCTCCGGCAAGGGCATCCGCTTGCAGAAGCCCGATTGTGCCGATGTGGAGCTGAACTGGAACAAGGTTCTCACACGCTTTGAAAACCTTATCCGAAACGGCAGATATTTCACCCCCGAACAGAAAGCCAAGTATGAGGAAATGCAGACCCGTGAGGGACAGTTCCGCAAGCTGATGGATGCTTACAATGACATCAAGCACGAACACCCCGATGACATTGTGCTTTTCCAAGTCGGAGATTTCTTTGAAATGTACGGCGAGGATGCAAAAACCGCTGCAAAGCTGCTTGACCTTAATTTGACTACACACCCCGTTGCCGGTGCCGGTCGAGTGGAAATGTGCGGTATTCCTGCCCACAATTTGGAGCAGTCCGTAGAAAAACTCCGTGCCACCCACGGCGTTACTGTCTCGGAGTTTAACGGCATCGTAAACGAGCATATAAGCCGTTCCTTGCCCGTTCTCCCTGCGGTTGAGGAATTATCCCAAGAACCCGAAATCGAGCCTGTAAGCGTTACTGAAGCCCCAAATGAGTCCCCATCTGCGACAGTTGAAGCTCCCGTTGTCTCCCGTGAAATCACGCAAGCTGAAATTGATGAAGCTCTGCAAAGATGGAATGGCGATATAGAAAGCAAGCGTTCCGTGGTTCGCTATATGGCAGACCACGCCCGTGAGCGTGACACAGCCGCTTGGCTCTCCAAGGAATACGGCGGCGACGTATCGAAGCCCCTGCACATCACCGTGACAGGAACGGACATTGATTATGAAATGTCCTGGGCAAAGGTACAGCGCCGAGTGGCACAACTCATCAAGGAGGACAGGTTTTATACCCAAGAGGAATACGACCGTCTGGACGATATTGACCCCGTGTATATCCGTGCGGAGCTTGCCCAGCGTGGTATCGTGAACGGCGAATTGGTCGAACCCGAAAAGCTCGACAATGACCCTTTTATTCAGCAGGTAAACGCAGATGTGAAGTCACTTTCCGAGTCCGTTGAAGCGTGGGAAGCCGAACAGGAAGCGAAACGAAATGAAGCGATTGCAAGGTTGACCGATGAACAGCAGACCATTGTGGAAGCTATGAACGTGGCAGGCTATGTGTATCAGCACAACGTTGGATATTCCGGCGAGCCTATCGTTTTCTATGCCAACACGGACAGCTATCCTATCAGCTTTGCAAACTGGAACGATGCGTACGACTGGATTGATAATGCCGAGCTGAAGCTGGAACCCGGTCTCCGTGACAAAGTACAAGCGGTTCTTCATCCCGATGAACCACCTCGTATGACCGATGCGGAGTTTGCAGCCGAACACCTTGTCCCTCGTGAGTCCACCTATGAGATTGACGGTCGCAGATTTATCGTTGATAGCGTAAATCTTGACTTCGGAAGCGTTAGCCTGCAGGACGTGACCTTCCAGAACCAAACGGGCTTTCCGATTTTCAGGAGCGAATCTATTGAGTTTATGCGTAGGCTCGTGGAGATCAGCGAAGCACAGCGTACTGCGGAGCTGCCTGCAGAGCCGACCAGCGCAGAACCGAAACCGGAGCTTCACAACTTCCAAATCACTGACGACCACTTGGGCGAAGGTGGTGCAAAAGCAAAGTTCCGTATGAATATGGATGCCATCAATCTTCTAAAAGAATTGGAGTTTGACGGCAGACAAGCTACACCGGAAGAACAGGTTATTTTGTCGAAATATGTCGGTTGGGGCGGTCTGGCAGATGCCTTTGACGAAACAAAGGATAACTGGAAGAACGAGTTCGCAGAGCTGTACGCAACCCTTTCTCCCGAAGAATATGCCGCAGCACGAAGCTCCACGCTGAACGCTCACTTCACAAGCCCTACCGTCATTAAGGCAATCTATGAAGCCGTTGGCAATATGGGCTTTGAGACCGGCAACATCCTGGAGCCGTCTATGGGCGTCGGCAACTTCTTTGGCTGTCTGCCCCGAAGCGATGCAGAACAGCAAGCTCTACGGCGTGGAACTGGACAGCATCACAGGGCGAATTGCAAAACAGCTTTACCCCAAGGCAGACATTACTATCGCAGGCTTTGAGACCACCGACAGACGAGACTTCTATGACCTCGCTATCGGCAACGTGCCTTTCGGTCAGTACCAAGTAAACGACCGTGCTTATAACAAGCTCGGTTTCTCCATCCACGATTATTTCTTCGCAAAAGCTCTTGACCAAGTTCGACCGGGCGGCGTGGTTGCGTTCGTGACCTCTCGCTACACAATGGATAAGCAATCTCCCGAAGTGCGTAAGTATATCGCACAGAGAGCCGACCTGCTCGGTGCTATCCGCTTGCCGAACAATGCGTTCAAGGCAAACGCAGGAACGGAAGTCGTATCTGACATCATCTTCCTGCAGAAGCGTGACCGACCGATTGAGATTGAACCCGATTGGGTGCATCTTGGCAAGAACGACGACGGGTTTGCCATCAACAGCTATTTTCTGGACAACCCCGAAATGGTGCTTGGTCGCCAGACCTCGGAAAGCACACAGTACGGCAAACAGGATTTTACTGTAGAGCCGTATGAGAATTTAGACCTTGGCGTTCAGCTCAAATACGCTATCCAAAACATCAATGGCACTTATACCGAAGCCGAGCTTCCCGAACTCGGTGAAGGTGAAGCCATTGATACCTCTATCCCTGCAGACCCGAACGTAAAGAACTACAGCTACACCGTAGTGGACGGCGACGTTTACTACAGAGAAAACAGCCGAATGGTAAAACCCGAACTCAACGCTACGGCAACGGAGCGTGTTAAGGGTATGGTGGAGCTTCGTGATTGCGTTCAAAAGCTCATCGGTCAGCAGATGGACGGTTTCGTTTCGGATGCCTCTATCCGTGAGACCCAAAGAGAGCTGAACGACCTCTACGACAAATTCACAGCAAAACACGGCTTGATTAACAGTCGTGGCAACGCTCTCGCCTTTGCAGACGACAGCTCCTATTATCTGCTTTGCTCATTGGAAGTTCTCGACGAGGACAACAACCTTAAACGCAAAGCGGATATGTTCACCAAGCGTACCATTAAGCCCAGCGAGGTCGTGACCTCGGTTGACACGGCTGCGGAAGCTCTGGCAGTTTCTATCGCAGAGAAAGCCCGTGTGGATATGGAGTATATGTCCTCTCTCACCGGCAAGAGCGAAGAAGAACTGGCAAGCGATTTGCGTAGCGTTATCTATATGGACTTCAACAGAAAGCCCGATGGCTCGTATACTTGGCGTACTGCTGATGATTTCCTCTCCGGTAACGTCCGTGAAAAGCTCGCCTACTATCAGAAAGCTCTTGACCTTCTTCCCGAAGATGCGAACCACCGCAACGAGATTGCCGACAATGTGGAAGCTCTGAAAATGGCACAGCCCAAAGAGCTGGATGCCTCTGAAATCGAAGTTCGACTTGGTGCGACATGGATTGACAAGAGCTATATTCAGCAGTTTATGGTGGAGACCTTTGAGCCTCCGTATTATCTTCGCAGAAGCATTGAAGTGAACTACTCGCCGTTCTCGGCAGAGTGGAACATCACCGGTAAATCTCAGCCGTCCTACAGCGACGTAAACGCCTATATGACCTACGGCACGGACAGAGCCAACGCCTACAAGATTTTGGAGGACACTCTGAATCTGCGTGATGTTCGTATCTATGACACCGTAACTGACCCCGACGGCAAGGAAAGACGTGTGCTGAACGCCAAGGAAACGACCCTTGCACAGCAGAAGCAGCAGGCAATCAAAGATGCGTTCCAGGATTGGATTTGGAGAGACCCGGACAGACGACAGGAGCTTGTCACAAAGTACAATGAGCTTTTCAATTCCAACCGTCCCCGTGAGTACGACGGCTCGCATATTGTGTTCAGCGGTATGAACCCCGAAATCAAGCTCCGTGAACATCAGCGGGGTGCCGTTGCTCACATTCTCTACGGCGGGAACACCTTGCTTGCACACGAAGTTGGCGCAGGCAAGACCTTTGAAATGGTCGCCGCCGCTATGGAAAGCAAACGCCTTGGGCTTTGCCAAAAGCCGCTGTTTGTCGTTCCCAACCACTTGACCGAACAATGGGCAAGTGAGTTCCTCCGTCTTTATCCTTCTGCCAATATTCTTGCCGCAACCAAAAAGGACTTTGAGCCGAGAAACCGCAAAAAGTTCTGCGGCAGAATTGCCACCGGCGACTATGATGCCATTATCATCGGGCACAGCCAGTTTGAGCGTATTCCTGTTTCCCAGGAGAGACAGGAGCGACTTCTGCAGGAGCAGATTGCGGAGATTGAGGAGGGCTTGGAAGAACTCAAGGCGAGCCGAGCCGAACGCTTCACAATCAAGTCCTTGGAGAGAACCAAAAAGGGCTTGGAGACAAGACTACAGAAATTGCAGGACAGTTCCCGCAAGGATGATGTAATCACCTTTGAACAGCTCGGCGTTGACCGTCTGTATGTGGACGAGGCACACAATTACAAGAATTTGTTCCTCTACACGAAGATGCGAAACGTGGCAGGTCTTTCGACCACCGATGCACAGAAGTCCTCGGATATGCTGCTTAAGTGCCGTTATATCGACGAGATAACCGACAACCGAGGCGTGGTATTCGCAACGGGCACACCCGTCAGCAATTCGATGACGGAGCTTTACACGATGATGCGATACCTTCAGCACGACACCATCAGAGGCAAGGGACTCGCTCACTTTGACTGTTGGGCTTCCACTTTCGGTGAGACCACAACCGCCATTGAGCTTGCACCGGAGGGTACGGGCTACCGAGCAAGAACCCGATTTGCAAAGTTTTTCAATCTGCCCGAACTGATGAACCTGTTCAAAGAAGCGGCAGACATTAAGACAGCCGACCAGCTCAACCTACCGACCCCGACACCTATCTACCACAACGAAGTGGCACAGCCTACGGAAATCCAAAAGGCTATGGTGCAGGAGTTGTCCGAACGAGCCGCTGCGGTTCATTCGGGTAAGGTTGACCCGTCCGTGGACAATATGCTCCGCATTACCTCAGACGGTCGCAAGCTCGGTCTCGACCAACGTATCATTAACCCCAACCTTCCCGATGAACCGACAAGCAAGGTCAATATGTGCGTGGATAACATTCATCGCATTTGGGAGGACGGTCACGCTGACAAGCTGACCCAGCTCGTGTTCTGCGATTTGAGCACACCGAAAAACACACCGTCCAAGAGAGCTGCCAAAGCTCCCGCAGGAAACCTTGATAGCCCGGAAATCCGAGCATTGGAGCATCTTGCAGAAAAGGACGGCGGCACGGAGGAAGAACAGCGTTTCACCGTCTATGACGACATCAGAGACAAATTGGTGGAGCGTGGTATTCCGAGAGAACAGATTGCTTTCATCCACGAGGCAAACACCGAAGCTCGCAAGAAGGAGCTTTTCAGCAAAGTCCGTTCGGGTCAAGTCCGTGTTCTTATGGGTTCTACCTTTAAGATGGGAGCCGGTATGAACGTCCAGGACAGACTTATCGCTCTCCACGACCTTGATGCACCCTGGAGACCCGGCGACCTTGAACAGCGTTCCGGTCGTATCATTCGTCAGGGCAACATGAATCCAGAAGTTCACATTTACCGTTATGTGACGGAGGCAACCTTCGATGCGTACCTGTGGCAGACCTTGGTGTGTTTGGCTCACGAATATTTGACCACTTATGGTCAATATTTGACCAGTGTGATTTTATCATAAAGGGTACCGAAGCGTAGCGGAGGTACCCTTTATGGTTTCGAGTTCTCCCCTTATTGTTTTCTCCTTCGATAGCTGTTGCCGTTCATGTTTATGATCAGCGCATTTTGGGTCAATCGATCCAGTATTGCGATGGTCAATGCCTGATCTTGGAATATCTTGTTCCATTCGCTAAAGTTAAGGTTCGTGGTGACAATCGTGCTTTTCGTCTCGTATCTCAGGGCTAAATGGCTGAATAGAAGCTCTGCCCCCTCTTTGTCGAATGAGATGTATCCTACTTCGTCCAGAATCAGCAAATCGATTTTTTGGATTTTTTTCCCATATTGAACCAACTGTCGCGCGGTTTTACTTTCTTTTAGTTCGTTAATCAATCCCGCCGCCGTTCGAAACCACACCTGGTATCCTTTTTCACAGGCTCGAATGCCTGTGGCCAAGGCAACATGCGACTTACCGGTGCCGGCGTTCCCGATCATCAGTACATTCTGGTTTTTTTCCATAAAGCTCAGATTCTCTAATGCTTCTAAATGGTCTTGCGCGTCCTGTGGTAAGGCGTTTCTTTCCAGCTCTTCAAATCGTTTGCATATCGGGAATTGGGCCATTCGAATCCGTTTTTGTTGTCCTTTGAGTTGCCTTCCTTCGTATTCACTGCGGAGAAGGTCCCCAATCCATTGCCGGTATCTTTCCTGTTCAGGCTTCGGCAGTCTTTTCAGTACCGCCTCGTATTGTGCGGTCATGGTCGGGAGTCGTAGCTGTTTGAAATACCACTGTTGGCTGCGTTCTTGAGGGGAATTGTTCGCCGCGCTCATCCCTGGTTCCTCACAATCAGCCTGTCAAAGGTGTCCAGCCCTTCATGTTTTACCGGTATATCCAGATGATAGGTGTCCAAAGCGGGGGCTGGGATGCTTTCTTTTTGTTCCAAGAGGTTCTTCAGTATATCCGCTGTGGGGATGATCCCTTGGCTTTGTAGCCGCTCAATCAACGCAACCAGCTGCCTTGGACTCGTTTGGTACAAGAGCTCCAAAATGTCTATGAACGCTTTTGGTTTTTTGGTATAATGATGATCGAATAGCTGTTGGAGGCTGTTCGCTTGAGCTCGGAGGGCCGAGGACTGCGCCAGCGCTCCGGGCTTTCTTTTGAAGGTCTCCAGGTAATGTGTGATTTCCAAGCGATATTGCCCTTTGCCGCTTAAGCGTTCATGGGTTCCTATGCACCTTTGTTCGTTCAACAGCTCTATTTTGTCTACGAGAATGCGAATCGCTATCTTCCTTGGGAAGAAGGTGTCCGGGACGCTGTAATGATTCCCATCCACACTGATCATCGAATATTTATTTATGATCCGGCTTTCTTCGCGCGCATTTATCCATCTGCTGCCGGGAAGCTGTTTGAAATGGCTTTTCTCTTCTTCCATCGCATCAAAAGGCGTTTTTGTCCTTTCGTATACCGTGTAGCGATTCATCTTTTCCAACTTTTGTTCCAGGTAAGCGTTGACATCTCCGTCATCTCGAAACGTATGCTTCAAGCTGAATGCTTCCCTTCGCACAAAACTTACCGAGTTTTCCACGCTTCCTTTTTCGTTTGGCTTTCCGACATTGCACATACGAATCGAGAAACCATAATAGGTGGAAAACTGTATCATTTGCGGGTTGAAGCGCTTTTTGCCAGGGGTGATGACGACCGTTTTCATGTTGTCATAGACGATCTCTTTGGGGACGCCCCCCAGATGGTCGAAGAGTTTGAGATGGATATCCAGCACTTCCAGCATCGATTGATGGGCATAGATCCGGGCAAAGCGATACATCCCGTGCGGAAAGGTGAATACACCCATGAATCGCTTGACCTCTGCACAACCGTAGTCGAAGAATACCTCACCCCAATCAAACTCCACATCCTTCCCGATCGGGTGTTCCTGTCGGATAAAGGTTTCTCTTGGGGTATATTGGTCTTTGATCGCCTGAACCCGCCGTTTTACCGAGGAATAACTCACTTTGTATCCTTCGTCTGCGAGATTGCGATAAAGTGTACTCGCTTTCGTTCGCATCTTTTTCCGTCTTTGTCCCATGGTTTCTTTGAGAAGCTCATTCAATCGCAGTTCCCAGGGGCGATGTGTCATTTCTTCGATCCTTCGGTTTTTGGCCCCGTTCTCTTCCTGATCCTCTGATTCCTCTTCTTCTCTTGCCGCGTTGTACAGCTTGACATACTTCTTCACGGTGTTTCGTGCGACCCCTATTTTGTCCGCTGTCCCTTTGTAAGTCCCGTCTTCTTCGTACGTTTGCATGATTTCATCGACTTCTTTTGCCATTTTACTCACCCTCTTCACCTCCAGAAATGATCCCCATCGTATCATTTCTGGTTGACTTTTTTTACTCCGAAGGGGTGGTCAATTTTTGACCATTAGTGGTCACGTTTGCATGACTAAAAACAGGTGTTTGCGTATTCGACGATGCGAAAATGGTCGGATTTATGCTCACCGGAGATCAGTTTCGCTTCAAATCCCAACCGGCCGTTATCGTTCCGGAATACGCCCACGCCGCGATCGAAGACGGAAAATCCGAAATCTATCAGTTGATGTATCAGGGGCTCAGCGCCGTATGGGCCGAAAACAAGCTTTCGCTCCATATCATCGGCCACTTAGCGCACGATCAATCGCTAACCGAGACTTTGTATCTTTTGGGTTTCGGCGCGATCTTAGCGGAACGGGTGACAGAATGCGCCACCCAAGAAGGCGCGCCCGATTCAGGGATTTCGGAGTTTTTTTCTGTCGATTCGATGATCGAAATAGAACAGGAGCATCGCGCGTTTTATCCGCAAGCCCCCACCTTCATCCTCAAAGATACTGATCGCGATGGAATACGCGCAGATTTGGAAAATTTGATCGCGGAGGGCAACCATATTTTCGTTTATGAGGAAGAGGGTGTTCCATCGGGTTTCTTCATCGTCGGGGAATCCAGCCGTGAGGAGGATACGGAAGGATTCCTGCTTAGAGAGACGAACACCGCTCAAATAAAAGGGGCTTACCTGAAACCTGCGTTTCGAGGGAAAGGAATCGGCGCTTCGTTGCTCCAAAAATCGATGCAATGGGCTTCTGAAAACGGTTTTCACCGGCTTTTCGTGGAGCACGAGACCGCCAACGTCCTCGGGGCCCGGTTTTGGTCGCGGCATTTTTCTCCCTATCTCTATTATTCGTTGCGGTACATCGACCCAATGGTTTTATAGTTTCTACACGATTCATTATTGCGTGAAAACGATGGCCTCAATGGAGAGCTAAATGATTGGAATACCCGACTTTTGGAGTACACGATGGTTGGAGCGCCCGATCTTTAGTCGGGCAGACCCTTTCTTTTATTGTTCTTTTTCGTTTGGTTTGGAGAAAAAAACCCATGCCGACCTAAAGAGTCGGCGCTCCGAAAAATACGCTACACGAGAGGTTCCAAGCTCTCTTTCGAGCGATACTCCTTGTCCATTCTCAGCCTTCGTGGACAGATTCTTTTGCTTCGAGCAACTAAACCCGTGCCCGAGGATGAAGCGCCCGATCTTTAGTCGGGCAGACCCTTTCTTTTATTGTTCTTTTTCGTTTGGTTTGGAGAAAAAAACCCATGCCGACCTAAAGAGTCGGCGCTCCAAAAAATACGCTCCACGAGAGGCTCCAAGTCGCTCCACACCCTTCGTCGTACTTTCCTTCGTGCGATACTTCTTGTCCATTCGCCACCTTCGTGGACAGATTCTTTTGTATTGAGTAACTAAACCCATACCCGAGGATGAAGCGCCCGATCTTTAGTCGGGCATACCCTTTGTTCTATTGTTCCTTTTAGTTTGGTTTGGAGAAAAAACCCATGCCGACCTAAAGAGTCGGCGCTCCGAAAAATACGCTACACGAGAGGCCCCAAGCCCTCCTTCGAGCGATACTCCTTTTCCATTCTCAGCCTTCATGGATGGAGTCTTTTGCTTCGAGTAACTAAACCCATGCCCGAGGATGAAGCGCCCGATCTTTAGTCGGGCATGCCTTTTCTTTTATTGTTCCTTTTCGCTTGGTTTGGAGAAAAAACCCATGCCGACCTAAAGAGTCGGCGCTCCGAAAAATACGCTACACGAGAGGTTCCAAGCCCTACTTCGTGCGATACTTCTTGTCCATTCGCCGCCTTCGTGGATAGAGTCTTTTACTTCGAGT
>Ga0302236_1001918_pt1 | contig 13498 bp, 1 predicted proteins | sample AAG_UR_Gly_MG_FD_193509 | JGI IMG/M metagenome (GOLD analysis project Ga0302236, IMG submission 193509) | Enriched activated sludge microbial communities from anaerobic digester in WTTP, New Holstein, Wisconsin, United States - AAG_UR_Gly | ecosystem: Engineered > Bioreactor > Anaerobic >...
TTCATCCGGGAAATTGAGAATGAGGGAGAATGCCCCCACCCTGCCATCCGTTAAAGCAGTGAAATGGAGTACTGCCTCTTCACCCGGGCTTCCAAAGACCGCCTGTCCGTCCTGAAGGCTTAACGATCCTGCAGAAGAATCCTCAGAGGAGTCTCCCGGAATATAACTCATGTTAAAATCGCCAGTGGCCAGCATAACGAAATTCCGGATAACGGACTCATTTTCAACGCTTATTACAGGGAAGGAATTGCCGAAAAGGTTATTTTCAGAAACATAGTCGCCTTCGAGCCAGAAACGCCATTTTCCTTCCGGATATGATCTCCAGGGAGGGATTTTCTGAAGGAAAAAGCTGTTAATCAGCGTTGCATCACCGGCCGTAAGGGAATGGTCCTCATCGACATCTCCTGACATAAACCTTACCTTTTCCAAAGGGGAAAAAGGTTCCGATTGCCATCTGTAAACACTTCCGGCATCAACGGAATTGACAGCCCCTGTGTTGTCGGGGCAGAAAGATGCCCGAACCGAATATTCACCGGGCAAGACCGAAGGAAATTCATAATTTCCCGATTGATCAGTTGTTGCCGTGTAAGCCGTATCCCCTTCCGCGGTCAGGAAGAGTTTTACATCCTTTAAAGGAGAACGCTTTTCATCGAGGTATTTCACGCTACCTTTAACCACCACGCTGCAAAGGTCAATCTTCACCGGAAACGCTGATACAACGTCGGGGTTGCATCCATAGACGGGATCAAAATAACTCACCGTGATGAGTCCATCTCCGGGTTTGTCCCAGGTCACCCCGACGGAATGGTCAGCTGCGCCGCCTCCTGCAGTGATTTTCCCTCCGGAAACCGACCATAAATAATTGAACTTCCCTGCCTCAGTAACATATGTATGACCGGAAGAAAAAGCACATACTTCATCCGGACCGGCAAGAGTTGGAACAGGCAAAGGAACGACCATAATATTCCGGGTTTCCGTTATTCCGTCAATAAGACTACCTGAAACAGCATCTTCCAGCCTGAATACAATGGAATAATTTCCGGGAGAATAAAAATCAACACTCCCCTGAAGGGCAAGAAGAAATTCCGGAGAAAGCAAAAATCCTGCGGCAGGTCCCCAATACCCTGAATTAATGAACTCAACAGGAGGTTGACTTCCGGCGTTAAAATGAAAGGTTACATCGGCCGGACCGGTAGCCGTAATTTTAAGCCTTCCGTTGCCAGGAGCACATTGTCCGGATGGTATTTTATTAACCAGGTTGATACTTAATTCAGCAATCCCGCCTGAACAAATTTGAGCGGGAGCAGTTACGTTCAATTCATAACCTGAAATTGGTGCAGGGGTGACGGAACCGTCAGAAAAGAACGCCGTCTTCGGATTGTCACCGATTGGAACAAATCCCGGGAACGGAGTATTGTACTGGCAGTCAGCAGAATTTGTATGGTTAAAACTAACAGCCGATTCTCCTCCGACATAAGTAAATGAGAGGGTAAAAAAGAGTGCGCCGTCCGGCAGTGTCTCCCCTTCCAGATTGGTTGAAATCCCGGTAATCTTGACCTGGCCAGGTGTTGAAAGATCGGATGAGAGGGACAATGTTCCGGAGGTGTTGGTAAATAGCGGATTTTTCAACACATTTTGGTTGTAGCTAATGGACAAGTTCACCATGCCAATGTTCGAAAATCCCCGTACTGTGACGGGGAGGTCCACAGCATCACCCTGGCAGGCCGTCACATCCGGAATGATCGTAACCGGCGCGACCCTTGCGGCGGTAAAGCTAAGCATTCCGTTGACATAATGATCAGCATAGGGAACATCATTCAAGGCATTCAGGCTTCCGTCATAGAAAAGACAGGAGTAAGAATCCTCATCATCGATGAACCTCACAAGGGTAGAGCCCGTGATTTTCTTCTTAAAATGAAGGTTTAAAAAGATACTCCCGTCACTCAAGGTGACGCCCGCGTTGAAATACCCGCCACACCTGATGATTCCTTCATTTAACAACTCCATGTTGACACTGAAGGCAGCAAAACTCACCCCGTTTCCGAAGGTTATCTTTTCAAAAGAAGCAACTGAAGTGTCAAAGCCGAATTTCAGGTCGCAGGCTGCAATGTTCTTAAAATCGCTCACCCTGACCGGGACAATGGCCGTACTATCCGCTGAGGTTGTCATTCCGATGGAACAAACGGGGGCATTCCCCGCCCTGCCACCGGTCACTCCGGTGGTCAGCAGCAAAAAGATGCCCAGCATCCTGTTAAGCATCGTTCCCCGGGGAAAAACCTGGATAAACCACATACAGAAATAAGAGCCATAAACCGGGATGACCAGTTTATCATCCCGGTTTATGGAAAGCAAAATTATCGTTTCACCATCTTCTTCTGCACACTTGTTGCAGTTACATCATTCTTCAAGTCGAGCTTAATAAAATAGACCCCAGGAGACCACAATGTAAGGTCGCTCCTAAGATTATAAGTTCCGGCTGCTTGGTTCTCGTCAATCAGCACCGCCACCTTCCTTCCTGAAAGATCATAAGCCGCCAGGGTCACATTTCCGGAGACCGGAATGGTGTAACTCAGGTTGACAAATTCACCTGCAGGGATAGGATAAGGAGTCAAGGACAAATGATCAGCAGAAATTGCCATCCCTGCGTCGGTAGTCATCATCTCCAGAACACCGGCATAAATTTCAGCATCGGGGATAACTTTCATTTGTGCATCACCAATTTCATTCGTACGATCGGGAATAAGGCTAAAGCCAAATGCCTCACCACTTACCGTAAACGGTTTCACCCTTACCTTCACACTGAACAAAGCCTCTCCCTTTCCTGGATTTGCAGGATCGTTGCTGTACCATCCGATACGGAGTTTGTTGTTCAGAATATTATAGGGCACCGGCATATTTGTATCGTCACCGAGGAAGACTCCAAGAATCTCCACCGCCTCGACACGATACCCCAATGTCAGTGAGAAGGCTCCGACACGCATTTCTGATCCGGCAGTAAAGGGGACCAGGTATTCCGAACCTGCGGAAACCCTCATCGTTTTTCCCTCATGCAGCAGGACGGAGCCACCCTGACGCGCCGACTTGAGACTGTTGATCGCTTCAGTGGCACTGAGGTTAAAGTCACCGGTAATCAAGCCAAAGAAGTCTTGCAGGATGGGACTTGTCCCAACGGTTATCACAGGATTCAGCCCTTCGGTAAACGGATTTTTCGCAATCTGTTCGCCGGCGCGCCAGAAAGTCCACAAGCCAACAGGAGATTTCCATGCTGGGTTTCCATCCCGCAGGTAATAGAAGTTGATTTCTCCGGCATCTCCAGCCGTTAGCCGGTTGTCATAGATTACATCGGCCGCTTTGAAACGGACTTTTTCAATTTCATATTGGGGGCCAACCTGCCAGGAATTCACCATTCCGGCATCGAGGGAGTTAATTGCCCCTTCGGTAGGCTCATCGTAAGAAGAAGTAACGGTATAAGTGCCGGGTTCCACGGTTTCAAACACATATTCACCTGCGGCATTGGTGGTCGTGGAATAGGTGTTACCGACTCCCAGCAGCGTGACTTTCACGCCTTCGAGCGGAACATTAACGTCACCGAAGTAATATCGGTAGGTACCCCAGACATCCCCCTCATCGGATATGGTTACCACCCAAATTCCTGAAGACGCTGAAAAATCAGGATTACAAGTTTCGTCTTTGGCAAAACGTTTGAAGTAAGTAGTCTGATACAGGTTTGACGGGTCGTAGGTTGCACTATTGCTGTTTGCAATATCTTCGTAATTTGTTCCGTCAGTGCTGCTTTGCCATTTATATTCAATAGTCCCGTTACCTCCAGAAGCGTTTTCAATACTGCCAATTTCTATTGGATCACAGCCATAACAAATGGATTCACCAGTAGAAGCAATAACACCTGGGTTAAACTCATCGTAAACAGTAATCGTACCTGTAGCAGTGGCTGTGGCGCACGTCCCGGTCAGGTCAACAGTGTATGTGAATGAGCCAGTCTCTGTTGGAGTCCCGCCGATGATCAATACCCCTGCACTGTAATTGGCCGCTAATCCTGCAGGAAGACCGGAGACAGAGGCATTGTCAACCATCCCTTCAATATCGTACGCAATTTGCTCAATTTCATCGCCGAGGCAAAGTACCTGGACATCTGTACCGGCAACTGAACTCAAAGTAATGGTTGCATACTGATTTACCGTTATGGTCACACTTGAAGGCATTGGCAAAATGCAACCTGTAATGGTATTGGTCGCAGTTACCGAATAAGTTCCCGCCTGAGTTTGCAATCCGAAATCAAGAGCAGAACCTGTCCCGGCAAGAGTGGTAACATTTGTTGTGCCGTAAACCAAGGTATAGTTAACCCCGGTTTCTGAACCTGCCAGACCCACTGCAACCCCGTCTCCACCGGAACAGTACGCTCCGCCGCCTGTGACAGCGAACACCGCCGTAGTGCATCCGTTCAGTTGGGTCATCCCCTCATTGGTGTACCAATCGCAGATAAGAACATTATTGTCTGCATAACTATCGTAATTTCCCCCCGTACCAATTCCGTAAATCCTGTTTCCAGCACCGCAGGGATTATCGGCAACTCTGTACGGACCCGATGGATCTCCCCACCAATTCATCTTCGCATCCACTTCCCCTGGATTAGCCTCAGAATCATAAACATTTTGTAGACCATAGAGGGTATTCCCATAGATTTTATTATAATTAATAGTGGCAGGACCATAGCAATTTACACCAATATTGCAAGTAGTAATATCATTATGCAAAATACTATTGCCCGTTTGTGAAACAAATATTCCTTCACCTGAGCAATCAGAGATGAAGTTCCCCTCTATTAAATTGTTTGCGGTGGCTATATTCATCCCTGTACCAAAATCACTCACCACGTTAGAAAGAATCTGGTGGCTACAAGAAGAACCCTGTGTTATCCAGGTTACAGAAATTCCCGTTCCCGAAGTCCCGGAACCTGTCACTGTATTCCCTTCAACAACATGTTGGTCTACTGCAAGCAAATTGATCCCGATTTCAGGACCGGCAGAATTGCTACCACTAATCGTGTTATCACTTATGGTGTTACCCTCCCCTCCGCCATACGAATAAACACCAAATCTTGTGGCACTGATCTCGTTATGAGCAATCATCAGATGATCGCAATCTAATGCTGAAATCGCAATGTTGCAGCTGTACATGGTATTGTTGACCACATCATCTGCAAGAGCCGGGTTGTTAATATAGCTGTAACTGATTCCAATATTTCCGCTTACTCTATTATAGGAGGTGGTTACAACAGGATCAACAAGGTTATCGGTTCCCCATACTGAAACGCCCGTATACGCAGTACTGATATCGTTGCTTCCGATGGTCAGTTGCGCCCCATCCAACACGAATATGCCGAAGGTATTCTGATCGGAGGCGTTGAAGCCTTTAATTCCGGAATTGAACAATCCGGCATCGGCAATCTCCTCTTCTTTTACCTTCCGGAAATAAACTCCGGCAAAAATATCGCAACTCCTGGTTTGTCCATCAGCATCAATGGTAAAGTCTCTAATCTTCACACTGATGGGATCACCTGAAACAGGATCAGCCGGATAAGCAGCAATGACATAATCAACATAATCAGGATCATCAGCAGTCCAGGTTTCAGTCATGTAACCCGGAGCACAAATTCTTCCGCTTGCGGGGGCTTTGATGATGGATTCACCTTCTCCTGCCCCCAGCAAAGTCAGATCCTTTTGTACCAGAACCTGTTCTGTATATGTACCAGCGTCCACATAAATGATGCTTCCTGGTTCAGCCACGGAAACCGCTTTGGAAATGGTGAGTAGCGGAGCATTAGAGGTGCCCGGATTGCTGTCGTTACCTATCGCAGTACACCATTTCTCATCTCCATCCATTGTTCCGTCGTTAACATATAAAAGTTTCCCATAGACTGTTACTGTTATAACATCATTAGCGAGGCAACCAGCATTATCCGTAACGGAATAAGTTAAATGATAGGTTCCTACCGGCGCACCGTTAAAAGTGGGATTTACTACACTCGTTGAAGACAAATATGCGGCACCATCGCCGGTCCATTCATGAGAACTATAAGTGCCACTACCTCCGGAAGGATTTCCGTTCAGGGAAACGGATCCTCCAACTATCATATATGCCGGGTCAGGCAAAATAGAGGCAGAAGGCTTAGCCAGAACGGTAACACTCCTTGTCACCTGAACCGCATCATTTCCACAATTATCTTTAACATTATAATATAATGTATAGGAACCGGGAACATTTGTATCAACAGATCCTGTTGCAACAACAGAAGCAGAGATATCCCCGTCGCAATTATCCGAAGCTGTAGCTCCGGCATCGATATACGTCTCATTTTGGCATATCTCCACGGTAGATGAACCGAGGAGGGTGATGACGGGGATGGTGTTATCGATGCGGGTATTATAGGAATACTCGCTGTACAGACCGCATGCGTCGGTAACCCTGACGGTAACCACGGCTTCGCAGGTACCGGTAGTAGAAGCGGTCACGACCAGCTCTTCCGGAGCGGTACAGTTATCGTTCCGGTTGGTAGTAGCTGCGATGGCAGCAGCCTCGGCCAGGGCAACGGTTGCATAGCAATCGTCAATGGTTCCCTGGGTTGCAGTCGGGGCTTCGTTGTCGATGCGGGTGTTATAGGCATACTCGCTGTACAGACCGCATGCGTCGGTAACCCTGACGGTAACCACGGCGGCGCAGGTACCGGTAGTAGAAACGGTCACGACCAGCTCTTCCGGAGCGGTACAGTTATCATTCAGGTTGGTGGTAGCTGCGATAGCGGCAGCCTCGGCCAAAGCCACGGTGGTATAGCAAGCGTCTATGGTTCCCAGGGTTGCGGTTGGGGCTTCGTTGTCGATGCGGGTGTTATAGGCATACTCGCTGTACAGACCGCATGCGTCGGTAACCCTGACGGTCACCACGGCTTCGCAGGTACCGGTAGTAGAAGCGGTCACGACCAGCTCTTCCGGAGTGGTACAGTTATCGTTCCGGTTGGTGGTAGCTGCGATGGCAGCAGCCTCGGCCAACGTCACGGTGGTATAGCAAGCGTCTATGGTTCCCTTGGTTGCGGTCGGGGCTTGGTTGTCGATGCGGGTGTAATAGGTGTATTCGCTGAAGTTGCTGCTTTTGTCAGTCACCCTGACGGTAACCACGGCTTCGCAGGTACCGGTAGTAGAAGCGGTCACGACCAGCTCTTCCGGAGCGGTACAGTTATCGTTCCGGTTGGTGGTGGCTGCGATGGCGGCAGCCTCGGCCAACGCCACGGTGGTATAGCAATTGTCTATGGTTCCCTTGTTGGCGGTCGGAACTTGCTTGTCTTCAACCGTCACCGTATAACTGCACGACGCAGTATTGCCGTTGGCATCCATGGCTGTCCATGTGACGATTGTGGTTCCTACATTGAATTCAATACCATCCAGGGATATTCCGTTGCCAGTTGTTGCACCTGCCAAAACATAGGAGACAGGTAAAGGTACCCCCATCAGCGGGATATTTTCCATAGCCTTGAGGGCACTCCTCTTTTTCTGGTTAAGGGTTACCCAAACGGGATGTGGAGATCCGGAGACAGTATTGACGTCAGCTATACCAGCATTCTTGGCATTAGTTAATGCAGTCCAGTTTTCGGGTGTGTAATGATTAGGATTATAGGTAGCATAAGCTGCTTCAAGTTCTGAAATGGCATCAGTTTTAGCCTCGGCTAAGGTCCTCCCTTGAGCAATTCCACCGCTTACCCTGTAATAGAGACTTGCGTTGTGGACCCCCGAGGCTGTACTTTGAATAAACCGGAAATTATAATCCACCTCAAATTTCGTCCTGTCATGCACATTGGGAGCATCGTTTAACATCCCAACCAGCGTGAAAGAAAACACATTCCCTACCAAAGATGAAAAACGGTTGAATGGATTGCCAATCCAGGCCAAGGCCATATTTTGCGCATCAGATTGGATATTTGAATCAGATCGTTTGTTTCCGTCTCCATCATAAATATTGATTGTACTGCTTCCTGATTTTGCCTGATAAACATTGTCCGAAGTTATGACATTCATCATGGCGGTTGGCATACCTGTACCTCTAATACCATAACATCCGTCAATCAAACTATAAAAACGTTCACCAGCCAGTGTTGATGAAATCAAAACATAAACATCCCTTGTAGAGGGCTCAAAATAAGCTCTCATCCGGTTTTCTCCGCAGGATGTCAGCGACTGTTCATTAACCGTCCATTCAAATCCTTTCTTGGACCCCGGTCCAGTGTAAGTTCTGTACCCCCACGCATTGTCAAAAGTTTCAATGATGGCAAGTCGTTCCAGCTCAGCAGCAGTTAAATCCTCGGGACAAATGTCCAGAGCAGTAGCATCCCAATCTATTCCACTATGTTCGTAAGTACATGAATTGAGATCGGTCTCCTCTACTTGATTATCAACACACGAAACTGAAGGTGCATGTGCATCACGGATGGTCACCGTAAAAGAACAAAAGGAAGTATTGTCGGCAACATCAGTCACAGTCCATTGAACATTAGTTACACCTATTTCAAAAACCACCCCGGATAGCGAAGTTGTACCTGAACCTGTGGTTGCACCCGACAATACATAACCAAGAGAAACAACACTACAGTTGTCACTGTATGAAGAGGGATCAAACTCACTTCCTTTGGCTGAATAAGCACAGAAACCATCATCTGTGTTCCGAGTCTGATCGGAAACGCAAGAAACAGAGGGATCCTGATTGTCCAGAACCAACACATCAAACGTACATTCTGCCGTAAGGCCGTTGGCATCGGTAGCCACAGCCTTTACCGTGGTAGTTCCCACAGGGAAGTCATACGGGAATGTGATGGCAGATCCACCTATCGAATATACGATGCTGGAGACGGAGCAGTTGTCCGTTGCCGTTGCCGTGAATGTTCCGGTATAGTTACACTCGCCGGCATCCGTATTGTTGGTCAAACCGGTGGTCGGGCAGGTGATCTCCGGTGGCTGGTTGTCCACCACCACCACATCAAACGTACATTCATCCGTGTTCGCCGGAGTTGCTCCGTCAGATGCCACAGCCTTAACCGTTGTCGTCCCTATCGGGAAATCATACGGAAAGGTGATCTCGTTAGTGCCGATATAATACTTGATGGTATAGCTGCAATTGTCGGTTGCGGTGGCTGCAAAGCTCAGGCTTGACGTGCACTTGTCTTCATCCGTATTGTAAAAGGCCTCCACAGTCGGGCAGGTGATCTCCGGATCCTCCGAGTCAACCACAACCACTGAAAATGATTTATTACTTGTTTGCGAGCAATTGTCGGCAGCAACAACTTTCACCGTAGTGGTACCTACCGGGAAATTGTACGGATAAGAGATCGGAGTTTCATTTTCTCCGTCGACAATGAAATAGGTCAAATCCGGTGCTGAATCACAATTGTCGGTTGCAGTGGCTTCCAAAGTCAACGTCCTGTAACACTCCCCATCTGTATTGTCATAGGATGCATCCACAACAGGAAGGGTAATGCCGGGGGCAATGAAATCGCCGACATCAATCGTCTTTGATGCTGTGGTCGAACAATCATTGTCATTATCAGTAACCGTACATTGGATCGTATAGGTCCCGTCGCAGTCAGAAGGAACAGAAATCGTTACTGAACTGGTGTTCCCTACTACCGGTTCATCGTTAAACGTCCAGGAATAGCTAAAATCTCCAACTGATAGTCCCGTCACGCTAAACACGACATTTGATCCACCGCACACAGGCTCATCAGGCGTGAATTCAATGTTAAAAACCGGAACAGGATTAACAACAACGTTTACAGTATAACTTACCGTGCATCCCAGATTGTCAACAACGGTAAGAACATAATCACCTTCATCGGCTTCAGTCATAAGGCTCCTCACAGGATTCCGCTCAGTGGAGGAAAAGCCGTTCGGTCCTGTCCAATTGTAGGTCATCCCCGAGAATTCCGTTGCATCAAGCTGAAGCGTCAAACCGGCGCAAACAGGTCCGTTTGACGATGCCGAAACAAGATAACCATCTGACGGGGAAACTGCCCCATTAATAAAATTGGCATTTCCGGGAAGATCGGGAATAACTGGAAACCATGGAGATGGACCTGCATATTCGCAATTGGTCGAATATTCATGATTGAACGTGATGTTTGTAGTACTTCCATTATTATAAGTAAAAACCAGCGTTAACAGGATACCATTATCAGGAATGGAGGCCCCATCTGAAGTGTAATCATTGGCAGTAATCTTGATTCTTCCCGACGAAGGGTTGCTCTTTGAAAAATTTGCAATACCGGAAGTATTCAATACATTAACATACGTCAATACAGCAGGATCAAAATTGATCACCAGGGATACTGAACCAACCTCATTGAAACCGGTGATTGTTACAGGCACCTGAACCGTTGAGTTAATGCATCCCTTTACATCCTGAATAGTGGTATATACTGGTGGAATCGTAGCAAAAGTAACCGATCCGTTGATATAGTTTGACCCACTTTCAGTGAGTTCAAGATTATTCTTATCATAAAAAACACATCCATAACTATCGTCATCATCGAGAAAGCTGACTGCAGAAGTACCATAATCAACCCTTGTGAAATGGAGGTTAAATAGTACATCATCATCTTCCAGAGAAATATCACCCGGTTCTTCCGCAACGAACCACCCCAGATTTACCACTCCGGAGGATGCTTCAGAATAATTTACTGCCAGGTTGCATGCCAAAGTCACATCATCACCAACTGTTATGTTGGTCAACATGGCAACAGACGGATTAAAAACAAATTTGAGGTCACATGCGCGAATCTCATTGAAATCGGCAACGGTGACGGGCACAATTGCAGTGCTGTTGTATGAGGTCACTTCCCCGATAGTCAATACAGGAGCCTCCTGGGCCATTACTCTTGACAGACCAAGTACCACAAGGCAAGTTAACATTAAGGTAAACCGTTTCATAAAGAGTTATTTTAGTTTTCTTCAATCCTGCTTTATAAAATTATTCAAAGGAAAATCCGGGGTGGTACTAAAACCACCCCGGATATGTATTCCATTACTGGATGACCAGCTTCTTAATTAAGCTTACACTTGAAGAGCCTGTTCCCAGGTTAAGCTTTACAAAGTAAATCCCGGGGGTCCACATCGCAACATCCACCTTAAGGTCATGTTTCCCCTCATTGCGGACTTCATCGAGCAGAACTCCCATCTTCTTCCCAAGCATATCAAAAGCTTCAATGGTCACTTCAACCTGTTGTGGTACAGAGTAACTCAGATGGACCGTTTCGGAAGCAGGATTCGGATACATCAGCAGATCAACACCGCCGTTCAGATCTGTGAACACACTATTGGTGGCGATTACTTCCAATACGGCAGCAATGAGTTGGACATCAGGAATAACTTCCATCTTATCGTCCCCCAATTCGTTGAGAGAACTGTGAGCCAACGAGAACCGCAATTTCTCTCCCTGGGTAGCTCCGGACTTCACCTTTACCTTCAGGTTAATCAATGTCTCGTTAGAAGCCAGCTTCAAAGCTTCCTGACTGTACCAACCTATACGCAGCTGATTATTCACCAGGTTCCATGGAACCGGTACGGTTTGGTCATTTCCGAGGAAGACTCCGAGGACTTCCACCCGGTCGACCGGATATTCCATGATAAGGGAAATTGCCCCCACAGTCATGGCCGATTGTGCAGTCAAAGGCACACTAAACACTCCATCGGGAGTTACCCCCATGGTTGAACCATCAAGAAGGGTGACTGAGCCTGAATTTCCGGACTTCAGGGCATTGATCTGATCCGTGGCACTCAGGTTAAAATCACCCGTAATCAATCCATAAAAATCCTGTAAAACAGCTGTAGTTCCCACAGTAATAACCGGATACGAAGGATCAGAGATTACCTTATTAATTGTAGTCTCACCAGCTTTCCAGAAAGACCAGAGTTCAACAGGAGCATTCCAGGCAGGATTCCCATCGTTAAGGAAATATTGATTGATCCTTCCCGGATCCCCTGATGTAATCCTGTTAATCGGGGCTAAAACATCTCCTGCTTTAAATCTGACCTTTTCGATGGCATACTGCGGTCCAACCTGCCAGGCATTCAGCATTCCGGCATCAATCGCGTTGATTGCTCCTCCGGTTGGATAGTCATAGGATGAAACCACCGTATAATCTCCCGGTAACACAGCTGAGAAAGCATAATTGCCGTCAGCATCGGTAACTGTTTCGTGAACCGTAATCCCTGATTGCTGGAGTTTCACAGTCACTCCGGCCAGTGGCGTGAGTTTACTGTGGAGATATTTGTAAGTACCTGAGACAGACCCTCCGCCCAACACGTTGACGGTCCGCACTTTCGTGGCTGTGTTGCCGGCATTGTCGGTGACACTGTATGTGATGAAATAGACACCCTCGACACTGGTATCCACCGATCCGCTGACAATAATTTCAGCAGTGAGGTCTCCATCCACGTTGTCCCAGGCGGTAGCTCCGGCATCCGTATAGGTAGCTCCTACATTCACCGTTGCAGGATTATCGCCCAGGATAGTGATTACGGGTGGTTCGATATCCTTCACCTCCACCAGGAAGGTGCAGGTTCTGAGATTGCCAGCAGCATCCGAAGCCCAGTAGTTGACAGTGGTTGTGCCCACGGGGAAGAAGTTTTCTCCAGGCAGGTCATTCCCAGAAGTCATTGGGGTGGAGCAGTTCTCGCCAAAAACCGGCGGGATGAAATCCACTCCCGGAACGAGTACCGCACCGTCCAGACCGGGATCATTGTCAACTGACAGGTTATCCGGACAGGCCGTCACATAATAGGGTGCTGTCATATCTTCAACAGTGATCGTCAGATCCTGGAAAGTAGTCTGTTCACCGTCTGTCACGGTATAACGAATCACATGGGTGCCGATTTCGAAGAATCCGCTGTGGTTAGATCCTGTCAGGTAAAGAGAGGAATAAGGACTTTCCGGATCAACACCCGGAGCAGATACGTAACTATAGTGCTGTCCGGTGATCACCGGGTTGGTGACACAGTTATCCGTAGCTGTTGGAGCATTCCACAGAGCATAGTACTGGCATGACGTACCGGCGGCATCATTAATATTCGCCGGGAAGGTGGCAAATACAGGATCTTCAGTGTCGGTCACAGTTACCGTAAATGTACAGCTGACCGTCATACATTCATTCTCAGCCACAACTTCAACTGTTGTTTTTCCAACGGGGAAGAGATGGCCAGAAGTAATTGGAGTTGTTCCTATCCAATATGTAATTTCGGGAGTAGGTGTTCCGGAAGCAATCGCTTCAAACTCTACGGAAGCGCCACAAACACCAGGATCATTTTCAACTGCGATATCTGTGCATTCCAAGGTAAGTTCGGATTCTACCGTCAGCACCGCCTGAACTTCGCTGAACAGGGTCTTGGTATCCCAATCGCCGTAGTATACCGTTCCCGTGAATGTGAGCGTCTGCGTAAGTCCG
>Ga0302236_1001935_pt1 | contig 13348 bp, 10 predicted proteins | sample AAG_UR_Gly_MG_FD_193509 | JGI IMG/M metagenome (GOLD analysis project Ga0302236, IMG submission 193509) | Enriched activated sludge microbial communities from anaerobic digester in WTTP, New Holstein, Wisconsin, United States - AAG_UR_Gly | ecosystem: Engineered > Bioreactor > Anaerobic >...
CGGGCGCATCGGCAACCTTGAAGATCAGCTTGATATCAGGATCAGCCTCCTTGAATTCAGCTACATACATCTTTTCATAACCCTTCATGAACTTCTCGAACTGGGCTTTTTTAATGGAGGGAACAACGATTGTGGCAAATGACTCCCTGGGGATGGCATTTCGCAGGTCACCGCCTGTATAGTCGGCAATACGCATTCCAAAGTCGTGCTCAGCATGCTGAAAAAATCTGAACATCAGCTTATTGGCATTGGCTTTCCCGAGGTGGATATCAAGTCCTGAATGCCCTCCCCTGAGTCCCTTCAGGCTCAGTTTATAGGCGGTCATCCCCTCCGGAGTCTTCTCCTGCCTGTAGTTGCGTGTGGCACCTACGTCCACTCCGCCTGCACAGCCAACGTAAAGCTCACCCTCATCCTCCGAGTCCAGATTCAGGAGTATCTCTCCTTTGAGTATGCCCTTCTTAAGGTTCCTGGCACCGGTCATGCCGGATTCTTCATCAACCGTGAGCAGCGCCTCCAGAGGGCCGTGAGCAAGTTTGGGATCGGTCATCGCCGCCATGGCGGCAGCCACTCCTATACCATTGTCAGCGCCAAGCGTGGTGCCTTCTGCCTTAACCCATCCCTTGTCAATCCAGGTTTCAATGGGATCTTTCTCAAAGTCAAATTTCTTGTCGGTATTCTTCTGGGGCACCATGTCAACATGAGCCTGAAGGATTATTCCCTTGCGGTTCTCCAACCCCTTGGTGGCCGGTTTTCTGAAGATCACGTTCCCGGTTTTGTCAACAATGGTCTCAAGGCCGTGCTCTTTTCCGAACTTTTTCAAAAACTCCGTCATCATGTGCTCCTTCTTGGAGGGACGTGGTATCTGTGTTATTTCATAGAAATACTTCCACAGAAGCTTTGGTTCAAGTTTTTTAATCTCACTCATGGTTATCTTAGTTATCTGTTGTTACTTTTTTTCTTCAATATTGGGCATCTCCAGGCCATAGCCCTTTCTTTTGTTCTCAGCCTTCAGCAGGAAGCCGAACACTATTGCCAGTAAGCCGAAGGCAGTAAAGATCATCATTGGTAATGTGTAGTCATAAGTGGGCACTTCAACTCCTTCCAATATGCGGGTACCGGTAATGCAATAGTTGTCGAGGACCCATCCGATGAGGTAAGGCACTCCCATGAGTCCCCAGTTCTGAACCCAGAAGATCAGGGCATATGCGGTACCAAGTTTCTGGTAGGGAATAATTTTGGGTACTGAAGGCCACATTGCTGAAGGTACCAGAGAGAAACCTATACCCAATACTATAATCAGCAATAATGCCATCCATGGCTTATTAACAGCCGGGATGGAAAACATTGAATGTACAAAAATGAGGAGAAGGGCGCCTATTATCATTATTGTAGCACCCTTGCCCCTGCGGTCATACAGGTTTCCGAAAATGGGTGTCAGGAGGATGGTACCAAACGGCATCAATGAAGGTATAAGTCCTGCTGTTGCCGGGTCCATTCCAAACTTGTTCACCATAAGGTCTGCTGCATATTTGAGGAACGGGAACACCGCCGAGTAGAAGAGGACGCATAATATGGCAATGAACCACCATCCCCTGTTTTTGATTATGAATAATATATCTGAAAGCTTGAAACTCTCCTCCTGCTCTTCCTCCGGTTCCCCTTCCTTTGACTGCGCTATGGATGCTTCAAGCTTCTTGTCCATTCCGCAGTAGATGAAGAAGGCTATCATGCCCACGCACAGCAGGATGAGTGCAACCAGAACCGGCATGGAAACATGTCCGAGGGCTTTGGCCAGGGGTGCTGATCCTGCAAGCGCCAATCCGGTACCTATTCTTGCACTGGCCATCTCAAGCCCCATTGCAAGAGCAAGTTCTTTGCCCTTGAACCACTTCACAATAATTTTCGAAACAGTTATACCGGCAGTCTCAACACCAACTCCGAATATTGCATAACCGAGCCCTGCAATAAGAACCTGCGGGTTTGCATCCCAGAAGAGAAAATGCCATGTCTGGCCTGCAAAAACATCGGTAGAGACAGCCCAGTACTTGATAGCTGTACCTGCAACCATAAGCATCGTTGCCATTTTTCCTGTAAACCTCACTCCCATCTTGTCAAGAATGATGCCTCCGATAATCAGCATGAGAAGGAATACATTGAACCAGCCATAAGCACTGGTGAACAACCCGTACTCTTCACTGCTCCACGACAGCTGCTGCTCAAGCAACGGTTTAAGAGGCGCCATGACGTCAGTCAGGAAATATCCGCACAACATGGTGAATGCTACAACTGCCAGGGCAGTCCATCTTGCTGTCTTTGAGTCAGCAAGGGTCTTTCTGATTGTTTCCATTTTAAAATTTCGTGTTTAACATTGTGAACATGGTGCGTAAATGTATAAAAAATTAGTTCCAATTATTGCGTTAAAAAACATAGAACTGAACTTTGTACCAATTAGACTGAAAGACTAATTTTGTGCAATCATCGTTAAATTGTTCAACCGGATATAATTAATGATCTAATATGAAGGAACTGATTTTTGTATTGTTATTGGCTGCAGCCGGACTTACTGTTTCCGCACAGGAATCGGCTGTGAAGTGGCATTCCATAGAGGAGGCCGTAGCCCTGGCACAAAAGAGCCCCAGACCCATCTTCATTGACGCTTACACAGACTGGTGTGTCTGGTGCAAGAAACTCGACAAGGATACTTTTTCAAATCCTGTGATAGCCGAGATACTCAATAATAAATATTATGCGGTGAAATTTGACGCCGAAGGCAAGGAACCTGTCATCTTCCAGGGCAGGAAATTCGTCAATGACGGCAGTCTTGGCAAGACCCATCAGCTTGCCTACGCTCTCCTTAGGGGGAGACTTGGTTACCCGACTGTGGTTTTTCTTACCGCCAACAGCGAACTTATCACTTCTGTGTCAGGGTATCAAACACCCGCGCAGATTGAACCGTGGCTTATCTACTACGCAGGCACCAGCTGGCAGAAACAGAGCTATGATGATTTTTTCAAAACCTTTACGCCCAAAGTACGGTAATCCCCCGCTACTACCTGATTGCTTAACTGCCAGTTAGCTGAGTAAGATGGAAAACCGTGAAGAAATAGGCAAATGGTATGACGGATTTGCCGACTGTCAGGAAAAGACCGGCGTCAACCTGCGGCACTATAAAATAATGGGCTTTCTCACCGATGCCGGTCTCTCACGCCACAGCCGTGTTCTGGAGATAGGTTGTGGCATCGGCACACTAACGGGCTTGCTGTCACGCTACCTCCGCAAAGGTCAGATTGTGGCTGTTGACATCAGCTCCCGCTCAGTGGAAATAGCAAAGAAAAGGCTTGAACATGCCGGCAATATCATGCTCATGGTTTCAGACATGACCGACTTTCATGATCCCGGGCTATTCGACTTTATCGTTCTGCCTGATGTCCTGGAGCATATCCCTGTCAACCAGCACAGGAGCCTGTTCAGGACTCTTGCCAGTCACATGCATGACAACTCGGTAATATTAATAAATATACCTCACCCCAGAGCCATTGACTACCTGCGGAAAACCTCACCGGAGAAATTACAGATCATTGATCAGGCCATAGAGGCTGATGCCCTGCTTGCTGATGCCGCCGCCAGTGACCTTATGCTGGTGAACTACATTTCATACTCTCTCTTTAACAAGGAGAATGACTTTGCGGTGATTACCCTGAGGAAGAAATGTGCCGTAACCCTTGCCCCTTTGCCAGCAATAAAAATCAGCGCAAGGAAAATGAGTGCCAGGATCCGGTTCCTTTTATCAAGGCTTTAAATGCCACTGATGAACAGGAAGATTCTCTACATATATCCCTGGGAAGCGGCCTTTATCGATAAAGACCTCGATTTCCTGTCACGGCGCTATTCTGTGGTGACACTGGGGCATGACTGGCGGGACAAGCGAAGGACTCTTCCCAACTTCATGAAGCAGTTCATATTCCTCTGCCGCAACATGGCGGGAACCAGGGCAATCATCGTAATGTTTGGCGGTTACTGGTCCTTCCTGCCCGCTCTTGCCGGAAAGCTTGCCGGGGTACCAGTTTTTATCATTCCAGGCGGAACGGATTGTGTATCATTCCCTTCACTTAACTACGGCAGCCTGAGGAAACCAGTCATGCGTACCTTTATCAGATGGTCTTATCAGCTCTGCACCAAGCTTTTGCCTGTGGATGAGTCCCTGGTACTGTCAGATTACACCTATCTTCCTGACATTGACTACCCGAAGCAGGGGTTCATGTATTTCTTTCCGGGTCTGCGTACCCCTCACCGGGTTATTCACAATGGCTTTGACCCCGCTTTCTTCACCGCTGATCCGGCCGGCAAAAAGGAGAACAGCTTCATTGCCGTTGCCCATGCACAAGAGATGCTGCGCGTAAGGATCAAGGGTATTGACCTTGTTATCCTTCTCGCAAAGCGATTTACCAACTGTAACTTTACCCTGGTTGGTGTCTCGGATTCGCTTAAGCGGGAACTGTCACCCCTGCCTTCCAACCTGGCGGTTTATCCCTGGATGTCGAAAGAGAAATTCATCGGGCACCTGGCAGAGAGCCGTTTTGTTCTGCAACTCTCTGTCTCAGAAGGATTTCCGAATGCCCTCTGTGAAGCGATGTTGTGCCATTGCATCCCTGTAGGGTCGGCAGTCGGGGCTATTCCTTCCATCATAGCCAATACCGGATTTGTGATTGCCAGCCCGGAATGGGAATATCTTGAAAAGAGATTTGAAGAGATACTGCATACAGGGGCTGAAGAACAGCATCGCCTTGGTATCATGGCACGCAACAGGGTAGCAGACATGTATCACATATCCCGCAGGGAAAAGGCTTTCCTCGAAATCCTTGATGAAATTCCTGGCTGAGGGGAAGACCCTTCTGCCGCCGCTACTTACCGATAATGAAATTCGCCGGCAGGGCAACCAGGCTGCCGTACTGGTAAATCAGCCTCCGGGCAGAGCAGAGATTCTCTCCGGCAAGTGAGATGTTTATCTCCGCCACATCCGGCACCCTGTAGTAGATCCTGTCAGCTGGATTGGCATGTTTCTGCATGGAGGCCGGTCTCATCACCATGTTCAGATCCCTGGTTTTGCCTGAAGGGCCAATCTCCATCAGTACAGGTTCTCCCGGACCGTCCGGAGAAGTATTTACTCCTGATGTTTCAGAGAAGGTAAAGATGGTGGTCTTTTTGCCGGCCATCTGCTGGTCAGGAGTGATCCATATCCGGAAGTGCCTCGTCTCAGTGAAGCTCTTGCCTGCAAACAGTGCCATGTACTCCCTTTCGAGCCTGTTTATCTCTTCAAGTGCGGCTCCGTCCTGCGGGAAAACATTTGTCTCCCCTGTCAGAATCATATGCCTCCCCTCACGCAGTTCGAGCAGTCTGCCAGCAGCCTCACGGGCTTCTTCCGCCACTGACATTCCCTTTTTCTTCTGAACCAGGTAAGGAACCCTGATGAAAGCAGTATCAACCTTAACCAGGCGGTATGCAGTGTCAGTCTTGGTCACAACATACTCATAGGCTCCCCTGTCAGGGAAGAGCATTCCTGCATAATCAGAATCACCTTGCAGATTCGAATGCGTGGCATTGCTGTACAGGTCAGGGTTGATGTCAAGTACAAGGCCGCTTTTTCTGAGAGCCAGCATATTGGTCTGCATCATGGCGGTCCCCTGAATTATATAGAACTGTGACGGGTCAAGCTCTTCCACGGCACTCAGTCTGACACCGGCAAGACTCCATTTTTCGGTATGCCTGGTAATAATATTGTCCAGGCCTGTCAGCTCAGATGCATACCTTGCATATGGGCCGGGCACCTCGGTATGTTTTTCAGCTATAATATCAAGCTCAAAAACAGTCATCGGCAGCGCGTAGACCAGGCATCCGTCTGTCACGCTGATTTTATCGCCGAGCTGACTAACCACTGTATCAGCCGGAGTTTTTCCGCTGTACGGCGAGCAGCCTGAGATCATCAGGGCAAGGATAGCCAGAAATATTATAGTATCTTTTTTCATTTCCACCATTAAAGATATACATTGAAGTTGCTGAAGTTAGTCTCCCGGAAGGCCCTTCCTATATTCATCAGGATGTCTCCCGCTATCACCGCTTCCTCTGAATGGATTCTCAGAGCTATGTCGCCTGAAAGGCCATGCAGATATACACCTGCCACTGCAGCATCGGAGGGATCATATCCCTGTGCCAGCAGTGAAGTGATTATTCCCGTTAGTACGTCGCCGCTGCCGCCTGTAGCCATTCCCGGATTGCCGGTACTGTTGAAGAAGAGTGTTCCGTCAGGCAGTGCAACGGAGGTGTGTGCACCCTTGAGAACCACAACGCACCGGTACCTTACGGCAAACTCTCTTTGTTCCTGCACAAGCCTGAAGTCAGTGCTCGTTGTACCCGTCAGCCTGCGGAATTCCCCGGGATGGGGTGTCAGTACAGTCAGCGGGGGCAGCAAGTCAAGCCACTCCCTGTTCTGAGCAATGATATTCAGGGCGTCTGCATCCAGGATCAGGGGTACAGATATGTTTTTAAGCAGTTCCCTGAGAACGGAAGCCGTATCGGGGTCAGTTCCAAGTCCCGGGCCAACCCCAATGGCATTATACGGTTTCAAATCAGGCAATGCCGTTACGTTTCCCGTGCCGCTGTCAGGAGAGACCATGGCCTCGGGGAGTGCTGCCTGGAGCGCCAGTACTGCTGAGGATGGCGTATGTACAGTAACCAGGCCCGCGCCGGAACGCAGAGCTGCCCCTGCTGAGAGCGTGGCTGCTCCTGCCTTGCCATAGCTGCCGGCTATCAGCAAAGCATGACCATAGGTCCCCTTGTGATCAAACTTGTTTCTTTTCCTGATCATCGGCCTGACGGTTTCACGCAGGACATAATGATAGGGAGTGGCCGACGACGATATGGTATCAGTATGAAGCCCGATGTCAATTACCTCCCATTCACCCGTGTAAATACCATTTCCGGCAAACATGAAAGAGAGCTTCGGGAACTGGAAAGTGAGTGTTTTTGAGGCTCTGACAATAGAGTCCCTGTCTGAATCCTGATTATCCTCGCAGAAAAGCCCTGATGGAACATCAACTGAAATTACAAATGCACCGGTTTCGTTTATGCGTTGTATCACTCCGGCAGCAACTCCTGACGGGGATTTACGCAGACCTGTCCCAAAAACCGCATCTATGATCACTTCGTCGCGCCAGATTGCAGGTACCTGTCCGGGATCGGTAATTGTTACCGGAATGATGCCGCTGCGCTCCAGGCGTTCGGCATTCAGGCTTAACTCACTGCTGCGGGCCGAGCCTGTCTCAATGACAAATACCCTGACTACGTAGCCATCCTCATGCAGCAGTCTGGCCAGGACAAGCCCGTCGCCCCCATTATTGCCAGGCCCTGCAAACACATTAATCTTCCGCTCAGGGGCCACAATGTCCTTTACCTGCTGGAAAAGAGCTGTGGCAGCACGCTCCATAAGACCTGCCGGAGTGACAGGCTCAAGTCTGATGGTGGCAGCCTCTATTTCCCGGATCTCTGCTGATGTGAATATCTTCATGGTGTACCGCTTGCTGATAGAATACAAATTTAAGAATATAGACGATGTAAAAATATCTTCATTGTGATTTAATCCAATCACTCTTATTTAAAAAGATTAATATATTTGTCACCGTCAGAATAAACTAAACCAATAAATACAGAAAACTATGCTTAAGAATCATCCAAAAGGCCTGCTTGTTGCCTTCTTCGCGAATATGGGTGAGAGGTTTGGCTTTTACACCATGATGGCGATTCTTGTGCTTTTCCTGCAGGCTAAATACGGTCTGCCAGCTGAAAGAGCAGGAGACATTTACAGCTGGTTCTATTTTGCCATATATGCGCTTGCTCTTGTGGGCGGTATACTGGCAGACTCAACCCGGAAATACAAGACTGTGATACTGTTTGGTATCATAATCATGTTTGCCGGGTACATTCTTATGGCAGTGCCAGGCATGTCGCTTACCTTCGTGGTCATTGCCCTCTTCACCATAGCCTTCGGTAATGGCCTTTTCAAGGGCAACCTCCAGGCTGTTGTGGGCCAGATGTATGACGACCCGAAATATTCAAAGCTGAGGGACTCGGCATTTATGATTTTCTACATGGGTATCAATATCGGTGCCTTCTTTGCGCCATATGCAGCAAACGGTATCAGAAACTGGTGGCTTAAGACCAACGGATTTGCCCATGACGGAAGCCTTCCAGCGCTGTGTCACCAGTTTGCCGATGATCAGATGACCGACCCCTCATTACTGCAGGAGTTCCAGACCCTGGCTGACAAGGTAAGTATGGCAGGACCGGTCACTGACCTTGGTGCATTCGCTGAAAGCTATCTCAATGTCTTCTCAAGAGGTTACAACTATGCTTTCGGCATTGCAGCAGCAGCAATGGTGATATCCCTGCTCGTCTATGTAAGCTTCAACAAGCTTCTTCCCAACAAGGAAAAGCCCGTCAAGGCATCGGCTGACTCTGCCAACACCCTTGAGTTTGAAATCAGGCCCCTTATTTATTCCATCATCGCGATGGCAATCTTCGCATTTGGGCTTCAGTTCATCGTAGGATGGGCATCAGGCCTTGCTTTCGGACTGTTCGCCGGATTCGTTACATGGATCCTGACAACGGCCAAGAAGGATGAGTATGCCCGTGTCTCTTCCCTGATACTGGTATTTGTGGTGGTTATCTTCTTCTGGATGTCATTCCACCAGAACGGCCTTACCCTGACGCTCTTTGCCAGGGACTACACCGTGAAGCAGGTTGGACCATTTACTAATCTCTTCTTCAACCTGCCCTCCATGCTTGCCGTTATAGGTTCAATTGCCGGCCTGGTTATGCTGCTCAGGAGGAACATGAGTGGCACCACAAAGATTATCGGAGGCGCCCTTTTTGTGGTCGCAATGGTTGCCGCATATCTTTTCGTGATAAAGGCAGATGCCATGAATGCAATCGAACCTGAGGTGTTCCAGTCATTCAATCCGCTATTCATCGTGACCCTTACCTTCCCCGTAATGGGTCTCTTCGCCTGGCTTAACAAAAAGGGCATCGAGCCTTCAACACCCAAAAAGATTGGTATCGGTATGCTGATCGCATCCGTGGGTTTCGTGGTTGTCCTTATTGCGTCAGTCAAACTGCCGTCACCGGCATCACTTGGAGGATCTCCTGTTGCCGAGGCTCTCAGGGTGACCCCCTACTGGCTCATCAGCAGCTACCTTATCCTGACAGTGGCAGAACTATTCCTGAGCCCCATGGGCCTCTCATTCGTTTCAAAGGTGGCTCCCTCAAGATTCCAGGGACTCATGCAGGCAGGATGGCTCCTCGCAACTGCTGTTGGCAACAAGCTCCTCTTCGTGGGAACAAAACTGTGGGACAAGGTTGAACTGTGGCAACTGTGGACCGTGTTCATCGTCTGTTGCCTGTTGTCAGCAGCATTCATTTTCTCAATAATGAAGAGACTGGAAAACGCTACAAAATGACAGTTCATCAGTAACCATAAGGGAGAGCTGCTAACGCGGCTCTCTTTTTTTGCCAATAAATAATTAATGTCTGCATGTAAAGAAGGATATTAATAATATATTTGTCAGGTTAACCTGATCAGAATGAACAGCAGTAAAATGTATGACAAGGTCTTCACGATCTTCGGAACAGTAATGGTGTTCTTTTATTTCGGCCTGGCTATCTTCGTACTTACCACGAAGATTTTCAACATAGATAAAGCCATGAGAATCATACTGTCAGTCCCGCTCTTCATCTATGCCATCTACAGGGTGTTTGTATCCTATGAAAAGATCAGGGATGTTTTTTTCAGTTCCGGGGATAGTGATGAATAATTTAAAGAAAAAGAGGGGATAATAGTATTAAAAATCAGTTATTTTTCATTGATGGCACAGATTTTGAAAACACTAAATGAAGAAGAAGTGATTTTTTTAATATCATAAAACCCGTTTTATAAACATATTTTTATTAATATTGTGGCCCATAGCAAGTTGATAAGTAAAGGAAGGATGAACAAAGCAAAATCCCTCACGGCAGCAACCGCCGGAGTGATCCTCCTGGCATTGCTTAACCTGATGCCTGGATGCAGAAACAAGGGAACTGCAGCTCTCAAAGAGACTACCACGTCAGGCAACATCAGAATTGCAGCTGATGATTCATTCAAGCCCATCATAGACGCTGAACTTGATACTTTCACGGCCCTCTACCCCTATGCTCATATCACTCCTGTCTATATGCCAGAGAATGAACTGGTGGCATTCTTTCTGAATGATTCAGTAAAAGTGATAGTGTCATCCTGGGCACCAACGGAAGAACAGCGAAAGCTGCTTCTTGATATGCAGACTGTGGTTCGTACAACCGTTGTGGCATATGACGCCCTGGCTCTAGTCCTTCATCGCAGTAACCCCGATTCACTCCTGACCTATGAGAATGTAAAGGATATATTTACCGGCAACATTACTGACTGGAATCAGATCAACTCCTCATCAAAACTCGGCCAAGTAAACATTGTGTTTGATAATGTCAGGTCTGGCAGCATTAGATATTTCAGGGAAACATTCTCCCTTCCCGAAGAACTGCTGCCCAACTTTTTCGCAGTAAATTCGAATAATGAGGTAATTGATTATGTATCATGTACACCCGGCGCTTTAGGCATCGTCAGTGTAAACTGGATAAGTGACGAGGATGACCCGCAGAGCTTTAGTATGCTGAGCAAGATAAAGGTAGCGGCCATATCACAGCAATACCTTGATAAATCATCATACTATCTGCCCTTGCAGGGACATATTTATGAAAAAACGTATCCATTTGTACGTGAGGTAAATATGCACTCAAGGGAATCATTTACCGGGCTTGGCTCGGGATTTGTATCTTTTGTTGCAGGAGAAAAAGGACAAAGAATAATTCTTAAATCAGGTCTTGTACCTGCAACGATGCCGATTAGAATTATGCAGGTAAAAAAATAAGTAACTAAACTTGATAACGATGATTATGAGAAGCTTAAAACTCATGTTGCTGCCCGCAGCGGTATTTTGCATGGTCTTTGGCACGGGGCTCAAGGCTCAGACCCTCGATGAGGCAAGGACTTTCACCAAGAACGAACAGTATGACAAGGCAGAGGTTCTGTTCCAGCAACTCATTAAAAATGAGCCTACAAACAGCAATATCTTTTTCCATTACGGAGAAAACGCACTGTTGAACTACTTTGCTGACACAATCTCCAACTCGCTAAATATTGCGATGAAGGAAGCTGCCGACATCTTCGAAAAGGGTGTTGCAGCCAACGCTGCTGATCCACTGAACCATATAGGACTTGCAAAGGTTGCCCTGTACAACGGCGATTACGCCAGGGCTGAGGAATTGAGGCTGAAAGCCAGGGAGCTCCTTCCTCCATACAAGAAGGTTACCAAGATCAAGAATCCGAAAGGTTACGCCTATGCTCTGGCCAAGATTGCCGAATCATACATCCGGTTTGTGCAGGTTGACACCAGCAAGGCGCTTCCCTTCATCAAACAGGCACTCTCAATTGATCCGAGAAACAGCGAGGTCTATATCATCGCAGGCGACATCTATGATCTGGTCAATGACGCCTCAAAAGCTATCAAGAACTATAACCTTGCCCAGGACTGGGATCTGACATCCCCTGCAGCAAACATGAAAATCGGAAGTATCTATGTAAAGGGACGCAACCTCAATGCAGCCATCCCCTACTATGAGCAAGCCATAGCCCTCGACCAGGATTATGCACCCGCTTACAGGGAGCTGGGGCAACTTTACTCCATGGCCGGAAGGTTCAATGACTCCAAAAAGTACTTTGAGAAGTACCTCGAACTGACCCAGGGAAACATCCCCGCCAAGATAAGGTATGTCAATGCACTGTTCTATGCAAAAGAATATGATGAGGTGATCAAGAATGTTGAGGAGATTTTTTTGGTTGACCAGTCAAGGACATATATGAACCGAATTGCCGGCTACTCAGCGTATGAAGAGGGCAATTTCGAGCTTGCAAAGAAATACATGGACAAGCTTTTTGCCAATCTTGATGCTGACCGCATCATCAAGAAGGACTACATATACTATGGAAGGATTCTTGCCAGGAAGAATCAGAATTATGCAAAGCTTATAATAGATGTTGACAACGATGCTGACGAACTGAGTAAGCTTCAGGCAAGATATGCCACACTGAAAAGTCCTGCAAAAGAGCAGGCAAAGGCATCAATTGACGCTCTGCAGGCAAAGGTTGCAGAGGGCCGAGCACAGGTTAAGAATGCGGAAGCCGAGCTTGCGAAGTCATTCGAAGCATATGACAAGGCAGTCAGATTCAATGAAGAGGAAGACCTCAATCTGCTTTATGAAAAGGGAACTATTCAGTACGGTGCCCGCAAGTACGCCGATGCAGCATCAACCTGGTCACAGCTCCTTGATAAGGGAAGGGACAGTGAAACCGATTTCCTGCAGGTTGGAAGGGCTTATTACCAGGATAAAGCCTTTGACAAGGCTGACGAGGCCTTTAACAAGATGGTTGCGAAATACCCTGACAACCTCCAGGGTTACCTCTGGCTGGCCAATATAGCCTCTGCGAAGGATCCCGATTCTGAACTTGGCCTTGCAAAACTGAAGTTTCAGACTCTTCTCCAAAAAGCTGCTGCTGACACGGTAAAGAACGTGAAGGAAATATATGATGCCCTCCGTTATCTTGGCTACGAAGCTCTGCAGAACAAGAGGTTTGACGAAGCAAAGGCGTACTACAACAGGATGATGAATCTCTCGCCCGATTATCGCATCAGGGCTCACAGCTCGCTGAGCACCATGTACATGACCATGGGTGATTACCCAAAGGCAATCGAGGAAAACAACAAGATTCTTGCTCTTGAACCTGGCAATGAAGCTGCAAAGTCTTCCATCCAGTACATAATCCAACTCCAGAAGAGCGCGCTGCCGAAAGCACATCCCAACGAGATCACCGGCGTCATCTCTGATTCCAACGGCGATCCCATCCCGGGAGCATCAGTAAGGGTTAAGGACACTGCTGCCGAAGCATGGACCAACGCAAGGGGTGAATACAAGTTCGTGATGCCTGAATTATCTGAGACCTTGGTAATCAGCGCTAAAGGCTACAGGTCTATTGAAATACCAGTATCAAAGAAAAGAACTTACAATGCCACACTGGACAAATGACATATAATTATTAACGAGTTATAAAATTGATCTAATTGATTTTGGCTATTGTAAAACAAATTGAGAATAATTACTTTTGACACCTGTTTACTTAAACCAACTAAAGAATACTGAAATGAGTAAAAAAACCAAGTCGTCAAGT
>Ga0302236_1001937_pt1 | contig 13345 bp, 1 predicted proteins | sample AAG_UR_Gly_MG_FD_193509 | JGI IMG/M metagenome (GOLD analysis project Ga0302236, IMG submission 193509) | Enriched activated sludge microbial communities from anaerobic digester in WTTP, New Holstein, Wisconsin, United States - AAG_UR_Gly | ecosystem: Engineered > Bioreactor > Anaerobic >...
GGCATCCAACGGCGTCACTTCGTCCTTGCCATTGACGTCCGTGGGGCGAACGGGATTCTGCCAGGAAATCTCGCCCGCATGGCCCACCAGGTTCACTTGCCCCAACGCCTCGCCTTCCCCCAAGACAACCTGTTGACGAGACTCGGCGAGCACGCGGCCGGACGGTGTCAGGGCTTCTAAGAAGTAGCTGCCGGCAGGCAGAGCGGTGATGGCGTACGCGCCTTGGGCATCCGTCTTCGCCACCGTCTCCGGACCGAAACGCAGTCGATCCAGCCGTACGCCTGCGCCCGCATGCCCGGAGGCCACCGCATAGGCGATGTCGGCGATCGGACGCTGGACCAGCATTGTCTCCACCTTGCCGGCGGCCAACTCGTCCGTCGTGTAGCGTCCCAGTAGAGTGCCGCACGCGTCATAGACGTCCAGCCGGGCACGGTCGCCTCCTCCCGTGCCGATCGCGTCCAGTTGCACGGAAGTCACTGGCGTGGGGAAATCCACCCGCAACTGTACCGAATCCAGTGCCCGTTTGGACTTCCAGATCGAACTGGCGGCGGCGAAGCTGGTATCGTTGCCAAAGACGTTTCCGTTGCCGCTGACGATGGCCACCACTTTGCCCGTCGGGTCGCCCTCCAGCGACAGTCGGGCTTGCGGCAGGACACTGTTCAACACCGTTCCCGCAACGTAGGCGTCCGGGTCCAGCGTCTGACTCAAGTTCAATGGCGAGCCATCCGCGTCCACCATTCTGACCGTCCAACCTGCCAGCCGCGATTCCGTGTTCTGTACCAAGCCGTCATTGTTGACGTCGTTGAAGACGAACCCGTTAAGGCCCTGGCGGAGGACCGAGGATGGTGCCACCGTGTCGCCCTGGAAGGTCGGCGACACAACACCCGAGACGGCGTCCACCGTGCGTAGCTCGACGGTGTGCGTTCCTGAGGTCGGTACCGCGAACGCCAAATCGACGGCTACGACGGGTGCATCGAATGTGGCGGCGGTTTGCCACTGGCCGCCGTCAACGCGGTACTCGGCGCGACCAATCTTGTTCAACGTGATGTCATTCTGCAGCCCGGAAGAGTTCAGATTGGGCAAGGCCTGGACGGAGGAAGCGCCAAGGAAGCGATACTTGCCCGCAGCCGGATCCAGGAACCCAGTACCGCTCAGCGTGTTCGGCACATCCAAGACGTCGAAAATGCCGTCGCCATCCGAGTCGCGCCAGCCGATCATTTCCAGCGAGGATTCGGAACTGGTGTGCGCGTTGTACGCCAGATCCAAGAGCGTCCCCGTGGTCATGATGCTTTCGGATTGCGTGAAACCAGGCGTGGGATTGTCGGCCGCGTTCGTGTTTTGGGCGTTGTAGTACCCGCGGCGATCCGAGTAACCTCCTCCGCCCAAATACTCATCCCTGGCCCAGAACATGTGCCCCGTCTCGTGAGCGAACGTACTTGCCGGACGCCCCGCAGGCGACACGATGAACTGCCCGCCCGCGTAGGAGAACGCGCGGGAGAAGCTCCCGCCTGCGGCGAACATTCCGTCGGTATCGTTGGCGTCGTTCACGACGAATACGGTGAACGCCCAATCCGCTGCGTGAGCCAGTCGCTGGGCATGGTTAAAGGCGCGGATATCGTCCCCAAAGTTGCCGCGTTGGTTGTAGCCGACCTGATTCAAGAAGTCGTACATCCAGTACTGAAAGGTGTCCGAGATCTGGCTGATCGGCTCATAGCTGGTCAGAACGGGTTGGTCTGCGTAGGTGAAATCGAACTGGAAGTTCAGTTGGTGGGGCGAATCCGGAAACTGCGTGGCAAGCGTCTGCTCCCACCACCGGACGCCGTGCTCGACCTTCTGTTTGACCGTCGCGATTTGAGCGGGCGTCCAGTTCTCGGTGTTCTGGTTGACCGCACTGAGGTTGGTGTTCGACTCCATCAACACCACGGTCACCAGGACGTCGCCCAGCATGTACTCGGCGGTATCATCGAGAAAGGCGCCGAAAGGAGCAGCCGAAAGCAGACTGCGGGCCTCCAGGGACTCGTACATCAACGAGCGCGCAGGGCGGCATCGCGCACGGGCCGCGACCCGCGTTCGTCTGCGACGCAGCCTGGAAGGCAGACACCCTGTCCCGCGTTTCATGCCGAACCTGACAAAACGAACTAGCTTGGAGACTTTTTCTATTTTATCTGACTTTGCCGACCTGATTGGATACCCGTCGCTGGTATTTTACGGCAGGTCGGGTCGTAACGGTTTTTCCGACAGAGCCTTACGGCAAAAACCGGGACGCCGAAGAACAGGCGGAAGCACAAGCCAGAAGCCCGGCTTTTCTGAAAGCCGGGCTCCGTGGCTGAAGACGCGCCGCTACGTACCTACTGCTTGGAAGGCGAAGGCTGCGGTAAGTTCCCGCCCGGAGCAGCTCAGCCCGCAAAATCTGCGAAGATGGCATCGACGGCCGAACCGGATGCCAGCGAGCGATCCACGTCCGCGACGATGTCCAGCCAATCCTCTTCGCCCCGCAGCACGTCTTCCAGATGATTGCTGGGCGGGGAGGGCGCCAACAACTGCGGTTGACCGTTCGCCTCGCCTTCGCCGCCTGACAGATTCAGCCGGTTGATCTCGTTGATGACCAGCAGGACGTCTTCCGCCGTCGCATTGCCATCCCCGCTCACGTCATAGAACGGCAAGTTGGCAGGCTTGGGCAACGGCAACGGATTGACCGGGAAGCTGTTGAGGTAGTTGATCAGCAGCAAGGCATCAATCGGCGAAACGTTGAGACTGTTGTTGACGTCGTGCCGATTTGTCGGATTCTGCCAGGGATTGGCGTAGATGATGACCCGGTAATCTTCGACTTCACCCGCGCTGGCTTCGCCCGTGGGGGACAGCCCACCGGTAGTGCTCAAGCGGAATCGCGCATAAGTCTCGCCCGGAACCGCCCAACTGGGCACGAGCAGGTCGCGGAAGGTAATAACCCCCCTGTCGTCCAGGACCGACTTGTTCAGGACAACATTGGTCAGTATCCGTTCGCCCGCATCCAGCCAGTCGCCGTCGCGATTGTAATCGATCCAGGCATCGAGCACGCCGAAGGGCACCACATCGTTCACGATGCCGCTGGTCGACACCGTGATGGTGGACTTGCGATTGGGCACCAGCGGCGTCGTGGGGTCGAACACCACGCCGTCTTCGTCATCGTTGCCGTCGTTGTCATCGCCGTCGGCGCCGGCCGAAGGCTGGCCGTCGGCGTTGACATCGACCGTCGCTCCCAGCGAGAAGCCGCTGAGGACCACGTGCCGTGCGCCGTCGTCTTCGCGGAGCGTCGGATACGGCTTCGGAGCATCGCCATAGTCCATGCCCACGCCGATGAAGACGGTGAACCGCGTCTCGCCGTTCGCTTGGTTCCCGCGGATCGAATTCCCCGCCAAGTCCTTGATACTGCCGAAGAACTCCACGGCCGCGCCGGACAAGGTCTCAGCGCCGCTGACGGCGACCCCGTACGTTTCGGGATCGGGCAGGGCCCTGACCCCCGGCAAGCCCAGGCCGTTGATCGCGTCGGCGGTCACCGCGGCGACCTGTGCCTCGGTGAACGTTTCAGCCGGAGTCACCGAGATGGACAACGCTCCAGGCAGCCCGGAAGCGCCGACCTGGGACAGGTTTGTCTGAGAGACGTCCAGCGAGATGCCTTCGCCGCCCAGAACCACGATGCCCGAACCCGCGTTGTAGGGACACAGTCCCAGACCCGCGTCGCGGATGCGCACCACCAGTGTGTCGGCCAATTGCTGGGTCGTCGTGGTGGTGGTAAAGGGAATGACGATGTTGCCTGGAATCGTGTCGTTGTTGTCGTCCAGTTCGAACGTGGCGGTGCGGTCGCGGCTGTCGCTGAGCACAAACGTCTCGCCGTCTTGAATCAGATCCCTGAAGCTGCCTCCGGCCGTGGGGATGCGGATGCCGAACGGCAACCGCACACCAGGCTCGCCCGACAGGGTCAAGTGTGACAGGGACACATCGACCTGATGGTTGACGCCGCCGCCCAGTTGGACGCGGCCGTCGCCGAGGTCCCTCGCCGACAGGCCCAGCGGCTGGGTGTTGACCGCCGCCGCGATCGCCGCGGCGATCTGCTTGTGGGTCTGCGTCATGGCAAACCGTACAGGCACCCGGCCCGTCGCCGCGCGGCCGTCGGTGCTCAACTCGAACGTGACCACTTTGCGGCCGTCGTCGATGGTGAACGTCTCGCCGTCCAGGACGCCCTGCTCGACGCCCTGCTGGGCCAGGGCGGCGGACGTGACGGTCACCGTTTGCGTTCCGTCGACGCCCAGGTGTACCAGGCCGCCGCCGATGTTGGCCGGGTTGAGGCCCAAGTGCACGTTCTTCAGCGCCGTCACCAGGGCATCCGCCACTTCGCCCTGCGTGCTCAGCGACGTGAACTGGACCACCACGTTGTCCTCGCTGGCCAGCACGTTGTTGTTGTCGAACTCGATCGTCGCAGTGGTGGCCACGCCGCCCAACGTCGCAACCACGACGACGGTATCGCCGTCTGCAACGCCGCCCAGACCCCCGCCTTGGAGCGGAACCTGAATGGCGATCGTTTCGGGCACCGTCACCACGTAACCGGTGTCGTATTCGAAGGTGAACGAGTTGCCGTACGCATCTTCGATGCGGAACGAGTCGCCGTCCGCGACTTTGTCCCCGCGGCGCGCCCCGATGATGTACCGGTCCTGGTTCTGCAACTGGATCACGTAGTTGCTGTCCAAGTCCCACACGCCGGCCATGGGGACGATGTGCAGGACGTTGTTCGTAAAGTCGTACCAGACGGTGTAGTCCTTGCCCGGCTCCAACTCGCGGACGTCTTGCACCACGCGCACGCTGTTGACAAGGACCGTCGTATCGTCGATGCCGCTGCCGAACAAGGGCGTCCGCCCGTCGTCGAGTTGGATGGAAAACCCGTCCAGGGAACCGCGGATCAGATTCACGAACGTGGCCGTAGGATCCTGGTCGTCGGCGCCGTTGTCCAGCGGCCGGACCAGCTTCGCTCCCGGTCCCTCGAAATCGGACCGGTCGATCGCACCGCGGTCCTTGAACACGTTGGCACCCAATCCGGGAGGCGGCGCCACCTGCGGATCGTCGACCCGCAGTTGGCCCCAGGCGTCGTACTTGGGCGTCTGAATCGGCGAGGGGGCAATGCCCAGCGGAGCGCTGACCTGGACCATCTCCCAACGGTCCTCCAGGGCGTCGATGGCACTATCGACGATCGGGGAGCCCGCCGCCGGGTAGAAGTTCGCGAAGGATGGATCGCGGAACAACTTGATGTCATCGGCCGGGTACAAGGGGAAATCCTCGGCGACGATGCCCATCGGGGGTGCCGTTGCCCTGATACACCGTCCCGCCGACGACCGTCGAGGCGGACGAGGTATCGATGCGGATGCCGGTCTCCAGGGCCGCAACGACGTTGTTCAGGAGCGTCGGACTGGCATTGTTCTCGACCAGGATTCCCGTCGTTCCCGCTGACGCCAGCACGCCGCTGATCGCCTCGGTCAAGCCGTCGAAGAACGGCTGCGGGTTCAACGCAAAGGAGGCGATGTCGAACAGTTGCCCGCCGGTGCGGCGCGCCAATTCTCCGTAGCGTGCGTCGGTGTTGTTGGTCGCGGAATCGAAGTCGAACGGCAAACTCGGGTTCAAGGCCAGGCCGAAGAAGACGGCCGAATGGGCCTGGAAGGCGTTCAGCGCGGCCGTGAAATCGGCGGCCGTGCTGTCGTCCTCTTCGTCCGTCACGAGGACCGTCAGAATCTGCGCCCCCGGCCGGAACGTGAATTCCGTCTCCGGACCGACGTCGTTCAGGGCTTCGCGCAGCGCCAAGCTGCCGTATTCCTTATTGCCCCCTGCGGGAACCGTAAAGGTCAAGAAGGGGCTCTCCTCGGCCGTAAAGGTCGCGAAGTCGACGATGTCCTGGATTTGCACCGGCGTGGGTCCGTCGCCTGGGAACGTGACCAGCCCGTAGTGCGGGTCGATGTTTGCTCCGCGGAGCGTGGCGTCCAGATCGCCGATCCGCTGCCGGATCGACTGGACGTCGTCGGCCATCGAGCCGCTGGTATCGATCACGAACACGAGATCCACCTCGGCCCGTGCCGGTCCGCCGCGGGTCGCGCCATAGATGGTGTTGTTGACGACGCGGCCGAAGGGCACGGAGGCGGGCTGCAACGGGCCCGCCGTCACGTCGCCAGTGTCGCCGCCGAAACGGATGCCGCCGGCCTGGTTGAAGGCCAGCACGTTGTTCGCCACCACCACTCCCGGCGCCAGGCGGGCCGTGTTGATGACCGCCAGATTACGGACCGGTCCAGGATGCGATGCGCCGCTGTCGTCACGGGCGCCCGCTTGGACGACGATGCCCCAGCCGGAGGAATCGGAAATGGTGTTGTCGCGAATCACCAACTGGCCTTGATCGCGGAACAGATTCGCGTCGCCCTTGCGCTGGTAGCGTTCCAGTTCCAAGCCGCCCGAGTTCAAGGGCCGCCGGATTTCGATTTCGTAATAACCCGTCGAGCCGTCCCGCCGCCGAGCCTGCTCCAAATCGGCGACTTGGGAGACCTCGCCCGCCGCGGTGAGCCGCCACAGCTCGCGGCCGGCAACCGCGGTGAACGCGCTGAAATACAGCGCCGGCGCTGTCCCTCCGGACACGCTCAACTCCAGGGGATCAGACGATCCCGCCGGCTCCAAGTCGGCGACCTGGGTCACCGAGCCAACGGCGTTCAACTTCCACAACTCCCGCCCGCCGGCCGGGCCCTGAGCGGCGAAGTGCAGCTGGTTGTTGAACACGGTCAAAGCGGACGGATCCGACGAACCCGCCGGATTGAGATCGCTCACCAGCGCGGCGTTGCCGATCGCGTCCACCTTCCACAACTCGCGGTCGCCGGCCGTTGTCGCCGCGAAATAGAGCTGATTGTTGAAGACCGTAAATCCCGCGGGATCCGACGAACCGGACGGCTCCAGTTCCGTGACCTGGCTGACGAGGCCCCAGGGATTCAACTTCCACAGCTCCCGCCCTGACGCGGCGGTGGCCGCACTGAAGTACAGCTCGCCATTGAACACGGTCATGTCCGCCGGATCTGAGGAGCCGTCGGACGCGAGGTCCACGACGTTCCTGGCGATGCCGGCCGCATCGACTTTCCACAGCTCGCGGCCCGTCGTCGGGGCGAAGGCGCTGAAATACAGCTCGTTGTTGTAGGGGGTCAAGTCCGCAGGATCGGACGAGCCGAAGGGGTCGATATCGGCGACCAGGGAGGCTACGCCGCCCGGTGTCGTCTTCCAGAGTTCCCGGCCGGTGGACGTGGTGTAGGCCGCGAAGTACAAGGCGTTGTTGAACACGGTCAGTCCGCTGGGAGCCGACGAGCCGTCGGCAAACACGTCCGTCACCAGCGACGCGGCGCCGGCCGCATTGATCTTCCACAACTCGCGGCCGTAGTCGGGATGGTAGGCGGTGAAATAGAGTTCGTTGTTGAAGACGGTCAACTCGGCCGGATCGGAGGAGCCCTCCGGATAAATGTCCGCCGCCAGCACCGGCAGGCCCGCGGCATTGAGTTTCCACAGCTCCCGCCCGGAGGCCGCGGAGAAGGCCGTGAAGTACACCTCGCCGTTGTAGGGGGTGATGTCGGCCGGATCCGACGAGCCGACGCCCAGTGTCCGCGGGTCGTATTCGTTGTTGTTGAAGCCGCTCACGCCGATGTAGTAGACGCCGCCGGCCGGCGCGACAAAGGCCAAGAACGGATCCCGGTTCGCAATGCCAGCGGGGTAGACGATGGCGCTCTCGCCGGGCGTCACGTTGTCGTCGCTTTCGATCATCTGCGGGACGCCGAGAGCATTCGCGATCAGGACCGGCGCCCCGTGGGCGTCGAAGACCCGCAGGTGGGCGTCCAGCGGCGACCCCAACTCCGTGGCGTCGATGTCGATGGTGATCATCTCGCCGGCCGCCAATTCGACTCGGAACAAGTCGATCTCCGCGCCGAACGGGCGCACGTCCGGATTGTCCCCAATCCAGCCGGCGGCGCGGTAACCCTGCTGCCCGCCCGCGGCGATCCCCGTCTCGACGGCCACGTCCAACGTGTCGTTCGACTCAGCCGCCGGCAGTCCTGGGGTGACGCCGCCGGTCGCCTCCTCGATCGCCAGTTGCACCCCGGCCGGCAAGTGTACCCGGTCGCTGGTGCTCTGCGGCCCGGCGTACACGCCGTCTCTCGACACCGCCCAGACACTCAACCGGCCTGCATCCGCCGCCGCGTTAATCGCATCGCGTATGCGACGCGCCATCACCACGCTGCTGTCGCTGGGGGCGAACCCAATCGCGTCGCGGCCGGCTTGCACGCCGTCCGCGACCGCCTGGTCATCGAACTCGAAGGTCACGCGGTTCGTGCCGTCGCTGACGGTGAAGCTCTGGCCGTCGCGATAGACGTGTCCCGCCGCGACGGTCAGCGTCACTCCGTCGGCCAAGCGGTCGTTGATGTCGAAGGTGTCGTACAACTCCAGGCTCGGCTGGTTCCCTGTCGTCGTTTTCTTGATCGTCCGCCCATATTCGGTCGCTTGACGGATCTCCAGTTGGTAGGGGCCGGTCTCGATTTCGTCGCCGCTCTGCGCGGTGTTGTCGACGAACTGGGGATTCGCCGCCGAACGGCTGCCCGTCACCATCTCGCCCCGGCTGGCAAAGCCGATCAGGATGTTGTCGATATACACGCCCTCGTAGGCGTTGTCCCGCATCCGCAGAGCGCCGGGAGATGCCGCCGACGTTTGGCCGTTGAAGCCGGCCGAGGCGTTGAAGGCCCCGAACCGGTCGCCGAACAACCCGCTGAAGTCCTCCGCCGTCGTCGGATCCGAGGGGCCGGACAGGCCCAACGGACCGGGATCGCCGACTCCGTAGCCGACGATCTGAACGGCTTCGTTCCGCGAGTTGATCGCATCCACATGGCCGCTGCCCAGGTGATCGGCCAGCGCCACGCGAATCGCGTCGGCCACATCCAGGCTGGTCATGGCCAGATTGACCCGTACCGGCACGACGGGGATGTTGGGCAGGGTGGGATCGTACGCCGCCATCGGGTTGGGCAGTCCCGCGGTGACGCCGGCAGACCCTTCGACAAAGCCGGCCGGCAACCCGGTCGCCACGATCGAATCCGCGTTGGGCAGATTCAGACGATTGCCGACTCGCAGGACGCCGCTCGGGTCGATCACGGAGACGACGAACTCATAGTAACCCTGGCTCACGACTTTGTCCGGGACCGCGGCCCCGCTGCCCATCGCCCAGGGGTTGTAGTTCGGGTTGTGCGCGGCGCTGATGCCGATGTAGTAGAAGCCGCGCGCGGTCGCCGTGTACGTGATTTCCGCATCCCGGATGAACGGGTTGTTGGGGTCCAAGGTGTCGTTGAACGCCAGTTCCACGCCGTTGGCATCGAACAGCCGCAGATATGCATCCAGTTGTGTAGCCAGACGCTGCGTGTCGGTGTAGGCGACAAGCTGGTCGCCGGCATCCAGATAGACCCGCACCATGTCGACGTCAAGGTCCAGCGAAACGTTCGCGCCGAGAATCACATTGTCGCCGATGTAGCCGGTTCCGCGCAGGGTTTGCGTGGTGCCGTTCAGTCTGCTGTCGTAGGCGGTCGCCAGGGTGTCGTTCGCACCGGCTTCGTCCGCAATCAGATCGGCCGACAAGGTGATGGGCACGGGCGGATTTTCCGCGAGCACTTGCCCGATCGCCGCGGCCAGTTCCCCGGCCGACTCCAGGCCCGTGAAGGGCACCGGAATGTGCGGGATGCTGTTGGTGGCCCCGACCGTGCCGTCATTGTCGAACTCGTACACCGTGCCATCGCTGTCCTTGTAGATTTCATGTCCCTCGACCTGGTTGATGACGAACCGGGCTCCGTCGCCGATCGCCGCGCCGGTCGGTGCGGCGATGGTGGGACCGAAATCGAATTCAAAGCCCATCACGTCAACGCGTTGAAAGAGGTCCGACACCGGGTTTTGCACCTCGCCGGTCAGCGTGAACATCTGGCCGTCGCGCAGCTCGTAGCCCGCCAGCGCCCGCAACTCGTTACCGGCCGTGTTCAGGTCCAGCGTCAAGTTCTCGTCGGGGCTCAAGAGAAGCCCCTCGGGACTCAAGAGGCCGAGGAGGCTCAAGTTGCCGCCGGAACTCATCCCTCCCGCCGTGCTGAAATCGAACCGCAACCGCAAGTTCTTCTGGCCGGCGTAGGGCGACAGGTCCACGCGGGCCTGACGCCAGGATTCGTTGCTCCCGTCGTTGTCGAAAATCGTGGCCCGGGCGAACGGCTGTTCGGGAGCCAATTCGCCGGTCGTTGAATCCAGCCTCGGGAATGGGTCGGACTCGTCGTCGCTCTCGCCGGCTGCCGCCTCGGAGTTGTTGGTCGCCAGCAGCTTCCAACGCCCGTCGTCCCCGGAAATGTACACGCGGAACGCGTCCCGCATGGGATCGTTGCCCAGCGTCGTGTTGGAGGACATGTCGGTGCGGGTGTCGGCATTTTCCGTCCGCAGGAAGTAGTCGAAATACAGCGCCGGCTTGTCGGCCGCCGAGGTTCCCGCCAAACTGAACGGATTGCTGATCAACGAGCCCTGCGCGCCGCCGGGGAAGTCGTAGGTGTTGGCGGTCACGTTCGGCGCGAAGTTCTGCGTGCCAAACTGGGTTTGCGAGACGGGCTGCCCTTGGACGGCTTCGTAGCCGAAGTACAGGCTCTTGTTTCCGGTTGCCTGTTCGGCCACACGGCTCCCGTCGTAGGCCGCATGGGACGCGTGGCCGGGGTCGCTTCCGTTCAATGTCGCCCGACGGGTCGTCACGTGCCAGAGGTTGTCGTCCAGCGTGGAGAACGCGATGCCGTTGGCGCCGTCCACTCCGGTGTCGACGTAATACGACGCGTTGGCAAACACGGCTTGGGGACGCCCCCAGGTGTCGAACGCGAACAAGCGCCCCGTGTCGCTGATCCCAAACAACAGGTTCTCGTAGCGGCCGCCTGCGGCGTTTTTCGGCCCGGCCACGAGTCCGGCGAATTGCACCGGCACGTTCGCCACCATTCGCAGCCGCGCGCCGCTGGCGACGGTTTCGCTGGTCAGCGCATCCCCGGCGGTCAACGTGATCGTGTCGGGCGTCACCTGGGCGATCGTGTACACGCCGTCGTTGCTGTTGGTTTCCGAGACCAACAGCCGGCCGCCGGCCAGGAAGCCGGCGTCCACAAAACCGCCGCCGGCGTCGAAGAGCGTGGCGGGACCGGAATTCACGAATTGCAGCGCCGTGGTGTACGAAATGTTTACTAACGTCACGTCGTTGACGGCTTGCAGCGACGTCTGAGAGCCGTCGATATAGTCCGCGACGTTGTAGGGGGAGTTCGGATTGAATCGGCTCCCTCCCCGTTCGGTAATCCGGAACAGGCCGCCGGTGTTTGTCACGGCGTACAGTTGAGGGCCGATAAACGCCATGCCCGTGATCGAGCCTCCGGGCGCAGCGCCGCCGCTTTGCAGCGGACAGTCCGGGATGCCGGGAGCACCGATCTGGGGCGGCGTCCCGAAACTGTTGCAGACGAACACGGGTTGACCGGCCGGCGCCGGCTCCAGCAGCACCGTGCTGCCGGTCTGAGACGCGTTCAGGGACGCGTCGGTCACGGCCTGGTACACGCGATCGGCGATGTCCCGCGTAGTATCGCTGACCAGGAAAGGCACCGGCAAACGGAACTGGTTGATCGTTCCGGGCACGCCGCGCGGTGCAAAGATCGCCGGATTGCGCACGGTCGAAAAGTCCGCGGCCAGGGCGCCCATAAAATTCAGCCGGTTGCCGGCGGCGCCCGCCTGGAAGGCGATGGAAGGATCGACCAGCCTGGCATCGGACACCGCCGCCGCGATCGCCTGACCGACCTCATCCGCCGTCACGACCACGCCCGCCGCATAGGTCTCTTCGATGAACACCGGAATGGCGTTGCCGGAGACGCCCGGCCGTCCGAGGATCGTGATGCCCGTTTCGTTCGTCGTCGCGCCGTCCGTGGTGGATTCGCCGATCAGCGTGATCCGGTTCGTCGTGCCGGGCAGCAGCATGGCTTGCACGCCGAAACCGGCGTTCGTGATGGCGGTGATGATGGAGTTGGCGATGCGGGTCTGGTTATCCGTCCGGCTGAACGGAATCGGATTGCCGGCGTTGTTGTTGTCGCTGTCGAATTCGAACGTCGTGCTCTGGGGCGTGGGCGCATTGTTCGTGATGGTCAGCGTTGTGCCGTCGGTCAAATTGCCGCCGTTCAGGGCCGTCACGAGAATCACCGAGCCGGTGTCGAACTCGAACGAGTATCCATCCACGGTAAAGGCGTCGCCGTCCTGAGGCAGTTGCGGGTTGGCCGCGTTGTTCGCGTTGACGGAGATCAGGAATTCGGGACCCGTGTCGAACTCGAAACTCGTGTCGACCTGGCCGTCCCCGTTGCGGTCGACACCAAAATAGTCCCCGTCCTCGACGTTGGCGAGCCAGGAAATGTTGCCCAGAGGGTCGGTTACCTGGATCGTCGCATCGACGCCCCCGACCGTCGTGTTGGAACCGCCGGAGGGAATCTCGTCGCGTTCCGTGTCCAGCGTACCGCGCTGCCAGATCTGCGTGCCTCCCGCACCCAGCAGTTGTTGCGCCGTGGTCTTGTCGCGATAGCCTGGCGGATTGATCGCCTGGCCGGTGTTGGGGTTGAACTCAAACAGGATGTTCGCCGGGTTGGGAATACGATAGGCGTCCGAAGTGAACTGACCCGAAACGAGGTCGTAGGTCGTGTCGCCGCGGTTGCCGATCGCGAAACCGCGGACGTTGAGGCCCAAGTCCTGATCCTGGCCGCTGAACGTGATCGCGTTGAAGTCGATGCCTACGCCATTCTGATTGGGACCGGCCTCGATCTCATCGCCGGGATTCCTAATGTCTTCTTCGTATGTCTCAATTTCGTCATCGTCGACGAATTCGCCCAAGGCGCCGGGCGTGTTCAGACTGGGGTTGATCTGCCAGTAGTTGCCGGTCGTACTATCGTCGTGGGGGATGGTCTCAGGGATCGAGAACGTGAACAATCCGCCCCCATTTCCCACGGCCGGCAGTGCGCCGCGCGGGTGCATCGCCACGTCGCCCACGTTGGCGCCAAAGGCGCCGATGCGGGTCTCCAACTGCCCCGTGTGCGCGTCGACCGACACCAACTCCGTGCGATTGAGCAACGAGGAAGCTTGCGTCACGAACATCGTCACATCGCCCAGCGTGTAGTCCATCACCGCCGGCCGAGACACGTACACCGCAAGTTCGGCTTCTCCCGGCGCCGGGGCCTGCCGGACCTGGGGATCTTGCTGGCGGGATGTGGAGCGGACGATCGGCGTCTTTTGCAACTGATTC
>Ga0302236_1001942_pt1 | contig 13329 bp, 7 predicted proteins | sample AAG_UR_Gly_MG_FD_193509 | JGI IMG/M metagenome (GOLD analysis project Ga0302236, IMG submission 193509) | Enriched activated sludge microbial communities from anaerobic digester in WTTP, New Holstein, Wisconsin, United States - AAG_UR_Gly | ecosystem: Engineered > Bioreactor > Anaerobic >...
GCCGGCGCCGGGCTGGTCCGAATTCGACCTCAACCAATTGTGGTCGGCAGCGGCCGCCGCAGTGCGGGACGTGATCGGCATGGCGCGCATCGATCCACGGCAGATCGCGGGCGTCGCCTGCACGGGGCACGGCAATGGGATCTACTTGGTAGATGCCGCCCTCCGCCCCGTCCGCAACGGCATTTTCTCGGCCGACGCGCGAGCCCGCAGCTACGTCGAACGCTGGACCGCCGCTGGCATCGGCCACGCCGTGCGCCCGAAAACGATGCAGTCGCTGTGGCCCGGTCAGCCCAACGCGCTCTTGGCCTGGCTGCGAGACCACGAAGCGGACGCGTACGCCAAGACTCGCTGGGTGCTGATGTGCAAGGATTTTATCCGGTCGCGGTTGACCGGGCAGGCCGCCGCCGAGTTGACGGACATGTCGGGCACCAGTCTGATGGACGTCGGGAGGGCCCGGTACGACCCGGACATCCTGGACCGCTTCGGGATCGCCGGCGCGTTCGACAAACTCCCGCCCTTGCGGCGATCGGCGGAAATTTGCGGCGAAGTCACGCCGGCAGCCGCTGCCGAAACGGGACTGGCCCCCGGCACGCCGGTCGCCGGCGGACTGTTCGACGTCGACGCTTGTGCGTTGGCGTCGGCGCTGCTCAGCGACCGTGAACTGGGCATGGTCCTCGGCACCTGGGGCATCAACGAGTACGCATCGCGGACGCCGGTCACCAGCGACGACGTGTTCATGACTTCGCGTTACTGTTTGCCGGACCACTTCCTGATGATCGAAGCCAGTCCCACTTCGGCAGGCAACCTGGAGTGGGTCATGGGCCAACTGCTGCGCAACTTCGCCGGCGTCGCGGGGCAACAAGGCTTGGATAACTATGCCCAGGTCAACCGGCTGGTCGCCGAGACGAGCCCGGAGGATTCATCGGCGATCTTCCTGCCTTTCCTGTACGGCTCGAATTCGCATCCGGATGCGACCGGAACGCTGGTCGGATTGTCCAGTCGCTGCGACCGCCGCCACGTATTGCGAGCGGTTTACGAGGGCGTGGTCTTCGCGCACCAGACGCATCTCGAGCGTTTGCTGAGATTCCGGGAGCGGCCGCATTGTATTCGCGCCAGCGGCGGCGCCACGCGCAGCGACGTCTGGATGCAGATCCTCGCCAACGCGCTGCAGATCCCGGTCGAGATCCCCGACGGTTCCGAGTTGGGCGCACTGGGCGCGGCGATCTGCGCCGCCGTGGCCGTCGGAGTCTATCCCGACTACCCCGCGGCATGTGCGGCGATGGTCCGAATCGCCCGCACCTTCGCGCCCGAACCGCGTCGTGCCGAGGTCTACCGCGCCAAGTATGATCGCTACCGGCGACTGCTGGCCGCCTTGCACCCCGCGTGGCAAGACCTGCGGACATAAGCTACGATCGTCGTTGTTCGCCACCCGACTCGCGGGCTGGCGACTTGGTCGTGGCGTAAGCTTCCAGCTTGCGAACTGGACCACGGAGGCAGAATAGTGAATTGAAGATAGGCTGCGCCGGCAAGCTGGAAGCTTACCCCACGTGCCGTCACCAGCTAAATCGACAGCTCGCCCGGTTGGTTCAACGGCTTCTGCACTACGACTGGCACCAAAGACATCTCCGTCCTACACTGTCCAACTGCAAGGAACGATCACCATGACAAATCAGCTCTGCCGCCCACGCCGTCAACGATCTGAACAACTCGCTGCCGCCTCCAGATTTGGCGCATGTTCCCGCCGCACGTTCCTCGCCGCCAGCCTGACCGGGATCGGCGCGTTGGCAACACAAACCTCCGTGGTCCAGTGCGGCGAACCGGCAACGACGCCACCCGCTTCGGCCGGCGATCTTCCGCGACTGGACCTACACGTGCACCTGGACAACAGCACCATCGACAACGTACTGGAAATCTCCCGAGAGCGCGGCGTCAAGTTCGGGATCGTCGAGCACGCGGGCACGAAGGAGAACAAGTACCCGGTGGTGGTGAGCAACGATGAGGAACTGGGCCGCTACCTGGCGATGCTCGACGGCAAGCCCGTCTATCGCGGCGTGCAGACCGAATGGACCGATTGGGTCGGTTGCTTTTCGCGGAAGATGCTTGCACGCCTGGACTACATTCTAACCGACGCCATGACCTTTCCCGGCCGCGACGGGCAGCGGGTCAAGCTTTGGGAAAAGGACGTCGAGTCGCGGGTGGAGATGGCCGACAAGCAGGCCTTCATGGAACGCTACGTGGACTGGTACGTGTCCATCATCGAGCAGCAACCGATCGACGTTCTGGCCAATGTCTCTTGGCTGCCGGCGCCGTTGGCGGCGGACTACGACACATACTGGACCGAGGCCCGCGTCCGCCGCGTCGCTAGTGCGGCCGTACGGCACGGCGTGGCCCTGGAGATCAGTTCCGGTTACCGGCTGCCCAAACGCAACTTCCTGGAAGTCGCCAAAGCGGCGGGAGTCAAGTTTTGCTTCGGCACCAACGGGCGTTATCCGAACATGGGCAAGCTGGAGTATTCGCTAGACATGGCCCGCGAACTGGGGCTCACGCGAACGGACTTGTTCACGCCTGCATCGGACGGCCAGAAAGCCGTTCAGCGCAGGCTTCTGTAAGGCGAACGGCACGAATTGAGGCACCCAACGTCCATGACTCCGATCCGGCACCGATCCGCCGGGTCTAGCCGTCAACCTTTCTGGGCGATATGATGGTCAACTCTTAGTTACGCCCTCCGGGGCGAAAGTCCGGCGCAGCCTTCGCGAGGAGAAAGGAATCACAATGTCTGCAACATCCGTCACAACGTTGCTTGAATCTGCCGAAAAGGGCGTGACCGAGTACTTGACACGCGCTCTGCAGGAGGGCCGCATCGACGAGCAGTCACACAATCTGGCGGCGCAGAACACGTTCTCGTCGCTCAAGAAGTGGTTGAAGAACCGGGATTTGCGGCGGATCTCGCCGAAGTTGGCCGAGGGTCTGGCCGAGGCGATCCGGCAAGAACGTTGGGAGGATCTCGTCAACGCCTTCCGGCAGCAGGCTCGATTCGGCACGGGCGGAATTCGCGGCATGATGGCCTTTGATCGCGAGTCGGTGGTCCGCCTTCACACGGAAGGGATTGGGGCACCGATCTTGAAGGGTCCCAACACGATCAACGAAGTGGTGCTGCTGCTGACGTCGGCCGGGGTGGCCCGATACGGCAAGGCCCAGAGTCCGCCGTTCGAGAAGGTCGTCATCGGCTACGACAGCCGCGTCCGCGGATTCGATTTGGCCAAGATCGTGGCGGAACTCTTTCTGGCCTACGAATACACCGTGTACTTTTTCGACGAGCCGTGCCCGTATCCGGAAATGACGTTTGCCATTCCGTATCAGGGCATCAAAGCGGACCTCGGAATCCTGATTTCGGCAAGCCACAACGACTACCGATACAACGGCTACAAGCTTTCGTGCGCGAACGGATCGCAATTTGATCCAAGTGCACGGAACGAAATGTACAACAAGTACATCGCCAAGGCCGCAACGTCCGCCGTCAAGTTGTGCCCTTTTGCCGACGCGCCGCAAGAACGCCTGGTTTTTCTGGGCGGCGACGAGCGGATACCCAGGTTCGACTACTGCGGGCGGCAAGACCACGTGATGAACATCCACGAGCAGCATGCCGCTCACGTGAAGACCTTCCTGATGACGGATCTGGCGGCCCAGCAACAAGCGGCGGCCGAACCGCTGCACATCGCCTACTGTGCCTTTCATGGCGCCGGGCGGCGAGCCGTGCCGCGACTGCTGAAGGATGTGGGCTTTTCGGACGTCAAGGTCATCACTCACGGGGGACTGAACGATCTGAACGGCTTGTTCCCGTCGTTCTGCAGCGAACCCGGACTCGAACAACAGCCGGACCCCGGCGACACGCGCGCGGCAAAGACGGCGGTCGAGGCATTCAAAGCCGAATACGGCAGTTTCGACGATGTCGATATCCTGATTGGCACGGATCCCGACGCCGACCGGTGCGGCGTGGTTGTCAAAGTGCCCCCCGCTCAGCGACACCTGTATGACGGCCAGGATTGGATGCTGCTGCCGGCCGATTCGATGTGGGCCCTGTTGCTGTGGTACCGTTTGCACCGTGAGACGGAACTGCACGGACACCCGCTGGACTGCGAGAAACGATTTATCGCCCAGTCGCACACCACGTCCGACAGCATCATCCTGTTGGCCCGCAAGCATGGCTTGGGGGTCGTCAAGACATGGGTCGGATTCGCGGCTTTGGCGGCGGCGGTCCGCGATGTGTGGGACGGCAAGCCGATCCCGGCGCTGGACGAGGGACGGCTGGGCAAGACGGCGGAACTCTGCGATCCGTTCGTGTGCGAATATCAGGACATGAACAACGGCCAGCGCTCGTTCAATATCGGCGCGATGGAGCAGAGCAACGGATTCTCCCTTTTGGGCGGCCGGCCCCCGGATGAACGGTCGCTGGGTGTCGGCGGCCACGTGCGCGACAAGGACGGGACGCTGGCCGCGCTGCTGGTGGCCGAAGTCGCCGCGTGGGCCAAGTCGCAAGGGACGACGATCTTCGAACTGATCGACAAACACATCTTCCTCGATCCTGCGATTGGCCTGTTCGTCAACCACTACGAACCGGACCCGATGGACGGCGAGTATCCGGGCATCGAAGGCGACCGCAAGAAGAAAGAAATCCTGCGCCGGGCCTTGGGCTTCTTCCAACTGGCCCTGGCCAACGACTTCCAAATCGCCGGCCGCCGCGCCGTTTCCGCTTGCATCTACCGAACGGGCAAGTACGACGCCATTTATCCGCCGACGTACGATTTCCAATTCCCGGACGAAGGCGTGCGGTTCTACCTGGAAGACCCCACCCATGACGGCAAACCCTTCAATCACGTCACGGTGCGGCCTTCCGGAACCGGGAATTCACTCCGGTTTCACATCCAACTCCGCGACTTGGCGACGGAGGCCGACGTGGTGGAAAAGAAACAGAAGTTGATGGCGGACGCCAAAGCCATCGCGGACCAGTTGCGGGAGCTTCTCCGGGCGCCACGCTAAGGTTCGCTCCGGGGCGATTTGTAGGTTGAAGTCTCGGACTGGAGGATGCGCGCTCCACGCACAGATCCTGGGTCGCGACCGACGGCCGCGCGAGACGCTTGATATATCCAGAACCGCCGTCAGTGATGTGGTGCTTCTGGCGCGGATGGCCGAGACCTTGTCTGGCGGGAGCACGGAATGTCCGCAAATCTGGTCTGTATGGGAGTGGATCTCGGCACCGGCGGTGCCCGCGCGGTGGCCATGGATTTCCAGGGGCGATTGGTCGCCGAGGGACGCGCTGATTTTCCTGCTGCCGCGTCGCGCGTCGAGGGGCCGTGCGTGCAACAGGATCCGCTGGCTTGGAGGGCGACTGCGGAAGCGGCGTTGCGCGATGCAACGGCCCGGTTGCCGGCCCGTTGCGAGATCGTTGGCATCGCCGTGGATGCGACGTCCGGCACGTTTCTGCTGTGCGACGAGGACAACCGGCCGCTGACGCCGGGGGTGATGTACAACGACATGCGGGCGGCGGCCGAAACGCCGGAAGCTGCGGACGCCGTCTGCGACGCCTTGGCACCGTACGGCATTCAAGTCGCCACGGCCTTTGCACTGCCCAAGTTGCTGCACTTCGCGCGGCACGAGCCCGCTGTCTTTTGCCGCTGCCGCCGCGTCGTGCATCAAACGGATTGGATCGTCGGCGCTCTGTGCGGCCGCTACGACGTCTCGGACGTTTCGACGGCGCTCAAGACGGGCGTCGACCCGGCGAGCCTGCAGTGGCCGGAGCCGATCGAATTCCGATTGGGAATCCCACACCGGTTGCTGCCCGAGGTCGTCTTGCCGGGAACGCCCGTCGGCCACGTCACGGCCGAGGCGGCCGCGGCCACGGGACTGCCCGCCGGCGTGCCCGTAGTGGCCGGCGCCACCGACGGGATCGCGGGCTGTCTGGCTTCGGGGGCCAAGGAAGCGGGGGACGTGAACTTGACGCTGGGTACCACCCTGACCTTCAAAGCGATCAGCCCGCAGCCGCTGCTGGATCCGGATGGAGTCGTGTATAATCATCGGCATCCGGCGGGCGGCTACCTGCCCGGCGCCGCGTCCAGCACGGGAGCGGAGTGGGTCGAGAAGTTTTTTCGAGGCGAGAATCTCGAACGATTGGGACGCGAAGCGGCGGCCCGGCTGCCCACACGGCAGATCGTCTATCCGCTGGTCAAGACTGGCGAGCGATTTCCGTTTGCCTGTACGATGGCCGCCGGTTTTGGCCTCGACGAGATCGACGACCCCACCGTGCGTTTCGCCGCCGGGATGGAGGGAACGGCGTTTCTGGAGCGATTGGGAATTGAACGATTGGAGCAGTTGGGGCTGCGGACCGGTGCGACCGTGTATGCCACCGGTGGCGCAGTGGCGGGGGAAACGTGGCTGCGGGTCCGCGCGGCGGTCAGCGGCCGGACGTACTCGGTTCCGCGGTATCCCCAGTGCGCCGTGGGGGCAGCGGTGTTGGCCGCGATGCCGCACGTGGGGTCGTGTCGCGAGGCCGTGGCGGCGCTCGTGCGGCCGGGGCGCACGGTGGAGCCGGAGCCGCGGCTTGCCGCCGCCTACGTCGAAATGCTGGAGCGGTTCCGGGCCGCGATGCAGGAACGAGGCTGGCTGTGAGCATTTTCAAAGCCTGTGACATTCGCGGCGTGGTGGGTCAGGAATGGGGGGCGGACGAGGCCCGCCGCATCGGCCGTTCGTTGGGGCAGATGATTCGGACTCGCGGCGACGCTTCGGTCTGCGTGGGCGGGGATTTCCGCCGCAGCACGCCGCTGCTGAAGCAGGCATTCGTCGAAGGATTGCTCGATGCCGGCCTGGCGATTCATGACGTGGGTCAGCAGCCCACGCCGGTCGTCTACTTTGCCGCCCGGCAACTCGGCTGCCGCAGCGTCGCGGTGGTCACCGCCTCGCACAACCCCGCCCGTTACAACGGGATCAAGTTCGTGGTGGCCGGCCGGCCGGCCGTTCCGCAGTTGGTTCAAGAACTGGAAGCTGGTTGTCAGACGCCGCCGCCGGACGAACCACGCAGTACCGTAAGCTACCACGACGTAACGGCCGCATATCAGGACTGGGTGATCCGGCGAGCGGCCGAGTTCCTTAGCACCGCCAACCATCTGGTTACGGGGCTCCGCCTCGTAACCCGCGGACCGCGAGGCTCCGCCTCGCATCCGGCCGGCGGAGCCGGCGAGGCAGTGCGTACCCAGGCGGGAGCCTGGGAACGAGGACCAGAGCCGTCCCTATCGGTGGTTCTGGACGCCATGGCCGGCGCGTTCACCCACATTGCTCCCCGCGTGCTGGCCCGCGCTGGCGCCACTGTCACCGCGCTCACGCCGGCCATCGATCCGGATTTCTCTGCGCGGACCCCCAACCCGGCTCGCGATGAGAACCTGGCTCCGTTGATCGAAGCGGTGGTGGAAGGAGGCAGTCACGTTGGCATCGGCCTGGACGGCGACGGTGACCGCGTCGTCTTCGTCGATCATGCCGGGCGCGTTGTGCGGCCCGAACAGCTGGCCGTGGTGTTGATTCAACATTTCTTCGATCGGCCGGCGGTGGTCTACGACCTGAAATGCGCTTCGATCGTGGCGGATGCTGCCGCGGCTCGCAATGGCAAAGCGGTGATGCAGCCCAGCGGCTACGGATTCATCAAGACTGCGATGCTGGAACTGCAAGCCGAATTGGGCGTGGAAGTCAGCGGGCACCACTTCTTCGGCGCGCTGGACGGCGGCGACGACGGTTTGTTCACCGCGCTCGTCGTGCTGGGGCTTCTCCGCCGGACGGGAAAACGGCTGGCGGAATTGATCGAACCGATTGGCTGGCCGGCGATCACGCCGGACTTGCGCGTCCCGTACGAAGGCGACGCGGCGGCGGTCGTCGAGGCCATCGCCGCCAGTTGCGGCGGCACGGTCATGCGACTGGACGGCGTGCGAGCCGAATACGACGGCGGCTGGGCCCTGGCCCGGGCTTCGATCACCGAATCGGCCGTCACGTTTCGTTTCGAAGGCCGAGACCCCAGTCACTTGCGCTGGATTGCCGAGCACTTCCTGGCGGGCGCCGGCGAGCTGCGCAACCAGGTGCTGGAGAAACTCGATGACTGACAGCTCGGGACAACCCGCACGGCCAACAAAGTAGGCCGTGCCACACCGAGGAAACTCGCGGAGCCACGTTGTGAAACAGTCGATCGGCACGTTCCGCTGGCCGGGCGATCCGGAAAACGAACGCAGGAAAATGGAAGAGGCTGACAGAAAAATGGGGTGACAGAAAAATGAAATGCGGGACAAAAGGACTACCTGTTCCAGTCATCTTTCTGTCATCCGATTTTTCTGTCAGCCGCCTTTTTCTGCTTCCGCTTCCAGCACTCGCCGCCAGCGGCGGGGCACTTCCGCGAAGGCTGCGCAGTACGTCGCATCCAGCGGCACCTCGACGGCCTTGTCGGGTTCGAGGAACAGCGGCATGTCCGTCAGGACGTCGCCGGCCGCCATCGGCACGACGTACGCTCGGACGCTGAGGCCGCTTTCGTAGGCAGCCTGGGTCAACGGCTTGCCGGCCAGTGGGACGTACTCCTCGCCGGCGACTTCTTCCCAGATCTCCGCGTGAATCCCGTGTGGGTCGCGCCGCCCGGGCGAGTGCAAGTCGACAATCAACAAGTGGACTTGGTTTTCGAGAAGCGAGGCGGCCTTTTCCACGAAGGAACGCATCGCATTGCGGCTTGATTTGTTTCCGGGGGAGACGATTTCCACGATCGCGACAATCTCATCTCCACTCTCGTGTCGAATCGTGACGTTCTTTTTCTTGCGACGATAAAACCCCAGTTCGGTCTCCGCGACCGGCTGCAGCTTGGGCGGCGCAAGCAAAACGCCGCCCCCCCGTCGGTCCGATACGTTTTCGCCGTCATCATCTGCACGATCGGTTCCCTCTCCCTGAAGCGTTAGCACGTCCGGCCCAAAGCCTCCAGCATATTGCTCCCGCAGCGCGTAGTACTCCGGTGGAAGCAGCCCGCGGTTCAGCGCCCGCGCGATTTCTTCGATCCAGGCATGATGAAAGTCATGGAAGATGCCGGCTTCCACGCGAGTCCAATCATGTACGGCCATCCGGTTTCTCCTTCCGTCCGTTCACAGCTCAACTTCCGCAGCAGGAACTTGACCTTCCACGTGCCACTCAACGGGCTGGGGCTGCCGTCCGGACGGTTGCCGTCCGTCCCTGCGGGATATAAGATGGGGCAGCAAGTCCCGCACTGCGATCATCCACAACGCTGCTCGAACTTGAGCCGATAGGAATTCGCACGCGGGCCCCAAAGTTCACGAGAGATGAAAACGGTCCTCGCACGGCTCTATTCGCCAGAACGAGGGGGAATCCATGATGAACCCGATGTCGCGCAGTTATCTGGGTGTGTTGACGTGGGCGGTGTTGACGGCCGTCGCCGTTGCAGGCGGTCCAACCGACCAGGAGTTGCTCAAGACTCTGCCTGAGGCCGAACTGGCGCTCAAGGACACGCTGGACCATTGGGGCCTGCCGTTTTCCGATCAGTTGCGTCGGTTCACGCAAGCTCAGCAGTATTGGCTGGATCTGCTCGGCGCAGAAGCCCCCAAGGATTTCATGCTGGGCACACAGCATGGCCTGGAGAAGATCCCGAAAAACAAGTACTGGTTCAAAGGCGCCTACGGCAACCGGGTCCACCTGCAGGCGGCCCGGAACGAAGCCGAGAGCTTCCAGGTGGCGGTACTGCCGGCGATCGGCAAGAAGCTCGGCCGCGTCACGCTGGCGTCCGGCCCGTTGCGTCAGGAAAACGGTCCGGGAGTGATCGCGGCCACCGCTTTCACGATCTACCGCGTGGGCTATGTCCAGACCGTGCCGCCGCAGTACCCGGTGCTGTACGTCGGTCCCTGGCCCGACGTGCTGCTGCCCAACGGGCCGCTGGAGATCGCCGGGACCGACCTGGGGCTGTTCTGGGTCGATGTCAAGGTGCCGCGCGACGCCGCGCCTGGCGCCTATCATGGGCAATTGACGCTCGAAGCCGACGGCCACCGCGTGCCGGTCGAGGTCCACCTTCGAGTTCACTCGTTTGCTTTGCCCGACCGCGTGCCGTTTCCCATTGCCGTGTGGACCGGTGCCACGTGGCCGCCGGGCCAAAAGATGAGCCCTGAAGACTACCGCCGCACGCTGGCCATGTTCCTGGAACACGGCGTGGACCCGATCTCGGTAGGCAAGGAAGGCGTCGTGCTGGACAAGCTGGATCTGCCGGCCTTCGACGAGAACATCGAGTTCTGTCTGGCCCGAGGGCTGCAGCGTTTCGAGATACCCAACTCGGTCAAGTCTCCCGAGAAGCTGCGGCCGCTGGTCGAACACCTTCGCCAAAAAGGCTGGCTGGACAAGGCGCTCGTGTATTCCAGCCACGACGAGCCGACGGAGGAAACGCTCCGCGAGTCCAACATCCCCTTCTACCGCCAGATGAAGAAGCTGTATCCCGACCTGCAGGTCTACCTGGCCAGCCAGCACTACCAGGGGATCGACCAGGCGTGCGACATCTGGATGAGCGACGTGTCCACGGCCTTGGGCGCCGGGTTTGCCGCCGAACATCGCGGGCGCAGCGAGCTGTGGTTTTACTACTGCCACCTGCCGATCCACGTCGATTTCTGCCGGCCGCTGGTCCATGCTCCCAACGTGCAGATCGACAACGAGGCGATCGAGCATCGGCTGGCGCCCTGGCTGGCGTGGAAGTACCAGACGCCGGGAATGTTCATCTGGGCCGGCAACCGCAGTTGGACGATTCAGGAGGGCGACAGCACCGGTTGGGAAAAAACCGGCTGGCAACTGTCTGCCAAGATTGCCACGTTCCCCTTCGGCGGCATCCACAACGGCAACGGGTTCCTGCTCTATCCGGGGCCGCACCCCAGCATCCGGTTGAAAGTCCTCCGCGACGGAGTCGAGGACTACGGGTACCTGATGGAACTGAAAAGGCGGCGTTTGCGGGCCGCCGTGCCGGAAACGCCCATCCAGGAGGCCGACGCCGCGCTGGCCGTGCCGCCCGCGATCCTGGTCGACGCGCACTACTTCAACCGCAATCCGAACGGACTGCTCCAGACACGGGAGGCGATCGCTCAGTTGATCGAGACGCTGGCGGAGTGACTCTCGGCCGCCTGCACCTTGCGCCACACGCGCAAGAGGTTGCCGCCCCAGATCTTCGTGATCTGTTCGGCCGTGTATCCGCGGCGGACTAACTCGATGGTCACGTTCAGTGCGTCGGCGTGGTTCTGAAAACCGGGAACCCCGCCTCCGCCGTCAAAATCGCTGCCGACGCCCACGTGGTCGATGCCGGCCATGGCAACCGCGTGGTCGATGTGATCGACGAAGTCCTTGAGACTGGCCGGCGGATACCGACGTTCCAGGTTGGCCATCTCCTGCTGGAAACGCTCCTGCTGCTGCTTGGTGGCCGCCGCAAAATCGCGTTCGGTGACGCCGATGCTCTTGGCGAGATCGTCGATGGCCTTCTTCCTCTCTGGTGACGGTGTCTTGAGAAACCCGCCGACGGCCACGATCTGGATCACCCCGCCGTTGACGCACAGCATTTTCAATTGCTCGTCGGTCAGGTTGCGAGGGTGGGGGTTGAGCGCCGAGCAACCGGAGTGCGAGGCGATGATGGGTGCTTTCGAGACCGCCACAACATCGCGAAAGGTGCTTTCCGCCGCGTGCGAGAGGTCGATCATGATGCCCAGGCGGTTCATCTCCGCAACGACCTGCCGGCCGAACGGGCTGAGGCCGTGATGTTCGGCCTGCTGGTCGCCGAGCTTTGCCGCGGGATTGCAGGAATCGCAGATCTGGTTGTGCCCGTTATGGCACAGCGTGATATAGCGCACGCCCAGGTCACGAAACCGCGCAACGTTCGCCAGGTCGGTGCCCAAGGCATAGCCGTTTTCGATGCCGATCATGATCGCCCGCTTGCCCGTCGCGGCGATCCGCTCGACCTCGTCCGGAGTGGTTGCCAACTCGCACCGGCCGGGATACATTGCGGTGGCCAAACGGCGAATGGCCGAGATTTGTTCCATCACCGCCTGGTGCGCGCGGCGGTAACCGCCGGCGTCGCGAGCCTGCTGCCCAACGTAGGCGGCCAGGAAGACCCCATCGACGCCCCCCGCGGCCATCTTCACCAGATCACACTTCAGCCGCGGATGGTCGATGCCGGGGTCCAATTGCGGGGTCGCATAGCGGGGCCCGGCGATATCGACGTGGGTATCCAGCGTCAGGGCCATCACGTGGATCTGCCGCGCCTTGGCCACCAGCGACTCGTCGCCGGCCGTTTGCCTCGCGGGCTCGGCGCCGAGTACGTGCCCAAACCCGGCCATCCACCACAACAACCCGCCTGCCAAGCCCCACCACCACGCTTTTCGTATCCACTGCATCGTTGTCACTCCTCGGACTGGCGTTGGTGTTGTTACCGCGACAAGACAAATTGGACGAGGTCGGCGATGTCCGTGTCGCTCAACTTTTCGACACGCCCGTGCTTTCCTTCGCGTAGCAACTGCTCGATCGTCGTATAACGCCCGTCGTGCAGGTACGGCGCGGTCCGCCAGACTTCCACCAGCGTTGGGGTATCGAAACTCGCCCGCTCGTCCGACTCGGCCCGAGACCCCACGTCGTGCGCCGTCAGATCGGTGTACAGCGGGGCCGGATGGCACTTCGCGCAGCCGGCCCGGTCGCTGTGAAACAGCCGCCGGCCCCGCTCGGCCGCCGGACTGAGCCGCCCCTGCACCAGCAAGGGGCTCGGCAGGGGCGCCAGCGATTTGAGCCAGGCGTCGATCGCCGCGGCCTCGGCTTCGGGCCGCTCGGACATCAAAATGTGCTTGATGCCCGAGCGGACCGCGGCTTCCGCCGTCGGACGGACGCGCGAAGCCATGGCTGGCGGCGTCCGGTGAGACCAGACCAGGCTCAGCGTATTCTTAGGGTTGCCTTCTCCGTCGTTCAGCAGGTCCCAATTCAACGCGTCGGCGCGGCCCTCGGGGTGACAGCTGACACAGCTCTGCCAGCCTTCCAGACAGAGGCGGGCGTCGTGAAACAGCACTTGGCCGCGACGGACTTCGTCCCATTGCGGCTTCGGCCCCAGTGGAAGATTGCGGACCGTGGCGTCCTTTCCAGCCGCCAGGCTTACCGCCGCGATGCTGTCGGTGAAGTATTCCGCCACGTAGACTTGCGAGCCACCCACGGCCAGGCCTCGCGGACCCACGCCGGGCAGTTTCACGCGTTGCCGGATGCCCGCGAGAAAACCGGGAACGTTGACGACGTCTTCGCCGTTCT
>Ga0302236_1001950_pt1 | contig 13274 bp, 7 predicted proteins | sample AAG_UR_Gly_MG_FD_193509 | JGI IMG/M metagenome (GOLD analysis project Ga0302236, IMG submission 193509) | Enriched activated sludge microbial communities from anaerobic digester in WTTP, New Holstein, Wisconsin, United States - AAG_UR_Gly | ecosystem: Engineered > Bioreactor > Anaerobic >...
GATAGATCCGTTTGAGGGCTATTTAGATCAAGTTTTTACTGTTTTTTATGATGAGAACCTTTTAGCAACACCGCGTAGCGCTACAATAACCATAAGAACTACCGATGACATACTTGAATTTGAAGTTGTTCTCTATCAGTCAGGTGCTCCACCAACAATAAGTGTAAGTCCTCCAATTCAGGAAGTTGGTTTTGAAGCCGGAACCTGTATTTTGACAGTAAGCTCAAATACTCACTGGACAGCCAGCACCAATGTTCCCTGGCTGACTTTTGCTCCTGTTGCAGGAGAGCTTGACGGAGTAATAACAGTGTCTTTTGCTGAAAACCCCTTTGCACTCAGCCGGCAGGGAGTAATTAACTTTATGACTTCTGATGGTATAGCAGAGGCATCCGTAATCATTGAACAGGTTGCAGCGCCGGCATTTTTAAGCGTTATTCCATCAGAGCATTTTGTTGATCCTGAGGCAGGTACTATTTATTTTTCTATTACCTCAAATGCTTTATGGGAAATTTCTAATTCAGAAACCTGGCTTCATGTAATTCCTGAGAGTGGAATTGGTAATGCCACGATCACTCTAAATTATGATGCTAACTCCAGCACTGTTCGTCAGGGATTGATCTATGTAAATGTATCTGGTCTGCCTTCTGAAGTAGTGACAATCAATCAGGGAACACCATTTATTCTTATTCTTGAACCTGATAGTTTAACTGTAGGTCCATCCAGTGGCATGGCTTATTTATCAGTAATATCCAATACAAACTGGACTGCAGAAAGTAATGTTCCATGGTTGCAGGTGTCACCTGTTAATGGTTCTGATAATGATACTATTACATTAATATTTAATGCTAATATTACTGATTCAGTCAGAATTGCTGAAATCTCCGTTTTTAGTGCCGGATTGCCGGTTAGAGAATCTTATTTGCTTCAACTACCTGGCCAGGGTACTGAACGTGTTATTTTACCTGAACTTATTGCAGGTACTAATGCTATTATAGAAATACCTGTAATGGTAAGCGATTTGACCGGTTACGGGATTATCACAAACGAATTCATTTTTTCTTATGATGCTTCTGTTTTGATACCTTCACCTCCTTATGTGATCACAACCGGAACAATGTTAGGAAATGCGGGCTGGACGCTGATAATTGATCAGCCGGAGGCTGACAAGCTTTCTGTTTCTGCTCTTGGGTCTGAACCATTATCAGGCTCCGGAGTTCTTGCTAAATTAAAATTTAAGGTTGTTGGTGAACAGGGAACTTCATCGGATTTGAGTTTTGATGAGTTTGTTTTTAATGGTAATAATCCATTAGTTGAAATCACTAATGGATTTTTGAATGTTCCCATAAGAAACTGTGGCGATGCTGACGAAAATGGTGTTGTTCAGGCTTATGATGCCTCATTGGTTTTGAAACACAGTATAGGATTGATAACTCTCCCGCCTGTTGGTGCTTATAATGCCGATGTAAATGAAGATAATCTTGTCAGAGCTTTTGATGCTGCTTTAATTCTAAGAGCTGCTATTAATTTGCCAATACCACCGGGAGTTTCTACATGTTTTAATTATGATAATATTACTATTGGAACATTGGAATATGATTTTCAGTTTAATGCAGTATTAAGGAATTATGAAGAACTACACGACTTTATAAATGCTGAAATATTGTTCACAGGAATTACTCGTCCTGAAAAAATATTCTCTATTTCATTTGATGTTACAAATCCGGTTTCGCATCTGAACAGTGTTGAATTCATTGATCTTCCTCCGGGGTATAGTGTTTTTACCAATAAAATAAGCGAAAGAATTATCAGGATTGCAATTATCCACCCAATGGGAATATTATCTCAGGATTTGAATCTAAGGGTTCTAATAGGACATTGTGGAATAGTTTCTTTGGCTTTGAAAGATATTGTTATAAACGATCATGAATTTCCTGATATTTTAATTTCAAATCCGTTTTCATCATCGTTGTGTAGAGGAGGAGCTATGCTTACAGCATATCCCAATCCGTTTAGAGCGTCCACTACTATTGCTTATGAAGTCATAGAAAATGGAAATATCGAAATAGAAATTATTGATTTATTTGGAAGAAGTGTGGATGTGTTGTACAGAGGAATGCAGGATGAAGGTTTTTATAACTTAACCTGGTATGGGAAAAGTAAGGAAAATATGAGGTTGCCTCAGGGTTGGTATATTGTACGTATGAAAACCGAAAACTATATACAACAGGTAAGAATAAGTCTTATTCGTTGATTATGAGTTGTTTGTTGTAATCGGGCTGCTATTATCTGTATTTACCTAACATTACTGATTTATGAGGAAATTATATCTTACAATTATTCTTACAATATTAATTTCACACTTGTTTGCAACAGAAGTAATTGTGAATTTGCCTGATACGTCTGTTACTCTTTATTCCGGAACAATTATTGAAATCCCCATCGTAGTCAGTGATTTGAGTGGATTGAATGTTGAGGCTTATCAGTTTGTTCTCAATTTTGATAATAATGTTATAACTCCCGAACCTCCTTATGTTATTACTTCCGGCACTCTGAGTGCAACACCAGGATGGTCAGTTTTACCCAATGCTAACACTCAGAATAAATTAATAATAGGATCATTTGGTTATTCTGCCCTTCACGGTAATGGCATTTTGTTGAAATTAAAATTTCGTGTTTTAGTTGATGAAGGCTCCAGCTCATTAACATTCAGTTCATTTATTTTCAATGCCGGTAATCCTGAGGCTTCAGTTATTAATGGATGGTTTAATAATTACTATGGTGTTCCTCAGGTGGTTGTGAGTTTACCAGATATTTCCGTTTCGCATGCACCGGAAACACTGATTGAGGTTCCCGTATTTATTGATGGTCCTGATAGTGTTGCGGTAAACAGTTATGGATTTGAACTGCATTATGATCCTCAGGTGATTGTGCCATATCCTCCTTTTTATTCCAATACAGAAACTCTTAGCGGCATAGAAGGCTGGACGGTAACGGTAAATAATAATTCATCTGGGAAAATAATTCTGGAAGCGTCAGGTGAAGAGGGTTTGAATGGAAATGGGATACTAATCAAATTAATTTTCAGTATAGTTGCATCTAATGGACAGAGCCTTTTATATTTCGATGATTTTTTGTTTAATGATGGATCGCCGGAAGTATCTTTAGTGCAGGGATCATTTGAAAATAATTTTAATTATTTGCACCTTGTAGTTAGTTTACCTGATATAAAGGTTAGTGAACTTTCCGGATCAATTGTGAATATCCCGGTTGAAGTTAGTGATTTAAGTGGTCTGAATGTAATATCCTATGAATTCACTATTTCATTTGATAATAACATCATAAAACCCGAATATCCTTATTTTTCAGTTGAAGAAACACTAAGCGATTTAACTGACTGGTTTGTTTTTGGCAATGAAATCGGTAATAATGAATTAAATATCGGGGCAATTGGTACTACTGACCTTGAAGGCAGCGGGACTATGCTGAATTTAATGTTCCGTGTAGTTGCTGATGAAGGTTTTTCATTACTTGATTTTCAATCTTTACGATTTAATGATGGAAGTCCAGAAGCAACATTGTTGAACGGTTCATTTCAGAATGAACCGTCTCCTTTGATAACAGATAGTTTAATAATAAACAACGGAATTGTAGGAGATGGAGATCAGGTATGCTATCAGGCGAATGAGACTATTGAGGTATCAGACTTAACGGTTGAAAGTGGTGGAAATATTTTGTTATTTGCTGGTGAGAATATTTTACTAAAAACAGGCACCCGGGTTTTAAGCGGTGGGTATTTTTATGCTGCAATAAGTCAGGAACGTTCGCTGTGCAATAAAAATCAATCAGATGTGTTCATGGTAGATCAAAATAATGATGAAATAATTGAAACTACATACTCCTCAAATCTTTATAGAGTTTATCCAAATCCTACCAGCGGAAAAATCATTATTGAATTGAATAATAATATTTATAGGTCGGTAATTTATGCTGAGGTTTATTCATTATACGGAGAAAGGATTTTAAGTAAGGAGTTCATAAATAGTTCAGCATTTAATATAGACTTATCAGCTCAGCCTTCCGGTATATTTTTGCTGAGAATAAATTATGAAGGCAAATACTGGATGGAGAAAATCATTAAATACTGATCTTTCTGTTCTTAGAGACTTTTCATATTCCTGCTATGTTTCTCAGACTCATAGAAGTTTGCCCTCAAGGATAATAGCTGCAATACTAAAATAAATTACCAGTCCTGTAACGTCAACCAGTGTTGCTACAAATGGCGCTGATGCCGTTGCAGGGTCGAGTTTTACTTTTCTTAATATAAATGGTATCAGGGAGCCGGAAAGAGTACCCCATAAAACAATAAAGATCAATGAAACGGAAACTGTGATGCCAACTGAAAACCAAAATTGACCATAATTATAGAACCCTGCTGCTTGCCAGATAAAAATACGTAAGAATCCTATGGAGCCAAGGATAAGTCCTAAAGTGAGCCCTGAAAAGATTTCCTTCCGCATTACATACCACCAATCTTTGAGTTTTAATTCCTGAAGTGCCATTGCTCTGATAATCAGTGAGGCAGCCTGTGAACCTGAATTACCACCACTCGAAATGATAAGTGGAACAAATAACGCAAGTACTACTGCTCTTTCTATTTCACTGTCAAAATATCCCATTGCAGATGCAGTAAGCATCTCGCCAAGAAACAGTATTACCAGCCATCCGGCTCTTTTTTTTACAAGTTCAAACCATGGAGTTTTTGTATATGATAAGTCCAGCCCTTCAACCCCGCCAAATTTTTGAATATCTTCGGTGTCGCGTTCTTTAATTTTATCAATAATGTCGTCAAAAGTAACAATGCCTACCAATGTGCCATTTTCGGTAATTATTGGAATTGAAGAGCGATCATATTTCTGAAAGATGTGAAATCCTTCCTCCATCGGAGTGGTAGTAGAAATGCTGACAAAATTATGGTCCATCAACTTCGAGATAGGGGTGGAATAATCAGCCATTAAAAGCTGCCCGATCTTAAGCTCATCAATGAGCTTATTGGTCTTATCCACAATGTATATGTATGTGAGCGTTTCAGCTTTTTTGCCGTATTTTTTAATATGATCAAATACATGTTGAACGGTTCACTCAGGTCTTGCCTGAATATAATGCGGAGTCATCAGACGTGCAATGCAGTCTTTTGGATAGCCTATCAGATTTAAGGCTGTTTCTTTTTCTTCATCATCCAGAACATTTATAGTTTGTTTTATTAAATCATCAGGAAAATCCTCAAGAATCATTGTCCTGTCGTCAGGATCCATATTATTAAATACTTCAGCAAGCTCTTTATCGCTCAACGATCTAATAATTTCTTGCTGAATATCCGGGTCAAAATAAGGAAAAACGTCTGATTTTTTCTCGCTTGTCAACATCAGGAATGATATATCTCTACTTTTCTTGTCAAGATTTGAGAGTTGTTCAGCAATGTCTGCCGGATGCTGGTCCTGTAATCTTAATATATTCATATCCTTAGCTTTTATGACAGATTATAAAATTTAATGCTTGATTGTTAACCGGAATTAGCCAGTTTTATGAAAACACTGGCAGTGCTTCTATCAAACTTTGTGTATATTCACTTTCAGGATTTGAAATCAATGTATCAGCTTCACCACTTTCAACAATTTTACCGTTTTTCATAACTATCATACGATCTGACATGTAACGGACTACTGATAGATCGTGAGAGATGAAAATATAGGTGAAACCATAATCCTTTTTCAGTTTGTTAAGGAGGTTTAAAACCTGAGCCTGTATTGAAACATCCAGAGCTGACACTGATTCATCACATATAATGAAACCCGGATTCAGGGCAAGAGCACGCGCAATACAAATTCTTTGCCTTTGCCCGCCTGAAAATTCATGTGGAAAACGATGATAATGCTCAGGTTTAAGTCCTACGCGCTCAAGTAGTTCAGTAACCTTTTCCTGCCTTTCTTTATGGCTTTTATACAAACCATGTACTTTCATTGGTTCTTCTATAGCTTCGCCAATGGTGATACGTGGATTGAGCGATGAATATGGATCCTGAAAAATGATCTGCATATTCTGGCGCAACTTCCGTAATTTATTATTAGGCAATTTTTTTAAATCCAAACCATTGAAAGTGATTTTGCCATCATTGGCTTTTATGAGTCCTAATAAGGCACGCCCCAGGGTTGTTTTCCCTGATCCTGATTCACCAACAAGACCAAGGGTTTCACCTTTGAATACATCAAAACAGATATTATCAACTGCTTTAATGTATTTCTTTTTGAAATTAAACAATGAAGTGTTTTCCTCAAAGTATACTTTCAGGTTCTCGATATTTATAAAAGGTTCTGAATTGTAAATCCTGTTATGTTCCTGTGTTCTTATTTCAGGGGTAATCTCTGGGATTTTAAGCACGTCATTAGCATTGGTAGCATTGATAAAATCTGCAACAACAGGCAATTTTTCAGGTCTGCCACTCATACCAGGTCTGCATGCGATCAAACCCTTTGTATATGGATGTTCCGGATGGTTAAAAACCTGATCTGCTGTACCTGTTTCAACAATTTTACCCCTGTACATTACTGCTACCTCATCTGCAATGTTTGCGACAACTCCCAGGTCATGACTGATATACAGCATACCCATATTATATTTTTGTTGCAGGTCTTTCATCAGCGTTAAGATGCTTTTCTGAACTGTAACATCCAAAGCTGTAGTGGGTTCGTCAGCAATGAGCAGCGCAGGGTTACATGCTACAGCCATAGCTATCATAACCCGCTGTTTTTGTCCGCCTGAAATTTGATGAGGATAACTGTTGAAAATGCTTTCGGGGCGAGGCAGCATAACTTCATTAAAAAGCTCAAGCGTTCGTTGTTTTGCTTCTTTAAAAGTGTGTCCCAAATGTAAAATCATACTTTCAATAACTTGTTTCCCGCATTTCATAACCGGATTCAATGAAGTCATCGGTTCCTGAAATATCATCCCTATTTTATTACCACGTATCTTTTGGATATCTTTATTGCTGATTTTAAGAAGGTTACTTGTGTTGTCATCTTTATCTGAAAAGAGAATTTCGCCGGAATCAATTTTTGCAGCAGCAGGTAATAATCTGAGTATTGAAAGTGCGGTTACAGATTTACCTGAACCCGATTCTCCAACAATACCAAGGGTCTTGCCATGTTCAATACATAGGCTCACGCTCTCAGTTGCCTGATGATATTTATTATCGGATATAAATCCGATACTGAGATCCTTTATTTGTATTAGCGATTTCACAATTAAGACAACTTATTGCACAAAATGCAAAAATAGAGCTTTGAAATGAATTTTAGTTATAGTGGTTACTAATGTAAGCTAATGGAACAGGGTTTTGTCTATAAAAATTGAAAAAATAATTTTGAGATTGAGCTTCAAATTCTGTAATATTAAATTGATTTTCAGAAAAGCCGAACTAATAATTTTGTATTTTCGTAAATGATAAATATTTCAGCATTACTATGCTATCTCTGCTCGATGATTTTGTTTCCCTGATCTATCCGCAGGTTTGTCAGGCTTGTGGCAATACTCTTTTTCGAAACGAAGAGATTATTTGCACATATTGCCGTTATCATCTTCCACGAACACATTACCATAAATTAAAGGATAATCCTTTGGCACAGGTTTTCTGGGGTAGGGTAAATCTTGAAAATGTAAGTGCTTTTTATTTTTTTCGAAAAGGAGGTAGGGTACAGCATCTGATGCATCAGTTTAAATATAAAGGCAGGGATGAAATTGGTGTTTATCTTGGAAGATTATATGGCGCAGAACTCAGGCAAGAAGAGGCTTTCAGTAGTATTGAAATGGTAATACCAGTGCCTTTGCATATTAAAAAGCTAAGGAAGCGGGGTTATAATCAAAGTGAGAAATTTGCTGAAGGGTTAGCTGCATCAATGAATATAGAGCTGGAAACCAGCGTGTTGATAAGAACTTTTGCATCAGAAACTCAAACCAGAAAAACAAGGTTTAGTCGCTGGGAGAATGTAAAAGAGATTTTCAAAGTCACAGATCCCCAAAAAATTACCGGAAAACATATTCTGTTAGTGGATGATGTGATCACTACAGGCGCTACAATAGAGGCAAGTGCACAACATCTTCTTGAAACTGAAGGCGTTCGCCTTAGCGTTGCTTCACTGGCTTGTGCAGTACATTAACTTATAGTCATTTTGTTTTGTTGTTAAAAAAACTGAGTGTTTTGCCAGATCCTGACGTGTTTAGAGTCTTCCTCCCAATACTGTTGTTTTTTTATAATGTTTGATTTTGCCGTTCAAATCAAACAATTCAATGTAAATCAAATAATAACCTATTGAGGCTTTCTCGTTATTGTCAGTGATACCGTCCCAGGTATATGCGCCATAGGTACCAAGCAACTGATTTTGAATCAATCGTCTTATTAGCCTGCCCGACATATCATAAATATTTATAGTTGCCACATAACCAGGTTCTTCAAGTGAATAGGATATATTTAATACATCATTATAACCGTCACCATCAGGTGAAAAAATTTCCGGACTTAAGCTGAAAGGCTCATCTTCTTCAATGATTGCCATAAATTGCGAGTTTTTATAAGCAGGAGTGCCATAACCCGCTGTTGATGCTGCTGAATGCCAGTTAGTACGATCATCTGACGGACGACTATAATCAATTCTCTCAAGTGCAACACCTTTGAAAGTACTTAATAGCGGAAAATGCATGTTTTCGTGATAAACCAGACGATCAATAATGTTTTCGTTAGGGTCACATAATACTGCTATACCACTGGTATTTGAGAATTGAGGAATCGAAGGCATATTGATGAATCCACGGGGATTGGGAGTATAAAAAAACTTAGTCACCAGATCGGTTTTGGTGGTCAGAACTATATATTCTTCCGGAAAGATCAAAAACCCTGATGGTGCAATCTCTTTTACTGAGGTCAACTGGTTCAGAATAGTATCCTGAGACGCTAATCTTAGTTTCTTCAGGTCAATTATTTTGTTTGAACGATTGTAAATCTCCACATATTCAACTCCACCAGCCGGAGGATTAAATAATATCTCATTGATAACAAGATCGTTATATTCAGGATTGGAAGAGTGTGCAAAACGAATATAACTATCCGGGGCAACAGGATTACCGGCACAATCGTTTAGAATACCGGTAATGGATATTTCATAAATAATTTGTTCGCCGAAAAATGCCTCAAACTGAAGGACAACTTCATTGTAAACAGGCTCATTTGCCACTGCAATCAACGGATTCCCAATGCCATGATTAACAGAATAAGCCAAGGTGTTTTCAATATCATCAATTTGCATTTTTTCAGAAAAAGCAAGTGAAAGTGTGTGATTGTCAACTATTATGGCTTTAATAAGCCATGGCGCAATGATATCGGGATTGTCAGCCCGAACTGAATTAACTGCTCCCGGTGTGCCTCCTCTTAGATCTTTTGATGCAATCCAGTTTTCAGCTTCTCCACATGGATTATATGGGTCAATCATTTCGAGTGTCCAGCCACCTTCTTTTTTAGCATTGCTCTGATACCAGGAATCGGAGTATGTAACGCAATGAATTACAATCTCATCATTATCATAAAGGCTAATTGTGCCTCCTGCGTTTGGAAGAGCTGTAGGAGACAATCCCTGAATTATAGCCGTTGCGCCATATTCTGAAAAAGCGCTCACTGCAGATTCAGAGCCAATGATCAGATAGCCGTGAGGCTCTATCACTACATTAGGGAAGTTCCGTTGTGTTGTCCCAATCCGGAGCTTCCAGCCATCAAGGAATATAGTATGTTCGGTAGTATTAAACAATTCAATGAACTCATGCGGGGGGAGATCTACTTCGGGTGTTGGATCTGCCATGATCTCGTTTATTATAATATCATAACTCCCTGCTTTGAAATATGAAAATTCCTTTTCAACAGGCAGCATTGTATTTCCGGCTGGATCACTTATTCCCTGAACCGAAAGGATATAATATTCTCCGTTTACAAAAGGAGTACTGAAATGCAGTAAAAATCTGTTGGAATTTTCGGCATCAGCAATTACCTGGTAAGGGTTTCCAATTCCTTTATTAACATAATAATTTGTAGCATCGCTTGCTGATGCCTGGTCGGGCTTTTCACTGAAAATGATCTCAAGTTCTGTAGCCATTAATGCTCTTACTTGCTCAATTTCAGGTGGAATGGTATCAATACGTATATCTCCGACATAAAAATCATCAAAATAAAAATTTCTGACATTTCCACTTGTATACTTGCAGAAAATACCAAACCAGGCTGTATTTGTGTGGGTAGCATCGGTAACATTTCCCTGAAGTTCATATGTTTCACCTCCCTGGGAATCAGTATAAACTTCCCAGTTGCCGTTAAAATCACGCAATACCTTAATTCTCAATATATTATTAGTGGCATTTGCAACATTGTCCAATCCGGCAAGTATTTCAGTTCGTGTCATGCCATCCTGTCGGAATAGGTAAATACGTTTATTGTTAGAACCATCTTTACCAATTTGCAGATAATAACCATTTAAGGGTCCCCTGAGATCAGGTTCGGTAGAAACAAGATAAATTTTTGGATGATTATTATTTGTAGGGGAGAATGCAAGCCTGATCCAGAAGTTCCATTCAGTATTATTTATTACAGAACTTGGGGTAACCAGAATTGTAGAGTCATAGCCGGCAACGGAATAAAGTCTTAACCTGAAATTATCAACAATAAATAAATGAGTATCTCCGCTCCATGCCGGATTATGCAAAAAATCCCCATCGCTGAAATCATCACTGAACTGGGCAATCATATAGTTCGAAACAAAGATCAGCACTATTGATAAAAGAGTTTTGGTTACAATCTCTTTCATTTTATTATTGTTTGATTTTGGTGTAAATATATAAAAAAAATACGCATGTACTAAATAAATTATTTTTGACCTGCATAATCCCCCGTTTAATTTTTTAGTTTTTAATAATTTCGGTTGGTGTTGATAGAAGGAAATGGGTAGTGGGAGGAAAGGTCGTTCAAAGACGTATATGATAAATGGGAACTGCCATTGATTATTGTGCTGCTAATGGTTTGCACAGTTGTGAGATGTTTTTCTATATTCGTGTAGGGTTGAAATATATTGAACAACTGGAACGGAAATTAATATGGTATAAGTAAATTGATAAAATTATCTTTCCTAAATTTAAGGTTTTGAAAGTAATTGAAATTATCTGCTACTAGTATCTTCAATACATTCTATATAAATATATAGTAATAACAAATAAGGCCTGAAATAGATAAGATTGTATAAACTGAATGTACCATCTGTGCTTCTCCGTGCCCTCTGTGGTTAAATGAATTACTATTAAAATGTTAGTACTGTAAACGAGTATTATATTTCTACTGTACAGCCGTGAATTTTTCAACCTGCGGTTAAGATGGCAACATGCTACGGTTTATCCAATTGATGTCCTGTAATTATGATACTATTGAAAAGATAAAAATTACAATAACAAATGCATCTTATAAACTTTGTGTTTACAGATATTGTATATTTGTTTCCCAAAATGAGATGAAGCAAGATATTAAGATAAGACAAAATATTAACAAAAAGATCAAATAATAGTTATGGAAACATACATGATTGTGATTTATGCATTCCTTTTAGGTTGGGCAATTTTTTCTATTTATTATATGAGTATCAGGTTACATGAATAAATTTCTTATAATTGTATGATGCACAGGCATATAATAGTCTCTCAAAAAGTAAATCGCCCATATATCGTCTGTTCACTTTGTAGCAAAACTCATCCAAATAGTCCTGGTAATACTTTTTCGAGATCATATGATGTATTCCCAAAAGATTTCGCTTAGCATTGCTGATCATGGTATGTACCCATGGAAGAGCTTTTGCTGCCTCTTTTGGTTTGACTGTTTTAGGTTGATGACTCCATACCAACTCTTTTATGTTGTTGTATCCCTTGTAGTTATCAGATTTAACCAATGAGTCCTTTTGTATGTTTTGTTCAACTTTTTCTTGAATTGTGGATGATTTCAAGTTGTCAACCACAAGCATTTTAACATAGCGAAACTTTGTCTGCTTTTTGTGTTTTTCAGGTGCTTTTAGAGTATGAACTGTTGATGCCATTACAATAACTTTGGATTGTTTCTGACTTCCTCTGCCTCGTTTAAGTTTTATCGGCTTTTCCTCTTTAGATAATTTAGTATCAACACTTTCAAAAAATCCTTCGTCCAACTCAACAATCTTATCCAGTTGATAAGCTCTGTCACGAATGCCCATCGTTTTTCGTAGCTTCTGCATCATGTACCAGATAGGCTCGTAGAATTTATGCCCAAGTTGTCGTTGCAATTCAAGTGAAGAAAATGGCTTTTTAGTACTGGTTAACAGATGCATAGCAATAAACCAATAGCGAAACGGAAGTTTGCTGGCTTGCATCACTGTGCCGCTGCGAAGAGTGGTTCGGGTTTTACATTTTTTACATTCGTACATCCAAATTGTCTTTTGCCAGTAATGATCTTTACCTCCACAGTGCCTGCAGGTTACCCCTGCTTCATCCCGCATGGCTTTGAATTTCAGTTTACAAGATTCCTCATCAGGAAACTGATCCATAAAATTGATTAGATTCATGTCAAAAATTTTTCTCCTAAGATACATTTTTTTATTTATCTTTTCCGACACTCATATAAAATTAAATTAAAATATTTCCATTCTTTCGGTAAATTATAATTACACTAAGGAGGAAATAGGTTCTCATACAAAGTGGTTTTACTTGTATGAACGGTAAATATATAGAGGAAGCTACTTTGTAATAACTGCGTAACTGCGTAACTGCGTAACTGCGTAACTGCGTAACTGCGTAACTGCGTAACTGCGTAACTGCGTAACTGCGTAACTGCGTAACTGCGTAACTGCGTAACTGCGTAACTGCGTAACTGCATAACTGCGTAACTGCGTAACTGCGTAACTGCGTAACTGCGTAACTGCGTAACTGCGTAACTGCGTAACTGCGTAACTGCGTAACTGCGTAACTGCGTAACTGCGTAACTGCGTAACATAAGTTAAAATATGGGGCGCTAAGATAATACAAAAAAGTGAGAAATCCGCAAATCTGGTAAAAATTTTTGCGAATTAATTTATTATTGTATTATTCAAGGCGGATTAGTCAGGAGGGAACAATAATGTATTTTGTTTTTAAGCTTGATGTATAAATCCTTGTCGTGTGCTTAAAAACCTGTT
>Ga0302236_1001951_pt1 | contig 13274 bp, 23 predicted proteins | sample AAG_UR_Gly_MG_FD_193509 | JGI IMG/M metagenome (GOLD analysis project Ga0302236, IMG submission 193509) | Enriched activated sludge microbial communities from anaerobic digester in WTTP, New Holstein, Wisconsin, United States - AAG_UR_Gly | ecosystem: Engineered > Bioreactor > Anaerobic >...
ATAAGGGCGGCGACAGAAGGCAAGAAGCCGGCTTTTGAAAAACCGATGGGAAGAGGATCAAAACCAATAACGGTTGAGCAGCACGAAAAGGCGCAGGCAAACGCTAACGCAAAGCGCTATATAAAAGGAAAACTGCCGGATTGGATGTATTCCTAATCTGCCACAGGACTTGCACAGTGAGTCCAGGATCGATTTATAGGGGTTGGGTGATGCGTTGGTATTCGGAGGGCAAAAAAAATCCCCCAGGGCGTTTGCCGTTGCGTCGTGTGGGCGCAGGGCAAGGCCGAGGGGGATGTTGGTTCTGGTTGGGCGGGTTAGGTATTCAGTGATAAACAATCTCATCAGCCATCTTGATGAGGCGATCGATGCCGTCGGAAAACCTGGACTGTTTGTCCAGCCAGGCACTGTACCCGTCCAGCCGGAGGAGTTGGTCATACTCTATCCGTGCCGGACGGGGCGGAAGTCCGACCGTTGCTACTTCGGCCTGTGAGAACCGGATGACGACACGGCCGCCGTCTTCATGGATCAGTTTCATGTCAATACTCCTCGAAACGCGCTTCAATCTGGCTGCGGGTTGCGGCGATGGAGAAAAACGAGACTGTGTAGTAGATCCAGCATCCGTCGCCGCGCTTGTAAAGCGCCCACTGGCGGACTGGCGAGCCGTTGAGCAGAATACGACCACTGCTCACGTACTTGCGGGTGCCGTCTTTCGAGACGAAATCTTTCTTGGCCATGGGGTGACTCCTATGCGATGAGATGATTGAGACGGCACCAGGCGCCGACATAAGCCTCGGTGTCGGTGGTGTGCTTCAGGGTTGCCAGGTCGTGCGATGCGACTTCGGCCGTGTAGCACTTGCCGTGCTTCCAGTAGCCGATATAGAGGTCGGCGATATTGGCGTCCGAAAAAAACTTCGGGCGGTCGAGGGACTGGTGGTAGTTGGCACGGCGGCGCATGTTGCGGATGGCGCGCTTCGCATCGATGCCGCGGGATGCGATGGCCTGGTCGAAGGTCATGGGCTTCGGCTTCGTGCCGAAGTGGTCTTGCATCACCCTGGCGAAGTTGCGCTTGAGGGGGGCGGTGATTTCGATGCTGGGCATGTCAGTCTCCAGTGGTCAGTGAGGCGCGGCCAACGGTGTTGCCGTTGGAGTCGCGCAGCGGGAAAAAAGCGTAGCCTTGCTCGAACTTCTCAGCGGCTTCGCGAAGGATGGTGGCGACCTCGTAGCCGAATGAGCCAGTGTCGGGCTGGCCGAAAGCGGCGTTGTCGCAGTCGAACTTGATTTCGATTTTCATGCTGCCTTCCTTTCGGGAATGGTTGATGTGTCGGGCACCTGATCCAGCGGAACAAACGCCAGCCAAGGTTGGCCGATCATGTGGCTGTCGACGGCCAGAACCAGAGCCTTGTCCTGCCACGGGATGACCCTGAATGAACCGATGCTGCCGTTTGTGCAGTTGCACCTGGCTGCCTTCAGTACCTCGGCAGTCGGTTTTCCGTAGAGGTTGTGCTTGGGACGTATGCAGCCGGGGGTGCTGATGAAGTAGTAACCGAACGGGGCCAGGGTGCGAGAACCGTGCCCCTTGGTGACGACGTACGGGTAGAAGCCGAAGTCATCGAAGAGGTCGGACAGGTCGGCGTTTCCGAGCATGGGCGTTTTCATGTGATTCTCCGTTGTAACCGGTAGGTGCCGGCGAGGTGGGTTAATCTCCTCGTTGCTGCCCACTCGTGTTACTTTTGAATGGGCAGTGGCTTGGGGATTAGGAAGGTGGTGGATTGCATTGACCAGACTGGATCAGGCTGGAAGCGGTGCGGCCGTACCAGCCTTGGAGCTGGAATGCAAAGCCGGTATCGATCAGACGCTGCCAGGCGGCGAGGATCTCTTCCTCGTCGTGATCCTCTCCGTCGAAACCCTCGACGATGGCGCAGCAGTCGTAGGTGCTGAGTTGCTTGGGCATGGTGATCTCTTAAATGAACTGAGCGAGAAACAGGCCTGCGGCGATACCGCAGATGACAGCGATAGCGACGTTGTAGTCGCGGTTGAGTGCTTGGCCACGGTAGAGCATCACAGCACCTTCGCGGTGACGGTGATCGTCGAGCGGGTTGCCGAGATGACCTGATCCGGGGTCAGGAAACCCTTGTCCGTCGCAGTGTCGAGCGACTTGCGCTCGGAGGTGCGGGCCTGGATCTTGTGGCCATCACGCCCGGCAAAGTCGCCGTCGCCAATGTCCTTGAAGACGGCCAGGATTTCGTCCAACTCGTCCTTGGCGCCTTCGATCAGGGTCTTGAGTTCGACGGCGCGGTCGATCAGGTTGCGCTGACGAAGGGTGGAAAGCGTGGTGACGCTTGCGGTGTTCGACATGGTAGTTCTCCTGTTTGCGACGTGTGTCCCGCGTAAGGAAGCGCGGTCGGTGTCGAATGACCCCGTGACAGCCGGCGTCCAACCGGCTGTGGCTGGGTTACTCGTTTTTATTCCATCCAGGCGCTAGGCCTGGGAGGTGGAAACTCAGCGGCGGTTGCGGTACGAATTGAGATGCGTGCGGTAGTAGGTTTCGTTAAGCGCTTCCGCAAAATCGCCGCGATCAGATCCTTCGATGATCCAGCCATGGTGCATGCCACAGATGCAACCCTTGACGTTGCACATGTGATTGCTGATTTTTTTGGCCTGGCCTCCAGAAAGCACGATCCCGCCGCGCGGGTCGATCTTGGCGCGGATGGTGATTTCGCTGGCATTGTGGAAACCGCCGCTGATGGTGATCGTCTTGGTCTTGGTCATGGTGTTTCTCCTGGTAGTTGGTTAATCACTTGCTGTCGAACTGGCTTGAAGGTGCCGGCTCGCGGGGAGTCGGCGGTTCAGGGGTCTTGTATCGCCTGTCCATACTGCTGGGAGTCCCTCTCGGCGGTGGGCCTCTCCTGCACCCACGGCTTCATAGTACGACTAGTCATGTCACTTGTCAAGGGGTGTCAATGGGTGGGTTAAAAAAAAATTTAGTCGGTGCTACCATCTTGTTGTGGGGCCGCGTCCCGTGGCCTGATGTTGTGATCGAAGGAGAGATGCATGAGCAAGACGAAGGAAGCAATGGCCCTTGTGGATACCGGCATGGCACCCTACGCGGCCGCACGGCAGGTCGGGGTGGCGAGCAATACCCTCTATGTCGCGCTCAAGCGCAGGCGCGAAGCTGTGCTGCCAAAAGTGAAGTGCCCGTGCTGCGGGAAGTCGGTGATGGAGCGGTTTGTGAGGCGGGAGGTGTTGGATCGCTTCATTAAAGAGCTTGGCGCATGAATCAAGCGGGGTAGCAGTAAGTTCGCCACATGGCGAATACACCTAAGCTGACACCCAAGCAGGAAAACTTTTGCCTGGCTTACCTCGAGACCGGGAACGCCAGCGAGGCTTATCGGCGTGCTTATGATGCCGAAAACATGAAGCCAGAAACAATCAATCGCAATGCGTTCGCCGTTCTGGAAAACAACAAGATTGCAGCACGACTATCAGAATTGCGCGAACCGATAGTCAAAGCCTATCAAATTACGGTTATGGACCTCGTCCAGGAATTGGAAGAGGCCCGCCAGGCAGCCCTCGGCGCCGAGACTCCGCAGGCGTCTGCCGCGGCTGCCGCTACACTCGGAAAAGCAAAGTTACTCGGCCTCGACAAGCAGGTCATCGAGAACATTGTCAGTGGAACCGTTGGGGTGCAGCACTCCGGTGAGGTCGCAAGCAAGGTGCAGATCGACTTCGCATCGATTAAGGCGAAACTTAGCGGCCTGAAGTAATTCCTGTGGCCGACAACCTTAAGCTGATCAATGATGCCTTGCCGTGGTTGCATGGCGAAGCCACTATGGCCCAGGCTGTTGCGTTCTACGAAGAGATTTACCCCTTCGTTGGCAACCAGGAGCTGGCTCTGCTCGGCCAGAAGGACCGATTCTTTTTGGCCACTCATATACTTGGCCGCAAGGATCTGATTCACCCGTGGCAATATGATCGAGCAAGAGAGATCGAGAGAAACCCTGATGGATATCTTGACCTGTGGGCGAGAGAGCACGGGAAAAGCTCATGGATAACATTCGCTGGAATAATCCAGGAGGTTATCAATGACCCTGAAATAACAATCGGCATCTTTTCTTTCAACAAACCGACCGCCAGAAAGTTTCTAAGACAGATCAAATACGAGTTCGAGTCGAATGAGCAATTGAAGCGGTTGTATCCTGACACTTTATACGCCGACCCGAAGAAAGAGTCGCCGCGATGGTCCGAAGATTCCGGAATCGTAGTAAAACGCAAAGGAAACCCGAAAGAGGCTACCGTTGAAGGGCACGGCCTGGTCGATGGGCAACCCACTGGGGCGCACTTCCTGCTCCGTGTTTATGATGATGTTGTCACGGTGGACAGCGTTACAAGCCCGGAAATGGTGCAAAAGACCACTGAGGCATGGGCGTTATCTGACAACCTTGGTGCCAGGGGCGAAACAGGAATGGCCAGGTCATGGCACATCGGTACAAGGTATTGCACCGTTGCCGACACCAAGATCCTTATGGCCGACTGGACACACAAGAGGATAGCTGACGTAGTGGTTGGCGATGTGGTTGTTGGTTGGGAGCAACGCACGGGAGATGGAAAGCGGTTCTTGCGCCAATCTGTTGTCAAGGCGACAGGAAATCACGAGAAGCAACCGGTCAATACATATACTTTTGATAGCGGCAGGTCAGTTATCTGTACCCCGGATCACCAGTGGTGGCGCGGCCCGCACGGAAGCGGTGGCGAATACTGCCCACTGACCGTGCCAGCCCCTCGCAACAGGCGTAACGACGGCATTGTTGGTGTCAATAATCCGTATCGACTTGTTGGCCAAAGAAAGGGGTTGTCTTGGGTGCGCGAGTTGCTGGTTCCTTTGGAGCCTGATGGCCGCGGCCACATGAGGCACGACAGGTGTGTTTTCAATATCAACGGCGGTTGGCGTGAGCGGTATCGCTTCCTGGCCCAGATTAAACCAACAAAAATTAGAAAGCTTGCGCCGACCTTATTTGCTCAAATGCAGACAGAAAAACGGTCTCTAAGGGTGGCAGAAAATGCTGGACACCAAGATGTCTATTGGCTTGAGACAGAGACTGGAAACTATGTAGCCAATGGATTCTGCTCAAAGAACTCGTTTCAAGACACGTATCAAACCATGATGGACATGGGTGCCGTCATTCCGCGGATTTACCCGGCGACCGACACCGGTTATCGCGATGGCGACCCGGTATTCCTGCCCAAAGATGTATGGGACGACAAAAAGAAACGGCAGACCACTACCGTCCTGGCGGCGCAAATGCTCCAGAATCCTAGCGCAGGCACCGCGGCGATATTCGACAAGGAGTGGCTGAAGTTCTCCGACATCCGGCCGGCAACGCTCAATATATACATTCTCTGCGACCCGGCCAGCAGTAAAAAGAAAGGCTCTGACAAGACAGCCATACCGGTCGTCGGTATCGACTCGGCCGGCAACAAGTGGCTGGTGGATGGCTGGCACCACAAAATGGGACTTGCAGAGCGCTACACGCGCATTAAGGAGCTTCGCAAGCTATGGATGCGGATGCCTGGCGTTCAGTCCGTCAAGGTCGGCTACGAGCGTTATGGGAGTACGTCCGACCTCGAGCACTTCGAGATCGAGATGCAACGCGATCGAGACGAGTTCGAGATAGTCGAACTGGCATGGCCGCGGGAAGGACCGGGGTCCAAGATCGATCGGGTGCAGCGTCTCGAGCCTGATTTCCGCAACGGCCGATTCTACCTGCCGGCCAAGGTCGATGGCGAGACAAAGGCCCAGGCCCGGGTCAAGGCAGAGGGCCAACCGTTCCGTGTTTTCTCTCCGGTGCAGCGCACTGATGAGGAGGGGCGTCTGTACTCTTTGAACAAGAATTTCCTGGAGGAGTTCTTGACGTTCCCGTTCTGCGCTCACGACGACCTGATCGACGCGATAAGCAGGATTTACGACATTGATGCTGTGCCGCCCATAATCATCGATGAGCGGTCACTGGATCCGGAGTGCTTTGCTGATGGAATCTAAATGAGAGGCGCAGTCTTCTACGAGGAAAGAAACGTCTGGCTGGCAAACGGGTCCAGAGGGCGAGCCTTGTACGACGAGTGGAAAGCCACCGGCAAGGCATCGACAAAGAAAGAACTAGATCGCCTTAGTGAATATTGCGACAAGGCAGAGGCGTGTTTCTATCAGGTCGACGAGATCGCAAAGCTGCGCAAGGAGTATTCGGATGTCCTTTGATCGAATGACTGGAGCTGGAAATGGCCGATCCTAACGTCCCGATCAACCCTGTCGGCGGGCCGACATTCTCCCAACGCCTATGGAGCGAGGAGGTTGCTATCGCCCGGGCTGAGTCAGGGGAGATATTCACGAACAAAGAGCCTGGCTATGAGTTCTCCAATGGCCGCAAGTTCGATACGCCAACGCCGACACCATGACATACGAAGAGCTGCCTGAGTGCATCCGCCAGTATTACTCGCTCAATGAGTATCTTTTCCTGACTGACGCGCAAAAGGCAGACCTGATACGAGATAACACGGAACCAGAATGGACATGACCCCGAATATCCACTACCGCGGCGAAGAGAATAACCTGCTTATCGCCAACGAGCATGCCGAGAAGCAGAATATGCTCGACATGGCGCTCTCCAAGGACGTGGCCGAGGCGTTGAATGAGCATTATCCAGGACACCTGTGGGCGGTTAATTGTCAGGGCGAGAACGGGATTATGACCATTCATAACCTGATGCTGTCCGGACAGTGGGGTTTTGTTCTCAAGCTGGATAATTCCTACTCGGCATCCGACCTGCGCAAGCGCGCCATCATGGCCGGTGGCGAAATCCTCGAGCGATACAAGGTGTCCCGGGGCAGAATCAATCACGAACACATGGCGACGATGAATACCGATTTCGCCGGCCGCATTCTCGGGGACCACAGCACATGATTGACGACGCCAAGGCATTACAACTCGCACGGGATGCTTATACGGGCAGCACGACTTATTTCGATGCGAATATCCGCAACGACCTGGAGCGCGATATTAGACAGTTCCAGAGCAAGCATTCGTCAGACTCGAAATACATGGCCGAATCCTACCGGGCGCGCAGCCGGTTCTACAGGCCGAAAACCAGATCGATGGTACGCAGCGCCGAGGCGACAGCGGCAGAGGCCTTCTTCAGCACGTCCGACATTGTCAGCATTACCCCTGAACAGTCCGGTGATGATATGCAGCAGGCGTCCGCGGAGATCATGCAGGAGCTGCTGCAGTACCGCATGACAAAGAGCATTCCGTGGTTCCTGACCTGCCAGGGCGCCTACCAGGACGCTATGGTGCAGGGTATTGTCATCAGCCACCAGGACTGGGAGTACAACACGGCAAAAGGCACCGACCGCCCCGTGGTGCAGCTTATCCCGCGGGAGAATTTCCGCTTCGATCCTGCGGCCGACTGGGCCGATCCGATCGGTTCGTCTCCCTACCTGATCTGGTTGATGCCGATGCGGGTGCGTGACGTCAAGGCGCGCATGAAGCAAGGTGCCAACGGATCGCCGTCGAAGTGGATCAAGTATTCCGACACCGAACTGAAGCAGTCGAGCCAGAAGTGGGATTCAACACGCATGATTCGCGAGGGTAACCGCACCGATTCCAGCGCATCGAACACGACCAACATCAACGACTTCTCGATCGTCTGGGTCCATATGAACCTGATCCAGGACGAGGTGACCGGCCAGGACATGCTGTTCTACACGCTCGGCACCGAACTGCTGCTGTCGAAGCCGGCGCCTCTGACCGATCGCTATGCCCACGGTCGTCGCCCGTTCGTGATGGGCAGGTCGGTTATCGAGACGCACCGCACCGATGGCCCGGGTGACGTCCGGCTGACCCGCGACGTCCAGGCCGAGACCAACGAGATCGTCAATCAGCGCATCGACAACGTGAAGTTCGCCATGAACAAGCGGTACTTCGTGAAGCGCAACAAGCAGGTCGATATTCGCTCCCTGACCCGTAACGTGCCTGGCTCGGTGACCATGCTGTCCGATATCAACGAGGACGTGAAGGTGCTGGAGACTGCTGACGTTACGTCGTCGGCGTACCAGGAGCAGGATCGCCTGAACATGGACTTCGACGAGATCTCCGGGAATATGTCCCAGTCGTCCGTGTCGGCCAATCGCCGGTTGAACGAGACCGTTGGCGGCATGGAGATACTGGCATCGGATGCCAACAAAGTGCGCGCCTACTCGCTCAAGACGTTCATCGAGACCTGGGTCGAACCTGTGCTGCGCCAACTGGTGTTGCTCGAGCAGCAGTACGAGACCGATGACGTCCTGCTGGCGCAAGCCGGCGCCAAGTCGTCCATGTTCCAGAACCTGGGTATGGACGTGGTAACCGATGAGCTTTTGCTCCAGGAATTGACCCTGACGATCAACGTCGGCATGAGCGCTACCAGCCCGTCGCAGAAGATCAACAACCTGCTGACCGGCATCAATGGGGTCAAGACGGCACTGGGCGACGGCGTCCTCGAGAAGTACGGGGTGGATCCGACCGAGGTGGTCAAGGAAATCTTCGGCGCCCTCGGACACAAGGATGGCGGAAGGTTCTTCAAGTTCGATGGCGACCAGGATCCGCGTGTTGCTGCGCTCGAGGCAGAAAAGCAGCAGCTCCAGGCAGCGCTTGATGCCAAGTATCCGCCCGAACTGCTGGCGGCACAGGTCGACGAGATTCGCTCCCGTATTGGCAAGACAGACGCCGACAAGGTGGCCAAGATGGTCGAGGCCATCTACTCCTCGATGCAAGCCGGCGAGGTCATTGCTTCGGCGCCCCAGGTCGCACCGGTGGCCGACGAGATTATGAAAGCTGGCGGATACCAGACGCCTACCCCTATTGGTGTCGATCCGAATTTCCCGCAACCAAGCCCAATGCAACAGGTGGGCATGCAGGCCGCGGCAGCAGGCCCGGTTGATATTCCAGAGAGCGGCAACACGTCGCCGATGTTCCCGGCAACCACTGGCAGCCCGTCTGCCGGCGCCAATGAGGGGATCGAGTCGGAGGCATACGCCAATGGTGGCGTGGTCGGCAAGAACAACTCGCAGCGCAACAGAAAGCCAGGGGTTGTCGGCCCGCACAATGCACTGCTGTTCGATCCTCCGCAGGATCCGCGCTCAGAAATCCAGCATGAGCTGGGAGAGCTGAAGGATGACGAGTGAGATCAAGCGGGGCAGGAGTAATGTCGCTGCCATGAATCCTGATTCAAATCCGGTTCTGAAAACAATCGACTTCGGAATGGAGGTCGAGGCATTTTTGCAGTCTGATATTGGGCGCTATCTGGTGAAGCGTGCAGAGAGCGAAGTCGATTCGGCGGTTGAAACCCTGAAGGAGGTTGATCCTGAAGACGCCAAAAGTGTCCGAGGGTTGCAGAACACCATCAGGGTCGCCGAATCGATCCAGTATTGGCTGGCTGATGCCATTCAGTCCGGAATGAATGCCCAGGTCGAACTTTATGAACAATCCAAGGAGCCTTGAACAAATGGACCAAGCCACCGAATCTGTCGCTATCAATCAAGACGTGACGGAAGAAGTTGTCGAACCGCGCCCACTGTCTGCACGTGAAGCAGCAATGGAGGCTATTGTATCAACCCGCACCGCAAGTGTGGAAAATGAGACGGGCGTCTCGCTCTCTCCAAAGGATGAGCAGATCGTCGAGCAGCTTGCTGATCCCGAACCGGAGAAGGCGCCGGAAGTCCAGAAGTTCAAGGTCAAGATCGATGGCATGGAGCAGGAAGTCGACGCCGACACTCTGATCCGTACCTTCCAGAAGAATTCCGCGGCGGATCGCCGGCTTGAAGAGGCCACGCGATTGCTGCGTGAAGCAGAAGAGCGTGCTGCCCATGCGGCAGCAGCACCAGAACAGCCGCAGGGCGCAGGGCAAACCCCTGATGACCTGCGAAAAGAAGCGGCATCAATCATCGAAAAGATGTATGACGGTGACCAGGATGCTGCTGCTGACGCACTTATCCATTTGGTGACGAAGGCGAAGGGCGGTGACCAGCCTACCCGTGCTCCCGTTGCAGTGGATGAAGGCGAAATCACCGACCGTGTCCTGGCCCGTATGGCTGTGAACGCGGCATTTGAACAGGTCAAGACTGACTACCCGGACATTATTTCCGACCCGGATCTGGAATTCCTCACTGCGATGAAGATCGATCGTGCCGTTGCCCAGGGTATTCCCCGGGCGCGGGCCATGCTCGATGCCGCTAGCGAGGTCTATCGGACCATGGGCAAGGAGCCTGCCGGTCGCCAAAAGCCTGAACCAGTCAATGCCCGACAGGACAACAAGGCGCGTCTGGACAACATCCCGACCGCTTCAGCATCAGCAACGCTCGCCGAATCGCCTGCGGAGAATTCCTCTCCGTCGTCGGTCATCGCCGAGATCGCACGAAAACGACTGGGTCAATCACTGGCCCTCTAGCCTTTTAGGAGAAAATCATGGCTGGTCAAATTTGGGTTACCAATTCGCTTGGTGGCTATATGTACTCGGACCAATTGTCCAAGGTGCTGCGCCACGCTGTTCAACCGCTCTGCAAGTTCCGCCAGTTCGCCGACGTCAAGGACGCCGCTGTCCAGGGAAAGGGCAAGGGTGATTGATTTGCTAGTCACCACATCCTGGTAACAGGGTGTTAGCAACCGTGTGAATTGCTGGAAACCCCTTAGAGCCGTAGGCACCACAACGAAATTGGCAACGATATGCGTGAAGGTTTGAAAAGACTACGGATTGGGCAATCAGCAGCGAAGGCGCTTTTTAAGTGCAACGTTCAACGACTATCCCTTCGGGGAGTAGCCTCAAATGAGGCGAAGCGCACGGCCCCTCGTGAGAGGGTGAAGATATAGTCTGCTCTTTGGGGAAACTCAAAGCAGTGTAGAATGGTGATACTTGTACAGTTGAAAGGCTGTTATGAATATCATCAGGAAGAAGAGAAGTGATTTGGTTGTGCGGTTTCACGCTGGATATGTTGTGAATGAAGTGACAGGTTGTTGGGAATGGCAGAAAAACATTCAGGCAAACGGTTATGGTCACATCAAGGAAGGCGGCAAGGCGAAGTTGGTACACAGAGTTTCTTTCGCATTACACAAAGGCCCAATTCCGGAAGGGGCTTACGTGCTACACCAATGCGATAACCGTTGTTGTGTTAACCCGCTTCACTTGTTTGTTGGAACCGCACTGGATAACCGGATTGATATGCAGTCGAAAATGCGGCACGCACACGGAGAACGTGTAAACACCGCAAAGCTGACTGAGAAAGAAGTGCTAGAGATTTACGCCATGTCTGATTCTGGCGTTGGGTCTAGGCGGATCGGTGCAAAGTACGGCGTATCGACCACGATGGCATGGAATATCAAGACGGGTAGAGCCTGGTCACACCTCTTCAAAGCACGGTACGGGATTCATAACTCCGTATGAACATCAAGGACTTTTCACTGGAACGTCTATTCGGACATCGCTGCTCAAGGCACGGTCCTGACCGAAACCTCGACCATGCCCGAGTCGAACTTCACGATCACTCAGGGCACGATGTCGATCACTGAATACGGCAACTCCGTTCCCTACACCGGCAAGCTGGACGACCTGTCAGAGCATCCGGTCAAGGAAGTGATCAACCAGGTTCTGAGGAACGACGCAGTCAAGGCATTCGATATTGCCGCCGCCGCCCAGTTCAACCTGACCCCGCTGCGTGTCGTCGCTACCTCGACGCATACCACGTCGGTCGCGCTGACCACCAACGGCACGGCAACCGCGACGAACAACATCGAACTCGGCAAGGATCACGTCAAGGCCATCGTCGACCTGATGAAGGAGCGCAACATTCCTCCGTATCAGATGGATGACTACGTCGCGATCGCTCACCCGAGCACGATGCGCAAGCTGAAGAACGACCTCGAGTCGGTCAAGCAGTACACGACCGAAGGCTTCGGCATGATTATGAACGGCGAAATCGGCCGGTATGAAAATACCCGCTTCGTCGAACAGAACAACATTGCCAAGGGCACCTTCGCCAACAACAAGTCCAACTGGGCCTACTTCTTCGGCGGTGATACCGTCGCGGAGGGTATCGCGGTCCCTGAGGAAATGCGCGGCAAGATCCCGACGGACTACGGCCGCGGTCGTGGTGTAGCCTGGTATTATCTTGGGGGTTTTGGGATCGTGCATTCGCAAGCAAGTCAGAGCCGGATAATTAAGTGGGATTCGGCGGGTTAAACCGTTGCAGCACAAGGAAAGCCGCCTTCGGGCGGTTTTTTAATATGGTAAATCTAAGGGTTGGTATATAATGAAAACACCAAGCATAGTGAGGTGTATATGAAAGCCAAGCCGCTCGTAACCGTGTATTCGCTGTCTTCGTCGAAGGATGGCGTCATTCGATACATCGGCCAGACCACTGGGCGCCTAGATCGGCGCCTCATCCATCACCACTACGACGCCAAGAAGCTATCCGCGATCCACAAGAGCAACTGGATACGCAGCGTCATCAATGCCAGCCACGAGGTGGTTATTGCGCCTATCGAAGAAAACGCCGAGTGGGGCACGGCCGAACGCAAGTGGATCGCTCACTATCGGGGCCTTGGGTTCGATCTTGTCAATACCACCGATGGCGGCGAAGGCGTGGTCGGGTATGTTCGCGACCAGGGGTGGCGGGATAGAAAAAGCGCCTCGATGACTGGTCAAACAAGTCCGCACAAAGGAGCCAAGCTGTCTCCTGAGACACGCGCCAAGATCTCAGCATCTCAAAAAGGTCGTGTTATCACAGACGAGCAGCGGGCAAAAATCAGCGCCGCCATGAAAGGCCGAAAGAAATCCCCAGAGCACGTCGCCAAGGTTGCGGCTTCCGTTCGCGCAAGAAACCCGCCGAAGATGCCACTGACCGAGGAAGAGATCGCTGCCAAGAAGGCACAGAAGTTCGCCAACCTAAGTGCTCGCAGCAAGGGCAAGAAGCTCCCGTCAGAGCACAAGGCGCGGATCTCATCTGGCCTGTTCGAGGCCTACGCATCCGGAAAGCGGCGCGGCCCGCAGGCGAAGCTCACCGACGGCCAGGTCGCGGAGATCATTGGTCTGTTGTCGCGCTCAATCTACTCGCAGCAGGACATCGCCAAGATGTACGGCGTAAGCGCGAGTTCCATCTCAAAGATCAGGTCAGGCAAGGCGTACAAGAACATTCCTCGGTAACGGCGTCACACAGGCGGGGCAACCATAAACTCCAAACTCCACAACAAAGGAGTT
>Ga0302236_1001971_pt1 | contig 13177 bp, 8 predicted proteins | sample AAG_UR_Gly_MG_FD_193509 | JGI IMG/M metagenome (GOLD analysis project Ga0302236, IMG submission 193509) | Enriched activated sludge microbial communities from anaerobic digester in WTTP, New Holstein, Wisconsin, United States - AAG_UR_Gly | ecosystem: Engineered > Bioreactor > Anaerobic >...
GCCCGTCTGGATGAGGACGGTTACCTCTTTATCGTTGACCGGACAAAAGACATGATCGTCACGGGCGGTGAAAACGTTTACTCCAAAGAAGTGGAAGACGCCATCGCCGGCCATCCGGACGTAATGGAATCCGCCGTGATCGCCGTGCCCCATCCGGAATGGGGAGAGACCGTTGCCGCCATCATCGTTCCGGCCAAGGGGAAAACCCTTACGGCCGAATCTCTCTCGGCGTTTCTGGCCGACAAACTGGCCAAATTCAAGATTCCCCGTACGTTCCGTTTTGTGGAGTCGCTGCCGCATACCCCTTCGGGGAAAATCATGAAATACAAGCTCAGGGAAGAGCATCAATAAAAATCACGAATAGAAAGGAACCACCGATTATGTTTGATTATCTTTTGTCCAAAGAACAGCTCAAAATCCGCGACGAGGCGAGGGAATTCGTCAAATCGATCCCCCGTCAGACGATTCTCGACATGGACGCGGATAACATCAAGTTTCCCAAGGAATTCTTGAGCGAAGCCGGAAAAAGGAATCTGCTGGGATGCCGTTATCCGAAAAAATGGGGCGGCCGGGAGATGGACTGGGTCACCACCTGCATGCTCATGGAGGAAATCGGAACTCTCGGCTACGAAATGGCCTGCGTCTTCGGCGTGGGGGCGGAGCTGGTCTGCGATGCGATTATCCTTCACGGCACGGATGAACAGAAGGAGAAATATGTCAAACCGCTCCTGAGGGGCGATCTTTTTGCCGCGGAGTGCCTGACGGAACCCCGGGGCGGCTCCGACTTTTTCGGAGCAACCACCAAAGCCGAAGACATGGGAGATTGCTTCCTCATCAACGGGCAGAAGCGCTTTATCGTCGGCGGCGAGGGAGCGGATTTCTTTCTGCTTTACGCCAAGACGGACTTCGACCCCAAAACCAAGCCGCAAAAATCGATTACCGCGTTTATCGTGGACCGCGGTCCGGGCGTGGAAACGAAATACCTTTACGGCCTGATGGGCTGCCGGGGCGGAGGAACGGCGCGTCTGGTCTTCAAGGACGCCAAAGTGCCGAAAGCCAATGTCGTCGGCAAGGTCAACGGCGCCTATGACGTCTTCAACACCATGATGATTCCGGAGCGGCTCGGCACGGCGGCCATGACCATCGGCGCGGCGCGCCCCGCCCTGGAAGTGGCCACAAACTACACCACCCGGAGAAAAGCCTTCGGCCAGGTCATCGCCCAGTTCGAGGGCGTCAGTTTTCAGGTGGCCGAGGCGATCATGCTTTTGGATGCCGCCCGTTCGATGGCCTACGTAACGGCGCGCGCGGTGGACGGCGGCGTCAACATGAACCGCATCCGGCGCATGGTGTCGGAATCCAAGAAATTCATCACCGAGTCCTGCCAGAAGGTCGTTCACAATTCCATGCAGGTCTGCGGCGGAATCGGCTACACGAACATTCTGCCCATCGAACGCATCCACCGTGACGTGCGGCTGGCCTCCATCTGGACCGGAACGAGCGAGGTCATGTCCATGATCACCGCCCATGAATGGTACAGGGAATATCTGATGGCAAAAGCGGCGGGCCTGACCCGTGACTGTGAACTCGATGCCGCGGAAGCCGAAGCCGCGGATGAAATCATATACGAATAACGACAACGGGGGAATCAGGGTGAAACGCGATGCGTGTCGCCCTGATTCCCCTTCAGGGTCGCTTGCACAGGCTGGGAGTCGGCTTCAGCAGCAAAAATTTCGATTGGAGAGCCGTGCGTTTTTCATGAACAAATGATGTCCATGTTTCCGTTTCCCGCTACTCCAGGAATCCCCGCGGGTTTTTTTCAGCCGTCTTTTCCCATTGAGCGAGCATGCCTTCCAGTTTTCCGGCGACATCGGGATAAGTGGCGATGACATTGTAGTTTTCGCCCGGGTCCAGGGAAAGATCGTAAAGAAGCGGCCATCTGTCCCCCAGTGCCTTTTTCCCCATCCTGCTGGTAATATATTCCGCATCGAGGGGCACCGGCCAGACGTACCGGTTTAATCTTCTCAGGTATTTCCATTTTCCGAAGCGTACACCTTCCAACTGGTCATAATGGTAGAAATAAACAATGTCGTGCGGCGAGACGGTCTCACGTCCGGAAAGAAGGCCTTCGATGCTCTTCCCGTCGATAACCCGGTCGGACGGATGTTCGATTCCCGCCAGTGTCAGGAGAGTTGGAAAAATGTCCAGGTTGACGGCCAGTTCAGAAGACACCTGACCCGGCCGGATATGTTCCGGCCATTTCACAATGAAGGGCACCCTGAACCCGCCTTCGTAGCTCTGTCCCTTGCGGCCTCTGTGCACACCTGGACTTCCTTCATACCAGGGGCCGTTATCGCTGGCAAAGAAGATGATCGTGTTTTGTTCAATATTCAGCTCCCGCAATTTTTTGGTGATTTCGCCGACGCTCCAGTCGATTTCTTCGACGGCGTCGCCGAATTTTCCGGCTTTTGATTTTCCGGCAAACCGCTCTGACGCGTACAGTGGCTGGTGCGGAAAAGTATGGGCAAAATAGAGGAAAAACGGGTTGCCCTTTGACTTTTCAATGAAGGCCAACGCTTCCCTGGTGTACATGCCGGTCAGCCTGGCCTGGTTGGTTCCGATGTCCGCTTCCAGCTGTGTTTCATTGCGAAAGAGCGGACACGGCTGCATGTCGTTGCTGTGCGGGACGCCAAGGTACTGGTCAAAGCCATGCTTGAGCGGATTGAATTGGGGCTCACGGCTGTAGTCGCCCAGGTGCCATTTCCCCACCATGGCGGTGTTGTAACCGGCAATTTTCAGGGCTTCTGCGATGGTAGTTTCCTTGCTGGAAATCCCTGCGGCGACATAGTCCTCATGCTGATCAAAAGATCCCATCGGTGTAAATTGATAGGCGATTTCCCTTTCGATCTTGCGCAAAAGCGGATTCTCCGCCGGATAAGGATTGCCGATGATGCCTGTTCTAAACGGATAGCGGCCGGTCAGGAGTCCTGCCCGCGATGGCGCGCACACGGCATTGCATGAGTAATAGTCGGTAAACCTCATCCCGTCGCGGGCAAGCCCGTCGATGTTGGGGGTGCGTATCACCCTGTTGCCGTAGCAGCCGAGGTCGCCATAGCCCAAATCGTCGCAGTAAACAATGATGACATTCGGTTTCGGGGCGGAAGGATTGGAGAGCTTCAGTGGCTTGAGCTTGGCGTTGTCGGGATATGGCCCGTAAAGATCATCGATGGATTTACCGCTGAAGAGTTTGTAACCGGCGGCGCCGACCACGGCAAGACCGCCGGCGGCAAGCCCGACACGAATGGACCTTTTAATCAGATTACGTCTGGATATTTTTTCATCCATGCCTTATCCCTCCCGTGTCATCGGACGGCTAAACGTAAAATGCTCAAGACCATGCCGGATGGCGCCCCGTAATACATTTTTTTGGCAAGAACTTTCTTTTCGTGCGGTTGAGTATAGGAAGCGGCGCATGGTGTGTCAAGAAGATTCCATTTCCCAAGCAGGGCATCGATCTTCCATGCGATTTTTCGCTTATTCCCACTCAATGGTGCCGGGAGGCTTGGAGCTGATGTCGTACACCACGCGGTTGATCCCGCGCACCTCGTTGATGATGCGGTTGGAGACGCGCGCGAGCAGGTCGTGCGGCAGCCTCGCCCAGTCGGCGGTCATGGCGTCATCGCTGGTGACGGCCCGGATCGCCACAATGTTTTCATACGTGCGCTGATCGCCCATGATGCCCACGCTTTTGAGCGGAAGCAAAATCGTAAACGACTGCCACAATTTGCCGTAGAGATTCGCGCCGCGGATTTCCTCAAGCAGAATCGAATCCGCCCGCTTCAGCACGGACAGGCGCGGAGCGGTCACTTCCCCGATGATGCGAATGGCCAGACCCGGGCCGGGAAAAGGCTGCCGCCAGACCACGTCGTCCGCCAGACCCAACTCTTTTCCCAGGAGCCGCACTTCGTCCTTGAACAGGTGCCGGAGCGGCTCCACCAGCTTCAACTTCATGGTTTTGGGCAGACCGCCGACATTGTGATGGGACTTGATCACCGCGCTGGGGCCGCCGAAAGCCGAACGCGATTCGATCAGATCGGGGTACAGCGTTCCCTGCGCCAGAAACTTCACGCCTTTGATTTTTCGCGCCTCCGCGTCGAACACTTCAATAAACGTCCGGCCGATGATCTTGCGCTTGCGTTCGGGTTGGGTCACTCCTTTGAGCCTCCGGAGAAATATTTTTCCCGCCCGGACAAACCGCAGGTTGATGTGCAGGTGTTTTTTGAACATGTCGATGACGCGTTTTGCCTCGCCCTCCCGCAGGACGCCGTTATCGACAAAAACACAGGTCAGCTGACGGCCGATCGCCCGGTGGAGCAGCACGGCCGCGACCGACGAATCCACGCCGCCGGAAAGCCCGAGGATGACCTTTTCCTGTCCCACCTGCATGCGGATGTCTTCCACGGCCCGCGAGACGAAAGATTTCATCGACCATGCCCTGGCGCAGCGGCAGAGCCCGAACAGAAAATTGGCCAGCATTTTGCCGCCTTCGCGGGTGTGAACCACCTCGGGATGGAATTGCAGGCCGTAAAAGCGCCGCCGGGCGTCCTCGGCCGCCGCAACCTTCGTATTGGCTGTGGAAGCCGTAACGGAAAATCCCCGCGGCAGCTCGCCGATGGAATCGCCGTGGCTCATCCAGCAGGGCGTTTTCTTCTCCACGCCGGCAAAGAGGCCTTTTTGCTTTTTGATGAAAAGTTCGGCGAAGCCGTATTCGCGTTTGGCCGATCCGACCACCCGACCGCCCAGCGCATCCACCATGAACTGCAAACCGTAGCAGATTCCCAGCACCGGAATTCCCAGATCAAAGATGCCGCGGTCCGCGCGCGGGGCGCCTTTGGCGTAAATGCTGGCCGGACCGCCGGACAGAATGATGCCTTCCGGCGCCATCGCCCGGATGGCGGAAAGCGGAAAATCGGGCGGCTCAATCCGGCAGTACACCTGCTGTTCCCGCACCCGCCGCGCGATGAGCTGATTGTACTGCGAGCCGAAATCAATAATCAGAATCATGAGGGGTTCCTGTCTTCTTAACAGATAAACAACATTTCCCAGAACTTCGGCAGCGGCCAGAGTTCGTCATCCACCAGATTTTCCAGCGCGTCCACATATTCTCGCAGTTCGTCCATTTTCGGTTTGACCCTGGCGCAGAGCATCTCCGCCTTTTTCTGCTCGCTGTCCAGAGCTTTGGCAGCCTGCATTCCGGCGGCGATCTCCTTACAGGCCGTATAAACATCATTGCTGTAATCAAGAATTTTCTTTAACAGCTCCGCCTGGGAGGAGATCACCGCGGCGGACCCGAGGGCCTCTTTGGCATCAAGAATCGCCCGCGCCAGCTTTTGCTGATAGGCGACGGCCGCCGGGATCACCTGCGTCAGACAGAGGTTGGTGAGGCAGTTGACTTCGATTTCCAGATCCTTCAGGTAGCGCTCGATGTGGATCAGGTAGCGGGCCTTCAGCTCCTCATTGGAAAGCACCTGATATTTTTCAAAAAGGCGAAGCGCCCGGTCGGTCACCAGGGCTTTTAACGCGCCGGGCGTCGTTTTTTCATTCGGCAGACCCCGCTTCTTCGCTTCCGACGCCCATTCTTTTGAATAATTGTCCCCGTTGAACAGAATCGGCCTCACCTGCGCGATTTCGCTTTTCAAAACATCAAAGACCGCCTGATTGATGTTCTTCGATCCCCTGGCCTTGATCTTTTCCGCCAGGTCGTCCAGGCTTTCCGCCACAATCGTGTTGAGGGCATAAGCGGGGCAGGCAACGGACTGAGACGAGCCCACCGCGCGGAATTCAAACTTGTTGCCGGTAAAGGCAAAGGGCGACGTCCGGTTGCGGTCCGTGTAATCTTTGCTGACCAGAGACAGCGAGGAAATGCCCAGATCGATGATTTCCGCGTTCGTCGCCTTATGCACGGTGCCTTTTTCGATATTGTCCAGAATTTGCGTCAACTGTTCGCCCAAAAACACGGAGAGGATGGCGGGCGGCGCTTCATTGGCGCCCAGGCGATGATCATTGCCGTAGGACGCGACCGTGGCGCGCAGAAAATCCGCATGCCTGTAAACGGCGCGGATCGTCGCAATCAAAAATACGAGAAAATGGATGTTGTCCTGCGGCGTTTTGCCGGGATTGAGCAGCTGGTTGCCGTTGTCGTCGGAAAGAGACCAGTTCATATGCTTGCCGGATCCGTTGATTTTGGCAAAGGGTTTTTCATGCAGCAAGGCTGCCAGACGATGCTTCTTGGCGACATCCTTCAGCGTCTCCATGATCATCTGGTTGTGGTCAACGGCCAGATTGGCTTCTTCGAACACCGGCGCGATTTCGTACTGGCTGGGCGCGACCTCGTTGTGCCTGGTCTTGGCCGGAATGCCCAGCTTGTAAAGCTCTTCCTCCACGTCGTGCATGAAGGACGAAATCCTCTCCCGAATGCTGCCGAAATACTGGTCTTCCAGCTCCTGACCTTTGGCCGGCGGCGCGCCGACCACGGTCCGGCCGCCCAGCACCAGGTCCTGACGCTTATAGTAGTAATCCATGTCGATCAGAAAATACTCCTGCTCGATTCCGAGGTTGACCTGGACTTTTTTCACGCTTTTTGCCCCCAGCAGTTTCAGCATCCCCACCGCGCTTTGGTTCAAGGCGCGCAGCGACCGCAGAAGCGGCGTTTTCTTGTCCAGCACCTGGCCCGTGTAGGAAATGAAGGCGGTCGGAATGCAAAGGGTCGTGGAAATCCCGTTGCGCTTGATGAAGGCGGGCGAAGACATGTCCCAGGCCGTGTAGCCGCGCGCCTCAAAGGTCGCCCGGATGCCGCCGGAGGGGAAAGAAGAGGCGTCCGGCTCCCCCTGCACCAGCTGCTTGCCGGAAAACCGCTCGATCACGGCGCCGGGGCCGCAGGGATCGGCAAAGGCGTCGTGCTTTTCGGCGGTGGTGCCCGTCATGGGCTGAAACCAGTGCGCAAAGTGGGTCGCGCCCTTTTCCAGCGCCCATTCCTTCATGGCATGGGCAACGACATTGGCGGTCTCTTCGTCCAGCGCTTTGCTTTCATTGATCGCCTGCATCAATTTTTTAAAAACGTCTTTGGGAAGCTTCTCTTTAATGACCGCGTGGCTGAAGGTGTCCTCGCCGAAATACTGCGAGACGGGAACGAACTTTTCCTTTTCGATTACGTAATGTCTTTCCGCCGCAAGCGTAGGCTGCATCTTTTTCATGGCTTTGCCATCCTTTTGCAAGAGATGCTCCTCTTTACTCCAAAGGCGGAGTTTGCGCAAGCGTCCGGAAACGCCTTATTTGCCATCCTCTCCCGACCGGCAGGGATTTTTACGGACGACCGGCTTCCCCCAGAAAACAGATCATCTTCTGGGTGACGATGTCCGACATCAGGCGCACGTCCTTCGCCCGGACGTCACAGACGCGGACAACGCCGGCAAACCGCGCATCGTCCGGCATCAGGTCCGCCAGAATATTGGGCTGTTTTTTGATCCACTGCACGTTGAAGACCACGCCTTCCTTTTCGGGATAAATGGCCATGTAAAAGATGTCCATTTCCACCATGTCCTGGAAAAAGTGCGTTCCGAAGGACAAATCGGGGATCAGGGCGCCGTCCTGGTAGGCGATCTCGCCGATGGCGGTCATGTTGTTGATTTCCGAAAACGTAACCGGAACACCCATCGCCGGCGTGGTCGTTCCCCATCGCCCCGGCCCCAGCAGAACCGTCGGCATGGCCTCGCGCTTTCCAATCCGCCGGTTGAGCTTGCCGGTGAGCCTGGCAATCTCATGCTTTTCCGTAAGCGGCAGCCCGGAATAGGCCCTGGGATCAATGTAGATCACGCGGGAGATCGCCTGGTAAACGCTGCCGCCCATAAAGTTGGCGTCCTGCCGGATCAGCATTCTGGAGCGGCTGATTTTTTCCGGCAGCTCCACCCGGCTGTAATGGCCTTTGGTTTGGAAAGGACGGCACTGCAGCAGGTTGATCCGGGGATCGCCCGAGGCGGTAAAGTTGACGGTAAACTCAATGTCCACCGGATAACGGTAAACCTGCTCCAGCGTCTTGAGCATTTTGGACATGGTTTTCACAAAGGGCGTCGCGGACAGCAGTTCCTCAAACGTGATGATCCAGGCCTGCTTCGCGTCCCGTCCCACGGAGCGCAGATAATCGGCCGCTTCCTTATCTTCCTCCACGATCAAATTCAGATGCGCCACCAGATCCTCACGGAGCAGTTCGGCGGTCTGGAGGGTTTGAAATTCATTGTCGCGCAGATTCAGGACATCCGCTTCGTGCTGGGAAAACCGCTTGATATCTTCGGGTTTCGTGTAGGGTTTGACGGTGGGCGCGTCCAGGGCGACGATCCGTGGATAATCATTTTCCACGCGATTGACGGCGCGCGTGCCGAGACCGAACACGATCCGGAGCATGCCGGCTTTCGGGTCCATCCCTTTCTGCCAGACGAAGGTATTGTAGGACAGGCCGACGCCCGCCAGACCGGGAAAGAAATAACGGTCGCTGTGCGAACCGGAAACGCGTTGCACCAGAAGCGCCATCTGTTCGTCCTGCTGGGCCATGCCGCGCTGGAGGCGGTAGGTGAGCGCGTCCTCGTTCATCGTGGAGGCGAAGATTTTGCGGACGGCTTCCTCGAAATGCCGGTAGCGTTCCTCCGGCGTTCCCTGGTTGACGCAGAAATCGCTTTCGTATTTTCCGGCAAAGGCGTTGCCGAAGGCGTCTTCCAGAAGCGAACTGGAGCGGACGATGATCGGCGCCTGGCCGAAATATTCCAGCATGAGCTGGAACTGCTCCTTGATCTCGTCGGGAAACGCGCCGTGCAGCATCTTTTGTTTGAGCTCACGCGCGACGCCAAAATATCCTTCATCGGTTTTTTGCGCCATCAGCAGTTTCCACCAGCCGTTCTGCACCATGTACGAATAGAAAATATCCGAACCGACGTAGAAGGAATCATGGATTTCCATCACGGCGCTCCAGTCAAAAGACGGATCCTTGCGCAAAATGTTGCGGGCCAACAGCATGCCGACGGATTTGCCGCCGATGAACCCCGTGCCGATAAGGCGCTTCTTGATCTCCACCAGGTCTTCCAGCTCGAAGTATTCCCTGACCAGCGAGAGGATTCTTTTTTCCCTGCCGATCATCACACGGGAAAGGATTTCCACCATGTCCTGCTTTTCCGGGGCCGCGTCGGGATCTTCCAGTAGAGTGCCGGCTTTCAGAAAGATTCGGTCCCAGTAATCGAGATTGCGCTCGCCGCTGGTGGCATTCTTGTCCGTCAGGTAGGACAGGATGCTCGCGGCATCCGCGCTGTTTAAAATCGGGACGCAGGCCTGCTCTTCCATGATGTGCGGCAGAAACATGGTCGGTGTGTAACGTTTCCAGGCCTTGAGCGGATGGACGCAGATTTTTCCTTCATGGCTGTAAACATCCAGCAGAACCTGCGTCGTTTCGCGGATCCGGGCCACGGTTTTGAAAGAGTGGCGGCTTCTCAAAATGGCGAAATACGCGACCGTATTGAGTTCAAACAGATAGGGGCAGGTGATGACGAAGAAGTTGCCGATCATCAGGTCCGTCGCCCAGGCCAAAAGCAGATCGGACAGGCAGTCAAAAACGTAAAAGACATCACGGCCTTCATCGCGAATGATGTTGTGTACCTCGGTGGAAAAAGATTCAAATCCGGAATTGGCGTTCAGTTGATAGATTTTGATTCCGGGACCCGCCTCCAGAAGGGCGGGGTGGTTGGCAAAACGCATATAGACCAGACGCTGATTCCGGGCCAGGGCTTCCTGAACATAGGGGGCGACGAATTTTTTGTAATCCTCAACATTGTCAACCTGCAGGACGACATTGTCGCCCATCTGCAGGTAATTGAGAATTTTATCCAGGCCGTTGATGCCGGTGCTGACTCGTGCATAAGGGGTCATAAAACTCTGTTTCCTCTTCTTCGTTTTCAATAAAACAAATTTGTTCGGCGCAAATCGGCTCTATGAAATGGTCCGCCGACGTCCCCAATGGCGCCCCTGTTCAAAATGCAAAGCATTAACAAGGACTTGCGAAACATGGCTTTGCTTCGGTCCAGCGATCCGACATTTCACCGCCATGCTTCAACTTTCTGCCGTAAATGATTTTTCAATTTTTGTGCCATCGGCGCTTAAATTGCTTTTACGCTTGTTCCATTCCGCTCTTTTACGGTTAATCCGCTGAACATTTTTGTGCCTATCTCAAAATTGAATCCTGCTTTGGAAAAATTTGCCGGCCTTTGCCGCGGAGCAAGAAAGCATCATTAAAAGCACAACGTTTTCATACGGATGGGAGATGATTTGAAACCTGTCGCGGAGAATCTTCCATTTTTTACCAGACAAGTCATTTAGCCCACATTTTAGTTTGTCATTTCGTAAAATGAAACAATATTGTCGCATACAGAACCGGCGCTGATTAGATAAATTCTCAATGATGTCAATAACTAAAAAGGATTGGAAAATATGGCACTCTCCTTGCGCTATGCAAAACCGAAAAGAAATTTTTTGAAGGAGGCGTCCATTATGAATTCCGGAGATACAGCGTGGGTGTTAACCGCCAGCGCCCTGGTTCTTTTAATGACCATACCGGGGCTGGCATTTTTTTATGGAGGTCTCGTCCGGCGCAAAAACGTTCTGTCCATTTTAATGCAGTGCTTCATTATTGTCTGCGTCATCTCCCTGCAGTGGGTGCTGTTCGGCTATTCCCTGGCGTTCGGTCCGGATTTCCACGGGATCATCGGAACGCTGGAATGGGCGGGCCTTGCCGGCGTGGGCGCCGCTCCCAACAGCAATTACGCCGCAACCATTCCGCATTCGGCTTTCATGATCTTTCAGGCCATGTTCGCCGTCATTACGCCGGCGCTCATCATCGGCGCGTACGCGGAACGGGTGAAGTTTCCGGCGTTCCTGCTCTTCACCGTCCTGTGGGCAACCTTCGTCTATGACCCGCTGGCGCACTGGGTGTGGGGCGCGGGCGGCTGGCTCAAGTCTTTGGGAGGTTTGGATTTCGCAGGCGGCATCGTCGTGCACGTAAGCTCCGGCATTTCGGCCCTGGTCCTGGCGCTTCTGCTGGGAAAGAGAGTCGGTTACAACCACAAACCCATTCGTCCGCACAACCTGCCGTTTACGGTTCTGGGCGCGGCTCTTTTATGGTTCGGCTGGTTCGGCTTCAACGCCGGCAGCGCGCTTGCGGCGGACGGCCTGGCGGCCACTGCCTTTGTCAACACGAATACCGCAACCGCCGCGGCCGGTTTGGCCTGGGCATTGATTGAATGGCGGCACAACGGCAGCCCGACCATTCTGGGTGCGGCCACCGGCGCGGTGGCGGGTCTGGTCGCCATTACGCCTGCCTGCGGCTTTGTCAACCCGATGAACGCCATGTTGATCGGCACCATCGTTGCCTTCGTCTGCTATGCCGCCGTTGCGGTTATGAAAGGCAAACTCGGCTACGACGACTCTCTGGACGCCTTCGGCGTTCACGGCGTCGGAGGAACCGTCGGCACCCTCCTGACCGGTATCTTCGCGCAAAAAGCGATTAACCCGGCTGGCGCGGACGGCCTGCTCTTCGGCAACCTCCATACGTTCGGAATTCAATGCCTGATGCTGGTGGTGACCGTCGTCTTTGCCGCGATCATGACCTTCATCATCTTCAAGATCGTGGACGCGGCAATCGGCATGCGCGTCGAAGAGAAAAACGAAATCATCGGTCTGGACCTGACCCAACAAAGCGAAGCGGCTTACACCGTCATCGAATAGGAGGAACAAGCATGAAACTGGTCATTGCCATCATTCAGCCCCACAAACTGGAGGCCGTCAAAAGAGAGCTGGAAGCCGTGGAGGTCAACTTAATGACCGTCACCAACGTGCTGGGACAGGGACGGCAAAAGGGCGTCACGGAAATTTACCGCGGCGCCAGGGAAGCGGGCGGCCTGCTCAACAAAGTCCGTCTGGATATCGCGGTAAACGAAGATTTTGTCGAGCCGACCATCGACGCCGTCACCCGCGGCGCTCATACCGGGTCGGTGGGCGACGGCAAGATTTTTGTCGTGGAGCTTGCCCAGTGCATCCGCATCAGCACCGGCGAGCGGGGCGGCGTTGCCATCGGGTGAAATGCGGTCATGGATCACGGGAAAATACGAAATTGACCGCACACAATTTGATTCAGAATAAACAAACAGGAGATTGGGGAAAAATGAAAACGGATACCGGAAAAGCATGGATCATGATTTTACTGACAATTTTGCTGACATCCTTCCCTGTGTCGGCCATTGCCGCGGAAGAGCCGGCCCCGGCCGCTGAAGCCAGACCCGCCGCCGAGGCCACAACACCGACAGTCGATCGGATCACGGGCGAGGTGACTGCCGCCGTTTTGAGCGCCTATATCTGGAGAGGCCAGGAGATGACCCGGGACAGCGTGGTGATCGAACCTTCGTTGACCGCAAACTACAAAGGATTTACGGCCACCCTCTGGGGAAATCTGGATACGAATCCCTATTCGGCCGGTGTCGCGAAACATTCCTCCAACTGGACGGAAACGGATTTCATCCTTTCCTATGCGCGTGAATTCGGAATCGTAAAGGCGGGCGCGGGCTATATCTATTATGGACTCGCCGGCATGACGCCGAACGGGGCGGACCTGCCCGATGCGCAGGAGTTCTTCGTCACACTGGGCCTCAACACGCTTCTGGCTCCGACGCTGACCGTTTACAGGGAAATTGACCACTATCATCAATGGTACGCGACGCTGGGCGTCTCTCATACCTTCAGCCTTCATGAAAGAGTCGGTTTGAAACTGACGGCAACGGCAAGCTATCTGAAAAGCGAAGATGAAACCACCTATCCGAAATTCAACAGCGACTCCATCGCGACGACGGACAAATTCAACAATTTTCACGACGGCGTGGTTTCTGTTTCCCTGCCGGTTGCCGTGGCCGGGAATCTGACCATTACACCGACAGCCTCCTATGTCTTTCCGCTTTCGGACGATGCCAGATACGAAATACGGGCGCGAGGCCTGAAGGGCACGGCCAATCCATCCGACCGGGACAGCTCCTATCTGTATGGAGGCGTAACCCTGAGCCTGACGTTCTAAGGAGGGCCGTTATGATTTTTCGTAAAG
>Ga0302236_1001977_pt1 | contig 13146 bp, 10 predicted proteins | sample AAG_UR_Gly_MG_FD_193509 | JGI IMG/M metagenome (GOLD analysis project Ga0302236, IMG submission 193509) | Enriched activated sludge microbial communities from anaerobic digester in WTTP, New Holstein, Wisconsin, United States - AAG_UR_Gly | ecosystem: Engineered > Bioreactor > Anaerobic >...
CAGCGTCATCTCCTACGCCTTTGTCCAGGGCTATCGGAACGTTTTCTCCAACAAGCTGGGGAAAAACCCCTCGGAGTTCCGGGGAATGCTGATCCGCACCGCCCCGGCCCCGATGTGGGTGGCCACCGTCAACTCCCTGGGCTGCAAGGCCGTGGCCCTCCCCTACGGCGAGCTGTACAACGGCATCCAGACCAAGGTGGTGGACGGCTGCGAACTTCCCTACGCCGCCGCGAAAACCCTGAAAGTCTACGAAGTGGCCAAGTACATCCTGGAAACTCAGCATATCTTCCAGGCCAATGTCCTGGTGGCGGGGACGGACTGGATCAGCAAACTGCCCAAGGAGTACCGAACCCTGCTGGTGGACGAGGCCAACAAGGCGGGCATCGAGGTCTCCGAGCAGCTGCAGAAAAACGCCGACGCGGACCGGAAGTTCATGATCGACAAGGGGATGACCTACATCTCCCACGGGGACATGGATATCGAGGCCTTCAAGAAGGCGGGGCAGACCGCCTACGACGCCATGAAGCTCGACGCGGTGCGGGAGGCCATCTACGCCGAATTGGGCAAAAAGGTCGTGAAATAACCCGGCTGCTCCAGCGGTTGTGTTGTTCCGGCGGGCGGGGACGGTGAGGCTTTGCGGCTTCGTCCTCCGCCTCCCGGTTCAACCATCTTTTTCCACGGATGTCAAAGATGAAAGCTCTTTACAATAGGATCTGCGAAATCGAAGTCATCGTCGCCGCCGCCTCCCTGCTCATCACCGTGTTCGTCATCTTCCTGGCGGCCATCACCCGCACCATCGGGTATCCCATCAACTGGGCGCTGGACATCGCCCTGCTCCTCTTTACCTGGGGGGTTTTTCTCGGGGCCGATGCGGCATTCCGGGAGGACAAACTGGTGAATGTGGATATCCTGTTTCTGAAGCTGCCGCGCCCGCTTCGGGACCGGGTCGAGCTCGGCCTGTATCTGGTCATCTCTCTTTTTCTCGCGCTGATGGTGTACCAGGGTTTCATCATGTCCGTCTCCACCCGGCACCGCTCATTTCAGGGCATTCCCGCCCTGAGCTACACCTGGGTCACCCTGAGCATGCCCATCTGTTCCCTTCTGATGCTGGTGACGGCGGGCCTGAAAATCCGGCGGATCGCCGCCCGGAAAAAAGGACCGGAACCGTCGGAGGCCTGAGCCGGGCCTGTTTACGGCCCGCCGGAATCGGGTCCGGCGCAATACGATGCAAGGTAGAAACGATGATATTGGTGATGATAGTCTTTCTGTTCCTTCTGGCCGTCGGGATGCCCGTGGGTTTTTCCATCGGGATGTCGGGAGTCATGTTCTTCCTGCAGCACGGAGAACTCCCCATTTCGACCATCGTGCAGCTCCCCATCTCCCAGACCCAGAACGTGACCCTCCTGGCGGTCCCCCTCTTCATCTTCGCCGGAAGCCTGATGAACGCCAGCGGAATCACCGACCGCCTGATAAAACTGTCCATGCAGCTGGCGGGCCATATGCGGGGGGGAATGGCCCAGGTCAGCGTGCTCCTCAGCACCTTCATGGGCGGCTGCTCCGGGTCTTCCAACGCCGACGCGGCCATGGAGGCCCGGATCCTGGGCCCGGAAATGGAGAGGCAGGGCTACCCCCGGGGGTACTCCGCCGCCGTCATCGGCTACACATCTCTTATCACCTCCACCATACCTCCGGGAGTGGGAATGATCCTCTACGGGACCATCGGTGAGGTCTCCATCGGACGGCTTTTCGCCGCGGGCATCCCCGCGGGGCTTCTGATGATGACGGCCATGATGATCACCGTGGCCATCACATCCAAGGCCCGGGGGTTCAAACGGGCCCGGGAGAAGAGGGCGACGCTGAAGGAGATATTGGGCTCCCTGAAGGAGACGATCTGGGCTCTGATCTTCCCCTTCGTTCTCATCGGAAGCCTGCGGATCGGGATCTTCACCCCCACGGAGGTGGGCTCCTTCGCCTGTGTCTACGCCCTTTTCATCGGCTTTTTCGTCTACAAGGATCTGACCCTGAAGTCCCTGTGGCAGACCCTGAAGGATTCGGTGCGGGACGTGGGGGCGATCATGTACATGATCTCCATGGCCGGCATCTTCGGCTACGGCATCCCCATCGAAAAAATCCCCCAGAAGATGACCCTGTTCATCACCGGCATCTCCAGCAGCCCCGCCGTGGTCATGGCCATCATCGTGGCTTTTCTGCTTCTCTTCGGGATGTTCATGGAAGGCTCGGTCATAATCCTTCTCCTCACCCCCATCCTGCTGCCGCTGATAGTGAAAATCGGCGTGGACCCCGTCCTGTTCGGGGTGGTGACCAGCGTGGTGGTGACCATGGGCATCCTGACCCCGCCGGTGGGGGTGGCCATGTACATCGTCTGCGGGACCCTGAACTGCAAACTGCAGGATTTCATGAAAGAGAGCGTTCCCTTCATCATCGCCGTTCTGCTGCTGGTCGTGATATACGTGAGCTTTCCGAAGCTGCTGCTCTTTTTGCCGAACCTGATCTATGGATAAGGAGGAGGAGAGAAGAATGCTCTGACTGCTGAAATACGCCATGGTATGGCTGTACGAAAAACACGTGAAAAAAAAGACCGGAGAGGACCTGGACGAGAGCATGGGACGGGTTTTCTGTGATGTGCCCCGGGCCGTCAGAGACCGGCACGCCATGCAGCCGGAAGATCCGGTCCGGGAGGCCTTCGCCCCGACGGAAGCCGCGGAAGGGAAATAGGCCGATGAAAAAACCCCCGGGAGACCGGGGGTTTCGTTTTGTCGGAGCGCGGTGAGTCTACAGGGACAGGGCTCCCCGCAGCGCCGCCAGACGCCTGGCCCGGTCCCGGGCGAAGCGTTCGATCCCCGCCAGGATCCTGTCCGGGGAAAGCCCCGACTCCTCCAGAACCTCCTCGATGCTGCCGCCGGTGCGCCAGTTGTCGTCCCAGTCGGGGCTCAGGGCGTACTCTTCCGAGGTTTTGTTGAAGATCCAGGGGTGCATCAGCATCCGGGCGGAGGTGGTCACCACCGTGGAATCCATCCTGTCCTCCGGACTTAGCAGGCCGTCCTGATAGGATTTATCCTGCAGGGCGAAGAGTTCGGGGCTGACGGAGGCGACGATTTTTACGTTGATGCCCCGCCTGTCCAGTTCCGGCAGGATCTTCACGGTATTCGCGACGGCGCTTGTTCCCTGCACGATGACGGTCCCCGCCCTGGGGGCGCCGGCCCTGTAATCCCGGATGAGGTATGCCCCCCGGGCGGCCTGGAAATGGTCGGCCATCCCGAGTTTGGCCCGGTCGGGGATCTCCACGTTGGGCCGGGTCAGGTGCAGGGCGAGGATGGGGGCCTTCTCCTTCAGGGCCGCCGCCAGGAGCACCGGCACCTCGTTGTACTCCCAGGGGTAGAGGTTGATGATCTTTCCCGCCGGGAAGAGCTGGGTGACGCCGGGGGAGAAGATGCCGAAATGGGTCCGGCTGTCCTCCGCCGTTTCGGGGCCGGAGTGGCCGGCGATCCAGATGACCTTGCCGACCTTGAGTTCGCTGTCCTGGGCGAGCTGGCTGTAGAGCCGGAAGGGGCCGTAGAGGAGGTAGGAGAAGCTCCCGTAGGTGGAGGTCGCCCCCCAGAAGCCGTCGAACTCCTTTTCCGGATCCGCCGCCAGGTTCACCGAGGCCAGACCCGCCAGAATGCCGGCGTTGGCGAACTCGGTGATCTCCTGGGGCATGAGGACCCCCTGGGAGTCGCCCACCCGTTCGTAGTACCCGTAACCCTTGAAGTCCCCGTAGCCCCCGGCGAAACCGGCGATGTTGGTGGAGCCGGAAAGGTCCGCCGAGCTGGCCATGAAAAGCGGCCGCCCGTACTCCTTCGCCCCGAAGGCGTTGACCCAGGCCCCCCATTTGGCCAGGGCCGCCCGGTTGGCGTTCTGGGTCCCCGGGGGGGCCCACATGTCGGCGGGGTACTGTTTCGCGTCGTAGAGCCGGGGGTCCGAGAAGGGGTTGCCATTGGAGCCCAGCCGGAAGCCTTTCACCTCCGTGGGGACGCTGTCCCCCAGCTCCACCAGCCGGTCCGCCAGGAAGGCGGTGAGGGCCGGGTCCGCCCGGAGCACCCCGATGACCGCCTCCACATTGGCCCGGAACTCCGCGGCGACGGCGGCGGCGTCCTTCGGCGCGGGCCCCCCGAGATTGACGAAGGAGACCCCGTACGTCCGGGCGAACTCTTTTTTCGTTTCCCAGTACGTTTCGCTGTTCATCGGGTGAGGGGCGCCGTGGGAGGCGTAGTCGAACTTGCCGTAACCCCGCCCCTTGCGGGTTTTGAACCACAGCACGCTGGGGGCCTTCCCCGGGTTGGGGGAGGTCAGCATATCGTGGAAGGCGGCGGTCAGGGATTCCCAGTCGCTGCCGTTCTCCGCCCCGAAGACCCGCCAGCCGTGGGAGGAGAACCAGTCCCTGGGGGTCCCATAGACCACCTGGTCGATGGTGTGGTCGTCGATGCCGAAGTTGTTCCAGTCCACCAGGTAGTACAGATTGTCCAGCGCCATTCCCCAGGCGGAGTTGGCCGTCTCGTGGGTGGCCCCCGGGGTGAGTCCTCCCTCGCCCTCCATGATGAAAACCCGGGTCCCCGGAGCGCCCGCCCGCTTCAGGGCCAGAGCGATTCCCGCCGCGGCGGGGCTTCCGTGTCCCGACGGGCCGGTGTTGAACCGCAGAAAAAGGGTCTTGCCCGACGCCTCGGCGTGGCCGGACAGGCCTCCCCGGCGGCGGAACTTCAGGAGGTCCTCCCAGGTCAGGATGAGCTCGGGCTTCTGCCGGCTCCGGTATTTTCTGTCTCCGGTTTTTTCATGCATGAGCCGGAGGGCTTCATGGAAGATCGCCAGGACCGTGTATACGATGGGAACCGTGTGGCCCGCCCCCAGAACGAAGCGGTCGGCGAACCGCTTCCCCGGGTCCCGGATGTCCCAGCGCATGGCGCCGCTCAGCAGGGTCGTCAGAAAGGCGTGCATCTTGGAGCGCGACCCGCCGGGGTGCCCGCTCTGACGGTAATTGAAGATCATGTCCAGAAGCTGGTCCGCCAGATCCTTCGTCTTTTCCAGATGCCCGAAACGCTCCCTCTGTTTTTCCACTGGTTCCATACATTCTCCTTTATTTTTCTATAGAATTTAATTCTTATATAGAGAAATGGCAAGGGAATGCAGGGAAAGGCCCGGCATGGTCAAACCGCCCCCCATCATATGGCGCGGAGTTCTCTGCCTGTACTATACTGAAGCCATGAATCCCCGGAGTCTCCGAACCCCCATCGTGGCGGCGGGTTGCATCCTCAACATGGCGGTCTTTCTTCTCACCCTGCGGTTCTCCTATGCCTCGTACCAGAACATGGGTTTCATTATCCGGGGCGGCGTGGCGGGACAGACCGCGGAAGCGGCGGAGGGGATCCGCAGGAGGATCGAGACTTTTTTCGACGAAAGGCTCAACGATTTGAAGATCCTCGCCGGGAGATTGGGGGAGGAGCCCGACGAGGGCCGCCGGATGGAACGTTTTATGCGGGACGCGCGCCTTCTGAGGAGGCACGCTTTTGTCTACCACAGTTTGCTGTTTATGGATGCGGCGGGCATCGTCAGAGCCGTCTCCCCCGCAGGGGAGAAGCCGGATCTCGTCGGGTTCGACATGAAGGCCCTGCCGGAAATCAAAATATCCCACACCTTCATTCTGGAAAAACGGGCCCCCTCCCTTACCCGGCCCATGGTCCTGACGACGGGAATCCCGGGAATGGTCCTTCTGTATCCGGTTTTTCGGGACCCGGAGGAAAAGACCGGCTTCATCGGGATCCTGGCGGCGCTGATGCGCAACGACCTCATCGTTGCCGCCGGCATTCCGGACGAGGGGTCTCCGAAGTACGCCGTGGAGATGCGGGGTACGGATCAGGTCCTCTATGCCACCTCGGCGCTGGTCCGGGAGGACGGCTCGCCGGGTTTGGAGGACTTCATCTGGAGCACCGGAGCGAGGCGGAAATTCCCGATCCTGGGCCGGCTCTGGGAGGTGCGGGTGGAACTGAGGAATGTGAGGGGCTACGGAGCCATCCTGGAGGCAAACCGGTGGAGGTTCCTGGGTCAAGTGGCCCTGTTCTTTCTTCTCAGCGTTTTTCTCTGTTCCGCCATCTGGACCCTGGCCCGCTCCCAGGAAGCCCGGCGCCGCCTTTTCCTGAGCGAGGAGAGGCTGGATGTGGCCATCCAGGGTTCCGGGCTGGGGCTCTGGGACTGGGACCTCCGCACCGGTGAGATCATCATCAACCGGCGGTGGGCGGAGATGCTGGGGTACAGCCTGACTGACCTGTCGCCCTCCCTGGAAACCTGGCTGAGCATGGTTCACCCCGACGACAAGGACGCCGTCTGGAACCGGCTCCTCCGCCATTTTCAGCGGCTGGAGCCGGGGTTCGAGGCGGAACAGAGGCTCCGGTCGAAAGGGGGCGAATGGGTCTGGGTTCTCAGCAAAGGCAGGGTCGTGGAGAGGGACGAGGAGGGAAATCCCCTGCGGGCGGCGGGCACCCATCAGGACATCTCCGAAAGAAAGCGCATGGAGGACCGACTGAGGGAGTCGATTAAGGAAAAGGAGGTGCTGCTCCAGGAGGTGAACCATCGGGTGAAAAACAACCTGCAGCTCCTCATCAGTCTCCTGAATCTGCAGAGCGGGGAAATGCGGGACGAGCCGGCGCTCCGGGTCATGACCGAATGGAGGAACCGGGTGCTGGCCATGTCGCTGATCCAGGAAAAACTCCATCAGGACGGCGGGTCGGAGCACATAAGCTCCTTCGATTATCTACACAGCCTGGCGGAATGGGTCTTCGTGACCCATAATCTGGTGGATCGGATAGCCATGGATCTCCGGATCGAGGACCTCCGCCTGGGCCTGGACCAGGCGATACCCCTGGGCCTCGTTCTGAACGAACTGGTATCCAATTCCCTGAGACACGCCTTCCCCGACGGGAGAAGAGGAAAGGTCTGGATCACTCTCTCGGAGCCGTCGAAGACCCGGCTCCGGCTGGAGGTGAGGGACGACGGCGTGGGCCCTCCCCCGGGATTCGATCTCCACGGCGCCGGCAGCCTGGGGCTCCTGCTCGTCGTGTCCCTGGCGGCCCAGCTCCAGGGGACCGTGGAAGCCGGCCCCGGGGAAGGCTCCGGTTTCCGCATCACCCTGGACTTCCCCCAGGAAAAACCCCAACGGAGACAGGAGGGGACACGTGACTGAGGCGGATGAAACAATCGTGGAATTTCCGGTGAAACGATGAACGACAGGAAACTGAAAATCGCCGTCGTGGGGGCGGGAAAGGCGGGGGCGGCCCATGGGGCGGCGTTTTGCGCATGCGGCCGGGCGGAGGTGGTCCGGGTGGTGTCCCGGACCCGGGAAAGCGCCCGCCGGCTGGCGGAGGCCCTTCCCGGCGCCTCCTACGGAACGGACCTGGACGAGGCCCTGGAGGACCCCCGGGTGGACGCCCTGGTCGTGGCCTCTCCGGACGCCCTCCATCATCCCCAGACCCTGGCGGCCCTGAAAAAGGGGAAACATGTGCTGGTGGAGAAGCCCATGTGCCGCACCGAGGGGGAGGCCCGGGAGATGATCGCCGCCGCCCGGGACGGGGGCCTGGTCCTGATGGCCGGCTTCGTGGAGCGTTTCAACCATCCCTTCGCGGAGGCCAAGCGGCGGATCCTGGCGGGGGAGATCGGCCGGCCGGTGATGATCCTGGCCCGGCGCTGTCACGGAAAGGCCGTCGTTCGGGGACGGGGCTGGCTCAACGACGGAGAGACCGGCGGTGTTCTGTCCTACGCCGGGACCCATAACATCGACCTCATCCGCTGGTTCATGGACAGCCCGGTAAGACGGGTTTACTCCGAGTCGGGCCGCCTGGTCCTGCCGCCGGAACAGAGGTTCACCGACTGCGCCGTGATGACCTTTCTCTTCGCCAACGGAGGGATCGCGGCCCTCTACGAGAGCTTCGCCTACCCCGACAACCTTCCCCAGAACGTGGACCGGAGCATCGAGATCCTGGGGGAGGCGGGCTGCATCAAGGTCGATATGCTGGACCAGCCGCTGGTCGTGTACGGCTCCGGGAACCCCGTTCTCGGCGATTCGGTGACGTGGCCGCATTTTGGCGGGATCATCGGAGGGGCGGTGCTGAACCAGGCCCGCTCCTTCGCCGCCTGCGTTCTGGACGGGCTTCCCGTCCCCACGCCGGGGGAGGCGGGGCTGGAGGCGGTGCGGATCGCCGCCGCCGCCGCCGAGGCTGCCCGGACGGGGCGGGCGGTGGAGCTCTGACTCCGGCGGGGGACCGGCCTGGGCCCCGATCTTCTACCTGAACATCGCGGCGGCCTGGGGGTTCTAACGCCGCGGTCCGTGACGCACGAAGCGGCGCCCCGCCGGGGCGCCGCTTTTTTGCCCGCCTGACTTTTCGGCGGATTTCTGTTATTGATAGGGCATGGCATCTCTGAAGAAGCGTGAATTCCTGGCCGGCGCCCGGGACACCGTCCCCCTCATCGTCGGGGCCCTTCCCTTCGGCATCATCTTCGGGACCCTGGCGGTGAAGAACGGTCTTTCTCTGGGGCAGACCATGGCCCTGTCCCTGGTGGTTTTCGCCGGGTCCGCCCAGTTCATCGCCCTGGGGCTCTTCGCCGCCGGGGCGGCCCCGGGAGTCGTCCTCCTCACCACCTTCGTGGTCAATCTGCGGCACCTCCTCTACTCGGCGACTCTGGCCCCGGGGGTTCGGGGGCTTCCGGGCCCGCTGAAGGCCCTGATGGCCTTCCTGCTCACCGACGAGACCTTCGCGGTGGCGGCCCCCCGCTACGGCGACGGAGGAGATCCGGATACCCGGCATTATTACTACCTGGGCTCGGCCCTGGCCATGTACGGGAACTGGCAGGCCGCCTCCCTGGCGGGGGCCCTCTTCGGCAACCTGATCCCCGGCGCCGCCCAGTGGGGGCTGGACTTCGCCATGCCGGTCACCTTCATCGGCATGCTGGTGCCCTATCTGCGGAACCCCTCCATGCTGACCGCCGCCGTCGCCGCGGGGGCGGCGGCCCTGGCCGCCCAGGGGCTTCCCCACAAGCTCGGGCTCGTCGCCGCCGCTGCGGTGGGTGTGGCGGCGGGGTTTGCCGTCAAACTCTTTTGCGCATACCGCCGCGGCGTTCGGGAGGGAGGGGCCCCATGAAGACCTACCTGGTCATCGGCGGGATGGCCCTGATAACCTTTCTGATCCGCTACACCATGTTCGCCGTGGCGGACAGGTTCTCCTTTCCCCGGTGGTTCGAGGAGGCCCTGCGCTTCGTTCCCCCTGCGGTCCTCACCGCCATCATCGTCCCCTCGGTCCTTCCCGCCGGGGGGGAGACTCTGCCTGTGCCGCAGCTGGCGGGGGCCCTGGCGGCCCTGCTGGTGGGGATCCGCACCCGCAGCCTCCTTCCGGTGATTCTGACCGGCATGACGGTGTTCTGGCTGGTCCGGTGGTTCTGGTGAGATGAGGGCGGCGGAACGGATCCTCCCCTCCGTCCGGGAGAGGATGCGGCAGGAGATCGGGGCCGCCGGAGGGGCGGAGGTCCTCTTCGTCGGCCGGGTCGACCCCGACGGAGGGGTCAAGGCGGTGACGGCCGCCGCCCGGGGGGACGAGTCCTCCGTCCCCGCCCTGATGCCCCACATGGAAAAAGGGGATGTGATTCTGCACAACCACCCCGGGGGGTCCATGAGGCCCAGCAGGGCGGATATCCGGGTCGCCTCGGAGCTGGGGGCCCGGGGAATCGGGTTTTTCATCGTGGACAACGAGGTGGAGGAACTCTACGTGGTGGCGGAGCCGGTCCTGCTCCGGAAAGACCGGCCCTTGGACCTGGACGCTCTGGCGGCCCTTCTGGAGCCCGGCGGGGCCCTGGAAGGCCGCATGGACACCTACGAAGCCCGGGACTCCCAGATCGGGATGCTGCGGCTGGTGGCGGGAACCTTCAACCAGGGCGGGATCTGCGCCGCCGAGGCGGGAACCGGGGTGGGCAAGTCCCTGGCCTACCTGATCCCCGCCCTGGGCTGGGCGGGGGACAACGAGGGTCGGGTGGTGGTGTCCACCGCCACTATAAATCTCCAGGAACAGCTGATGGACAAGGACATCCCGCTGGTCCGCGGACTTCTGGGCCGGGATGTGCCGGCGGTGCTGGTGAAGGGGCGGGGAAACTATATCTGCCTCTCCCGGCTCCGGGAGGCCCTGGACGAAAAAAGCCTCTTCCAGGAGGACGACGAAGCCCTGGACGCCGTCGCCCGGTGGGCCGGGGAAACCGCCACCGGCTCCCGGTCGGACCTGCCCTTCCAGCCCCCGGCGGGACTCTGGTCCCGGGTCTGCTCCGAGGCGGACTCCTGCACCGGTCTTCGCTGCCCCCACCGGGAGAAGTGTTTTTTCCTGAAGGCCCGCCGGGAGGCCGCCGCGGCCCGGGTCCTGGTGGTGAACCACCACCTTCTGTTTTCCGACCTGGCCCTTCGGGTGAAGGGGATGGGGTTCGAGACCACCGCCGTCCTCCCCCCCTTTCGGCGGGTGGTTTTCGACGAGGCCCACAACATCGAAAACAGCGCCACCAGCTTCTTCTCCGAAACTCTGAGCCGCCCGGCGGTACACCGCTACATGGGGAGGCTGGTCAGGACCCGGGGGAGGAAAAGCGCGGGGCTCTTTCCGAAAATCGCCGCCGTCGCGGCGGGGCAGGCGGACCTGAACGGGGTCCTCCTCCTCACCACGGGGATCCGGGAAGCCGCGGACGCCCTGGAGTCCTCCGCCCTGGGTCTCCTGCAGGGGGACGGGCACTTCCGTCTCACCGGGGAGACCCTGCCCCGGGGCGAAGAGACCTTCCTTCCCCGGCTCTGGGACCTCCAAAGGGGGCTCTTCGACCTGATCCAGAGACTGGGAGACATCATAGGGTCTCTGGCGGAGGAGGACCGGGAACTGCCGGAAGTCTACGAGACCCGGATGCTGATCCGGCGGCTGGAGGGCCTGGCCGGGGTCTGCGAGCAGTTCCGGAACGCCGGGGACCGGCCGGACCGGGTTTTCTGGATCGAAAAAGCGAGGTCCGGCTCCGGGGACGTTTTTCTGAACTTCGTCTCCACCCCCCTGGAAATCGCCGGGGTCATGCGGGAGGCGGTCTTCGAGCCCCTGGACAGCGTCGTCCTGACCAGCGCCACCCTTACGGTGGGCCGATCCTTCCGGTTCTGGAAGACCCGGGTCGGTCTGGAGGGGCTGGACGAGGTCCGGGAGGAGATCTTCGATTCCCCCTTCAACTATCGGGAGAATGTCCTGATCGGGGTGCCCGACGACGCGCCGCCGCCGGAGGACCCGGGCTACGGCGGTTTTCTGTCCCGCTTCATCACCGACGCCCTTCTCCTCGCCGAGGGGGGGGCCCTGGTGCTCTTCACCTCCTACGAGATGCTGAGGAGGACCTGCGAGGCGGTGCGGCCCGCCATGGACGGGGCGGGGATCTCCCTGCTCCGGCAGGGGGACGACGAGCGCTCCCGGCTCCTCCGGCGTTTCAACGACGAGATTTCCAGCGTCCTGTTCGCCACCGACAGTTTCTGGGAGGGGGTGGACTCCCCGGGGAGCGCCCTGAAGCTGGTGATTCTGTGCCGCCTGCCCTTCCGGGTGCCCACCGACCCGGTCCTGACCGCCCGGATGGAGCTGGTGCGCCTCAGGGGCGGAAACCCCTTCATGGACCTCTCCCTCCCCGAAGCGGTGATGAAGTTCAAGCAGGGCTTCGGGCGGCTGATGCGCCGGTCCTCCGACAGGGGCGCGGTGCTGGTGGCGGACGGGCGGCTTCTGACGAAGAACTACGGCGGGATCTTTCTGGCCTCGCTGCCCGAAACCCGGAGGTCCATCAAGTCCTCCGCCTCCCTGCTGGTGGATCTGGAAAACTTTCTCGCCTCGGCGGGTCCCCCGCCCCGGACGACCCGCCGTCCCCTCCCTGGAGGGGACGGCGGCCGGATGAAGGCCGGGACGCTGTCGCCGGGGAGAGCCCCGGAGATGAGGGACGAGTTTCCCTCCCCGGACGGTCCGCCCGTCCGGCGGGGCGGAGCCCCCGGGGGCGGCAGCCCTCCGGGAGGGAAAAAATCCCGGGGGAAAAAGCGCCTCCAGGGGGAAAAGGCGGCGGCGAAAAAATCCCCGGGGAAAAACGAGCCTCCGGGGGGAACAGGTTCCGGGAGAAAGAAACGGTCCCGGGACTAATTTATTCGTCCGAACGAATAAATTAGTCCCGGCGAATGGGATTCGCCCATAAAAAAAAAGCCTCCCGGAGGGCATCACCCCCCGGGAGGCCGTATCGTCCGCCTGCGGTCCCGGCTTATTTCGGGATGATCGCCAGGATATCGGACATTTTGACGATGAGGTGGTCGTCCCCGTCGATCTTGACGCTGGTTCCGGCGTACTTGTCGAACATGACCCGGTCCCCGTTCTTCACCTTAATGGCGTCCTTGTCGTCCCCTATTTCGATGACCTTTCCGATCTGGGTTTTTTCCTGGGCGGTCTGGGGGATGAAAAGACCTCCGGCGGTCTTGGTTTCTCCTTCCTCCACCTTCAGCAGGACACGGTCTCCGATGGGCTTCAATTTCATGATTTCCTCCTGTGCAATATGAAAAACTCTTGTGTTTTTGTGTTTGGTCAGAATATAAAGAGGAAAAAGCGGAGGGTCAAGAAGAATTCTCTCCGGATTGTCCGACTTGCCGTTGCCGGTTTCCTTTATTACATTGATGTCATGGAGAGCTGGCGTCTGAATTACAGGCGGGGTCTGAGAAAGCTGCGGCAGCACGAGCCCGGAGCGGCTCTGCGGTTTCTGCGGGACGCCATCGCGGAATGTCCGGTGGAGAGGGCTGCGGATCTGGCGGATGTCCTCTTCCACACGGGGATCGCCATGAAGAAGATCGGTCTCCACGACGCGGCGGTCCAGAGCTGGAACGCTTCCCGTAAGCTTCGGCGGGGCGGCCCCGCCCGGCGGCACCTGCGGCGTTTTTCCAACGAGTACGGAATGGCCAAACAGGGGCTGGCGGAACTGGACGACTGGAGGGCCTTCTACTCCCTGCAGGTCGGCCGCTATCTGAAGTCCAAGAGGTCCCGCAGCATCGGCACTCTGGCGGAACGGGACATGATCCGGGACCTGATTTTCGACGCC
>Ga0302236_1001978_pt1 | contig 13145 bp, 16 predicted proteins | sample AAG_UR_Gly_MG_FD_193509 | JGI IMG/M metagenome (GOLD analysis project Ga0302236, IMG submission 193509) | Enriched activated sludge microbial communities from anaerobic digester in WTTP, New Holstein, Wisconsin, United States - AAG_UR_Gly | ecosystem: Engineered > Bioreactor > Anaerobic >...
ATTACTGCGCTACAGCGGCTCACCACAATGGGCTGCATCAGAGGAGTCACATCAATGTCCACAACGCATCCACTGAAGTGGGACGACTCGCGCTCTGCGATCGTCGTACTAGAGGGCTTGACCGCTACTACAGGCGGCGACGGCAATAGCGGCGGGCCTGCCTTTGGATTCTGGGACCCCAGCCAGAAGCCAGTCACTGCAAGCTCTAACGATGACGAGTTTGAGGGCTCAGACCTCAGCGCGGACTGGATCAAGACTGGCACTTGGTCGCTGGGTGGAGTGGCGCGCGGTGACTCGTTTACCACGCCAGCTGACACCGTGCGATACGATGTGAACAGCAGCCGCAAGAGCCACTTGGTTATGCAAGGCGTGAGTGACCCACTGCAGACCATCGGGCAGGGCATCAGGCAGCTGCTCAAGCCCGAGAACCTGGACGCCGGAAACGCCCCAGCTAACTGGCAGATGCTGTGGGGATTCGTTCGCGAAGTCGATGTATCGAGCCTGCCCGTATCTGACAATGACGGCATCGCCTTGATCCTGATGGGCGACAATGACGGATCGGACAACCTCGACTTCACCAAGTTCGTGGGCTTCTCGATCGTCACCGACTACACCAACACTGACCTGCCCGTGAAAGTGCAGATGGTCTGGGCTTACCCGCCAGACGATTTGACCAACGTGGGCAGTCCGCTGCTGCTGCCAGCCATCCCCTCATTCGATGCGCTGGAGATCCACAAGGTTGGCACCGAGTATCGCGGCTACTGCGTCAAGGGCGGTAATCGCGTCGAGCTGGGCGTTATTGACCTACCCGGCCTAAACCCAACCGTCTATGGCCTGTGGTCCGTGATCTCGGATACGCCAAACCCGCTCATCTTTGTTGACTACGTGCGGCACTCCTTCTCTGCTGCGAAGGCTGACTAACCATGAAAAAGTACAACCTTGGGATGACGCCGATTGTGCTCGGCATGCTACTGGCACCGGCTGTCGAGTATCGCTCACCTGGAGCTGCCGCCATCGTACCGAAAGGTGACAGCGCTATTGCACTGACCGCGGCTCAGCTGCCAAACCCGCTGCCCGGTTCGCGGTGGCGCGTGCGCATCACCGTTGCGGCCATGGGCAAGGCCACCAAGTTCTCGATGCGCTACAAGTCCTACGCTGGACCGCTCACAAGCCGAGAGGAGATTTCGATTCCAGCTGGCGGCGGCGCGGTGGTTAGTAACGCCGCATGCGCGTCCATCGTGTCTATCACGCCAGACGTGAACCCTGAAGCTGAGTACCGAGTCGAGTACGAGCTTATCGGCGTCAAGTCTGCAGCGGACAACGAAGCCGTGCTGGCTGGCATCTCGACCAGCGCTGCCAGCGTGCCGAAAAACTCCGCCGTGGAGTTTGCAGATGAAGGCTCAGTGCTTGCCAAGATTGACCCCATGGTCGCTTTGGTGCTTGGCAAGGAGATGACCGCTGGCGCAGCTGGTATTGCACGCCCGCGCGTTATGGGCGATGCTGGGGCCATCGTTGGCACAAACAAGAGCGCAAGCCCTGTAGTGCTGGCCGGAGTCTCCTACGCAGAAATCGCTCTCGATATCCGTGAGCCCGCGTAAACCACTTCCACTTTAGACATCGGAGTTTTGCCCCATGTACAGCAAGAAAGTACTCGGAACGCCGCCCATCCAGGCTGCTGCTGCCGTCAAGCTGCTAGCCCTGGATGCGTACAACCGCAAGCGCGCTGGCAATGCGCTCCACAACGCTGTGGTCAATGCTGAGTTCACGTATCAGCCCGACCAGACCGATGCAGTCAATCAGGTGCCGGATAGCTTTGCGCCAGCTGTGACGCATGCCGAAGCGATCACCAAAATGAACGCGCTGCGTCCGTTCCTGTTGGCGCACTTCGCCGATGCGACCTATGCGCACTACGTTGCCGACACTGCAAACGCTGCAGTGATCACTGAGCCTGATGCGACCGACGTTCCTACCCTGTCGGCTCTGCTGGTCCAGTACCGCACTGCTGTCAACCAGCACTTCGCCAATGATGCCGCGCACAACCGCATCATTCTCACCCCGGCCATCATGACTGTTCCGGTCGATTCCGCGACCAACATCGCAGTGTGCAACGCGATCCTCCGAAACTACGAGGGCCACGTCCACAATGCTGCAGTCTCTCTGTCGCTAGAAAACATCTAAGCAAGGGGCGGTGTCATTATGGCGGTCACAATCACGAAGCTACGAATCGCTGAGGGCTGGGATAAGGTCTATAGCGACACCGCGCCCATCGACGGCCTGCTGAGCTTTGAGATCTTCCGGGTGTGGTACGAGTATCAGCGCCCAGAGCAGCCGGTCCGCGTGATTCCATGTCGCGCGCTCAAGCTGCTGTATCAGCCACCAGGAGCTACCGGAGCGCTGCAGGACACGCCCGCGTTTCTGGACTTCTACGGCAAGGCTAGCCAGAAGCGATACACGGTCTGGATTGAGCACAAGGTTGCAGGCGTCGCCAAGCGAGTGGCCTACAACATGGTCACGCTGGGCTGCGTGCTGAAAGCAGCCGGTGCCGACTTTGAGCAGTACGAAGTAGAGCTTGGCCTTGACCAGCAAGAGCTAGCCAAGATGAACAACGCTGAGCTAGAACCCGTCTAAGCATGAACCTAACCAGCTACTTCGGTCAGAAGTCAGAGGAAGAGCGCAGGATGCTGTGCCTACTTCGGTCCACTCGGCGTGGATACGAAGAGGAACGCATCCTGCACAACTTCCTGCTGGATGCCTACGTGGGCGGCGGCGGCTTCCAGAACGGGCTGATACCAGCGCCCGATGCTCCGTTCTGGGGTCGCCGAGCGTATGAGCGTGGCCGGTCGGTGTGGCTCACTACTCGCGACGACTACATGACCATTCAGCCCGATGGGGCCAAGCGCGCAAGGCAGAGTGATTCGAGCTACTTGGTTGCGTTTACGGGCGAGGACCAAGACGCCTACCGCGACCGCATCATGTGCGCGAGCTATCACAACCCGGTAGAGAAGATCGTCCGCGTCACAAACTCGCTTCTGTTTCAGCAAGAGCCCCAGCGCAACAAGCTACCAAAGGCCCTGGCTGCGTGGCTCGATGCAGCCGACTCTCGCAAGCGCTCGATGTCGCATTCGATGCGCAACACTGCGCTGCGTACTCAGCTCTTTGGCTGGTCTGGAAAGCTGGTCGATTCTCCGTCTGACATCCCTGATGCCGACGACACCATGGCTGCAGACAGACTGCCCTATGTCGTCCCGCTGTGCCCGCAAGAGATCCTAGACTGGGACCAGCGGCCAAACGGCGAAGTGTCCGCGCTCAAGATCTCAACCATGCACGAGCACAAGCGGACCAGCATGCTCGATGAAAAGCTGTACGAGGAGCACATCACGTTTCTCTACCCAGACCGCTGGGAACGCTACGTTATTCTGATGCCGCCACCGAACCACGCCAAAGGTCGCGGCTACTTTGACGACGACACCGGGCGCATCTACTCGCAGACCAGCGGCATCAACTACCACGGGCGCATACCGGTAGAGTTCTGCTCATGGGATGAAGGCTTTGGCGCTGTCGCATCGTCTGGACTGCCGCAGATCTACAACCTTGCCAAAGTGGCGTGGGACCTGTTTCAGCAGAACTCCGAGCTGCGCAACATCATGCGTGGGCAGACCTTTGCTCAGCTGATAAAACCCAAGCCTCCCGGTGTCGGCCCTGGTCAAACGTCGATAGGTATCGGCAACTACCTGACCGAAGACGAGTCAAGCAAGGGCATCACGCGCTACATCAATCCGTCTGCAGAGTCGGCGAACGTGTACGAAAAGCGCATGGAAGGCACAACCGAGATGCTTCATGCGATCTCGGGGCTAGACCTCAACTCGCGGCGCTACACCGAGACGGCTGAGGCGATGCGCATCAGGTTTCAGCAGACATCGAGCATGCTTCGCAACGCCGCAAAGAACCTGGAGCACTGCGAGCGCAACTTGATCGTGATAGCTGGCCGCTCGATGTCCTTTCGCGAGTCGGTGCTAGATGCCATCGAAGTGCATCGCGCTACCACGTTTGATGTTGACCGCTACTCGACGCAGATTGATGAAGCGCTCAAGGGCCTAACGATTCCGTGGGGGCCTGAAGCGCTCAAAGCCATCTGGAAAAAGCTGTATCGTTGCGTCGTCTCTGATGCGTCAGAGCATGAGATTCACAAGATCGATGCAGAGATCGACGCTACCATCGCAGATTCATATGATATCATCCACGCCGCAGCGTTAAATGGCACTGCGGCAGCACCCGCTAAATAGGAGCTTCATCCATGTCCACGAACACCCGCGATCAATCCTCTGGCGAGCAGCTTGTGCTGGCGAATGGCCCGCGTAATTCCAAGTTGCTGTTCCAGTTTCAAGAGGGCGGCACTTCGGGCGCTCTGCCTGCGCAGCCGAAGTATGTGTTTGGCCGCGCTAAAGATTCCACCGTTGCGGCACTGCTAACCAAGGGCCTGTTCATGGTCTTGGCTGGTGCCGCACTGCCAGCCATTGACGAGCTTAATAGCGCCGCTCTGTTTGACGTTGCGCCAGCCGGTGTCAAGCCCGACTACGTGATTGACGAGCACGATGGGCTGCACATGGTGCTGCGCCAGCTTGACGGCGACCTGGAAGTTGCCGGTGCCGTGGTTGGCGCTGACTACATCGTCGGCACTGATGGACTTGCCGCGAAAGTTGGCGACACCAACTACCCTTCCGGCGCTACGAGTCCATACGTGGTGGGTGTTGGATTCCCCAACAGCCGCATCATGCTTGGCCTTGGGTCGCGAAGTGGCGCAGCGAGTCTTTCCAAGATCAGCTTGGTGGACAGTACCGCCATTACCGGCATCGCCTTTGCCGAGTTTGACAAAAAGGCGACCATCGACCCGCGCGCTCTGCAAGCTGGCGACGGTATGAGCCTGACCGCGCTTATCGAGCTGTCGGCCCCCGCGCTCACTAAGTTTCAAGCTCGCGTCAAGCTGGGCGGTACCGTGATAGCCACCTTCGCAGCGCTTGATCCGGTCAACGCTGGCGACACCATGTCGATCAAGCTCGACGCCTACGTTGTGACCCCAGGCGACCCAGGCGCGATCAAGGTCATGGCCAACGCCAGCCTGAAGGGCGACACTGCTGTGGTGTCCTCGGATGCCAACTCGGCAGCTAACATTGCCGTGGACCTGAGCGACCCCGCGACCGACATCACGATCGAAGGTCTGTTTGACGTGGCCGGTGCCAACTCGGCCAAGGTAACTCTGCTCCGCGTGCGTCCGCACAGTGGTGGGCCGTCCGCGTAGTTCACTAGGCGCAAGCGAATAGAAAACCGGTAGGAGAAAACGACCCATGTACCAAAAGCTACTAGCAGGAATCATCCCCGCCCTCGGTCTGTCGATGGGCTCACTGTGCAACATGATGGCCGAAGGCGTGCCCGATGGAGCTGCCGGTGGCGGCACTGCGCCCCCAGCGCAACCGTCTGCTGCTGGGATGATGCCCATCATTCCGCCATCTGCGCCACCTGTGGCAGCGCCACCCGTTGCACCGCCAGCTGCTGCGACACCGCCAGCAGCTCCGCAGTACGTTACGCACGAGATGTTTGCGGAGTCTGAGAAGCGTCAGCGCGACTTTATCGAGACGACGCTGAAGTCGCTGCTGGGCGGCGTTCAACTGCAGGCACAGCCTCAAGCACCCCCCGTGGCCGCTGCTACCCCGCCAGCCGCGCCCATCGCGCCACCGGTGCCGCCGCAGCCACCCGCTGCACCGCCAGCCGCGCCCGCTCCGCAGCAACAGCAGCAGCTTGATCCCGCTCTGTTGTCCGTACAACGCGAGCACGAACTACTGAAGCAGCGGCAAGCGGAGTACGAGAAGCAGCTGCAGCAGATGAGAGCCGAAAAAGAAGCCGCCGAAGAGAAGGCCGCTCTCATCGACACGCAGATTGCCGTCCGTAATGCGCTTGAAAAAAACAGCAAGTACAAGCTGACTCCTGACGCTGTGACTGCAGCGGCTGAAGTGCTGATGCTGAAGGGCGTCGTCAATCGCAGCAAAGAGAACAAGCGGCTGTACCTAGAGCTTGGCATCGACCAAGCGAGCGGCCAAAAGAAGTTTGAGCTGCTAGAGACGGGCATCGACACTTGGCTCGATACGCCGGACGCCAAGATCTACAAGCAAGTAGTACCGCCGGGCATGGGCTTCCAGGGTAGCGCAGCCGGTGGCGTCCCGATGAGCTTCCCGCAAGGCGTGAATCCGGCGCGGGGCAATCACCTTGGGCAAGTTGAGTACGCGACAGCAGCGGCAAAGGCCCTGTTGCCGTCATAGTTTCGTGAACCACGCGGGTTTTCCGACTCGCTTTGATCATCAGGGGGAGGGCCTTTGCGCCCTCCGATAAAGGAGCCTCCTTCATGTCCACTTTTTACACCCCAGTTACTGCGTGGGCGCAGACGCAGCACACCTTCAATAAGCAGGTGTTTGCGAACTCGTTCCGCGCGAACCAGCTAGCTCAGCTGATGGCGTTCGACATGATCACCGACGGTACGAATAGCAAGTCGTACTTCCGTCGTGCTTATGGCGAGTTCACCAATATCAAGTACATCTCGCCGGGCTCGTCCATCACGATCACGCAAGACCCCAAGATCGTCGAGATCCGCTCGTTCCTGCGGAATGCTGTAGAGCAGCCCGCGATGCCTTCCACGCTTCGCGATGCCTACACCAACAGCCCGCACTTCATGGGCGACCCGCTCATGAGTAAAGTTATGATCGTGCAACAGGAAATGGCGCGCGGAGCGTGGAACACCGCCATGACTGGCCGCTACATTGACAGCTGCAGCATTGCCAGCAATGGCAGTCTGACCGCTGCCTTTGTATCGGGGACCATCTACCCCAGCGCCTATAACGACGACATCAACGGCAATGGCCGTCTGAAGTTTGCGTTTGGCACCAAGAAGGCTTCGTACTCCGCCCCTGGCGATCCAGAGTACGGCGCGGAGTCCGCACCGCTGAGCCCTGGCGACCAGATCACGCTGCGCAGCGCCAACAAGGATGCGTACATCACCTTTACCGTTGGCACGCTTCCCGGTGCCGATGCGCAGGCCGAGCTGATTTTCAGCACGACCAACAAGTCGCCGGACGGTTTGATCGCGCTGATGGAAGCTGGCCAGAAGAGCACGTTTGGCGTCCCCACCTCGGTGACGTTCGAGCACCTGGATGCGCTCATCGACAAGCTGCATGGCGCTTACCGCAACAACCGCATGACTGCTCTGGTCATGGACTCCAGCCAGAAGCGCGCGCTCCGCTCGCTGAACCGCATGATGGGCGGCTCCACGCTTGAGACTGCGGCCATGTGGGAATTGATGGCTAACGTCCCAGAGGAACTGAAGTCGCTGGCTCTCGACAAGATCGAGATCTACAACGGCCACCCGCTTCTCACCGTTGACGATCTGCCCACCCAGATCATCGGCACCAAGCCCACCAAGCCCATCGTTGCGGTCTGTTTGGACCCGATGGTTAGCGAAGGTCCAGGCGTGGATCACGGCGGGTTCTATGGCCTGCTGCGCGGTATGCCCGGCGAGAACATCGCTAAGCAGTTTGGCTTCGGGTGGAAGCTCAAGTACTTGGGCGACGCCTACGAGAAGGACGAAGTGGCGATCCGCATCTGCCTTGACCATGGCTGGGCGCTCGGCTCCAGTGGCGCGGCTGCTATGCAGTCTGGCTTCTACAATCCGTAGCAAGTAGCTGGAAGCCGGGATGGATTTGCTGATAAAGTCAAGAGCATGTCCACCCCGGCAGTGACTCCCCCTCCTGTAGCATTCCATCTGGTTGATTCCAACCAGCTATGCCCCGTCGATAGAATCCAAGACCCGGTGCGCATGCAGCGCATAAACACTGGCGGCGCGCTCTTTACGGGCTACCAGATGCCCGGTGTTGCGCTAGACGGCAATCCGCTGCAGATTTCAAACGTAGTGCCCGCACTGGTGGCCGACAGGTACTTACGTGGGCAGCCGCTGAACTGGAAGATCATCCCTGTCGATGCTTCTGGAATGCCCGCCGATCGCGAGCTGTGTATCAAGTACTTGGCTTGGCTCGATGTGCGCTATCCGGGGCACAACTTCGCGCAGCTGTACGCAGACTACTTGCATGCGACAGACCCGGTGCTGCTTGAGGCTGAGCGGCAGCGGATTATGAAAGAGCAGAACGCCGAGCTGAAGCGGAAGCGACAAGCCAAAGAGGTGTCCGCATGATCGAATACGAGGCAGACGGCGACACTTGGGATAACCTAGAAACGCTAGCAGAACGCACGCTACCCGCTGCGCTCGAAGACGAGATTGTGCAGCTGATGGATGAAGGTGCGCAGCGCGCCAAAGCGGCCCCATTCTTGGACGATACCGGCGAGACGCGGCAAAGCATCCAGGGCGGCATCTTCTCGCAACCAGAAGGCGGCGAAAAGTCATGGATCGGATTCATCCGCGCTGAGTCAGTGGCCGCTGGGTTTCTGGAGTACGGCACCAAGCCGCACGAGATCCGGCCCAAGAATGCGCGCAGGCTGGCGTTTCAGGGTCCTGCGGGTCTAGTGTTTGCCTCTAAGGTAAATCACCCAGGCACGCGAGCGCTGCAGTTTATCAGTGGCGCACTTACTGAGGACGAGTTCGTGACGCGCATATCCAGGCGATTTGAAAAGGTCATGGGTACATCGTAATGGCTACCGGACGCATACCGTGCAATGAGGAGCATCTGCTTTCGCGCTACAGCAACTGCGAAAACCTTGTTCCCACATGGCGGAAAATCAAACGGCCTCAGCTCCTAGTGGAAGCTGCAGCCATTGCTGACCCATACGCTAAGCCGGAGCTTTATGACCCCTGGTTCCGAGACGCTGAAGCGGACATCGTGCGCGACCTCAGAAAGCTGTCACAGCCTGTGCGACTAGAGGACTTTGCAGACCTTGCGGACCTATCGCAGCTGAAGGTGTTTAAGACTCTAGAGCTGCTATTTCGCACGAACTACAAAGACCCCACGGACAAGTTCGCCGCCGATGCGCTGTTCTACAACTCGCAGTACCTGAACGAGCTAGAGTCACTGCCTATAATCACGATCGATGGCGCAAACGTGAGTGGCGGCGGCGGTCTGTCGAGGCGTTCATGAATCGCGCTACACCAGCTGCAGACCTCACGATCTCGCCACGCATCGTGCTCGACTACCAGATCGAAGCGCTGGCCGCGATCATTCTGCGCCACCTCGGGGATGGCTACATCGCGCCGATCCAACCCAAGATCTGCGAAGGCTGGGTAGCTGACTTTAAGCGCACCTATGACAACCCGCAGACTAGGCCGATTCAGACGCTGTTCCGCGCGGACCCGATGAAAGGCAAAAACTTTGACGCGGTGAAAGAGGGCGAAGCATCGTGGCCGCTCTTTGCCATCTGGCGGTCAAAGAACGTGCGCAGACCCCACACCGCTGGCGTCGATAAAAACACCATGACGGTCAAGTTTATGTGGGTGCTGCCACCGCACTCCGAGACTGAGCGGATATGGCCGCTGCTGCAGCAATTCGATGAACACCTGCGGCGCGTGCTTACTAACACGTTTCGGTGCGTGGATGACCGGCGGATTCTGGATGCGGCGCTGCTGCGAGACTTTGCGCAAGGCTGGCAAGGCTACGAAACCGAGATGGGCTACATGGGGCCAAGCCAGCAGATGATCTACCCGTGTCTGGCTGGCAGCTTCCAGGCCGAACAATTCTGGGAGCGCACAGTAGTCAATCTCGGCATGGACCTCCCCGCGTTCCATCATGCGTATTTTGAGTACTTGCTGCGCCACAGGCTCGAATCGGGTAGCATCGACGACGCGCGGCTCAATCCAGAGCTTGCATCCCGTAGCGGCCTAGTGCCACCAGACCGAGGAGCCATCACGACATGAAGACGATCAAAGTCAAAGCAGTGCCCGATCGGCTGCTGATTGACATCCAGCGAAGCACGGACAGAAACCGACACTACGTAGGCTTGCGCGAGTGCAATCGCGGCCCCGATGGCAGCCACATCGAAGAGGCGTCGCGCGTGCTTCCAGGTGCCCCAGGTATCAGCGTAGATGGCAAGGGGAACTACGTCGGGCAGTCCTCCGATTTGTTCGTGTCTGGCTTCCCGGTTCACCTCACCAACCTAGACGCCAATGGCGATGAGCTGGTAGTCGAGGTTCCGATCGAAGGTGCGATCGGTCTGTATTTCCGTACAGCGCTTGCCGATGGAGACATCGTAGCGGCGTAAACATTTACCAAGAGGAGTGCTATCAATGTCCATCTCCCCCTCGAACAAGCGCCCTGCAATGTTTTTGCAGGTGCAGTTTGGCAAGGGTCCACAAAGCTCCGGTGCGGCACCGCGCAATATCGTGCTCACCGGCTATGCAAAAAAAGTAGGCAGTGGCGTTGCGACCATTGCTGATAACACGCTGTTTGGCCCTATCGTCTCCGAGGATGACGCGGCTGCACAGTGGGGCTACGGCAGTGAAATGCACCTCGGAGTCCGTGAGGCTTTTGAGGAAAATCAGGATGTCACGTTGTGGGGCGTCAGCTACCCGGAAGCTGTGGGCGGCAACTACGCAGAACAGACGCTGACTGTCACCAATCCGTCAGTGCTTGGCGGCTCGCTGCTGATTCAGATTCAGGGATATCTGCGGCTGGTGGAAGTCCCTATCTCGGCTGGCATGTCCGCCAATGATCAGGCTACGGCCATCTACAACGAGATGGTGAAGATCCGCGACCTGCCTGTGTACTGCCCGACTGTGCCCGTAGCCAATACGGTTTTGTTTCGGTGGAATCACAAGGGCGCACGCGGCAATGTGTTCTCGCCACGGCTGGAAGTGTCCGGCATCACTGGCAGCACGTATGCCTTTGCCGTTACGACTGTCGGCACTACGGACTCTGACCCGTCCACGGCGCTCGATGCGCTTGCATCCTTTGGCTGCAAGATCATCGTCTGCCCGGATAACTCCGCGAGCTTGTCTGTCGGTGTGCCGCGCTGGGTGCAATACGCCAATGACCGCGCCGATCCGCTCATCGGGTTTCGCGGAATCATCGTGGCCGGCCACACTGGATCGCTCGGTACGGCAACCGTTGTATCAACGGCATGCAACGCCCACCGCGCCACGATCGCATGGTGCAAGAGCGCAGAGATTCAGCCCTACGCGCTGGCGGCTCGATATGCGGTCTTTATCGTCAAAGGTACTGACGAGGACATCGCGGCAAACATCGCCGGTAAGGAGTGGGCGAACTTCCGTGGGCCGGTTCTCAACAGCAACCGCATCACCAACGCGGAAGAGACTGCAGCGCTCAATGTCGGTCTGACGCCGATCAAGACGTTCCCGACGCAGACCACCGTTGGCAAGATCAGCCGTCCCATCACTACGCGGTTTCAGACCGTGGATGGCAACCCTGACTATGCGTGCTTGGGTCTGCAGTGCGTGCTTGTGCCAGACGACATTGCCGACGAGCTAGAGCTAAACGTCCCGATCCATTTCGAGGGCTACAAGCTCGCAGACTCCGACCCCAACGAGCCGAATCAAGACGGCATCCCTGGTGTGCTCACGCCGGATCTGTTCGATGACTTCCTGTTTGAGCGCCTGCGCGAGCGTGGGGCCAAGGGCCAGCTGGTCAACGTCGAGACGATCATCGCGTCTGGCGCTATCAAGTCCAAGATCCACCCGTCCAACCCGGACCGGCTGCTGACGCCAAACATCCCGCTCCAGGTCATCGGCCACTTCCTGCAGTGGGAAGCGGTCTTCAAGCAAGTCACCAGGGCATAGAGGAGACATAAACCATGCCAAATCAACCACAGCAATTGGTGACGTATGCCGCGCAGATGCAAGTGCATATGGCAATCCGTGGATCGCGCGTGCAGTACTTGGCCGACCTAAACACAGTCGAGATCAAGACTGCAAACGGCGCGCAGCCGGTGTTCACGTTTGGTGCCGACAATCAGCGCGGCGGTCTAGCTGGAAACTCGGCTGGCCCCGTCACAAACATGGTGACGTTTCAGTCGGCACATCGCGTCGATGGCGGCGGCGATGTGGACTGGCTCGATATCATCCAAGAGGCCAAAAAGCTCACCCTGTATTTCTACTACAAGGGCGACACGTCCGGGCAGCGCTGGCGGCTTGAGGGCTTCCCGCAGAGCCTCGACCAAAAGGCGCAGCTGGCTAGCCCCAGCGCGGACTCGATTGTAATCATGTGCGGACGGGCTACCAAAGCGCGCTAGGACCACGACATCAGGCAGGAGTGCAGACCGTGAAGATCAAAACAGCACCGACCAAAGCAGCAGCATCGGAAGACCGGCGAGAGCTTGCGCAAGGCATGCGCAAAGAGCTGGCCAAAGAGCGCACTGAGTCCTCAGCTATCGAAGCGCTGAAGCTGGGAGCGCAGCGCTACGAGTGGTTTCCCTGGCCGGACTGCCCACAGCAGACGTGGGTGCCGATTCGCACATGCACCATACCCGAGATCGCAGACGCAGAGATCCGAGCGCACAAGCGCTGCGAGCTTGCAGGCAGACCCGGTGACGACGACATCTACACGCGCGAGTACCGGCTGCATCTGCTCAGCTGCGCGATCCTAGATGGCTACGCTACAGAAACGGGCCTTGCTTCTGATGGGACCATCCAGCTCGACAAGCACTTAAACGATGTCGATGGGCAAATGTTTTCAGATGCTCGCCATCTGGAAAACTCGCTCAGCGGCCAAGAGGCATTCGATACTCTGTTTTCGGCCTATCTGACGGTATCGAAGACATCGGCACCGCTGAGCACGCTGCAGATGCTTGGCAAGGAAAAGATGTACCTGGAGCTGCTGCAAGCCTTAAAAAAAAAGCCAGGACCGATCGACTGGACCGAGTTCTCAGCACCGGAGCTAATGGGATTTGCGACTTTTTTGGTCGATGCCTTTCCCTTCCCAGACGGCGATTCCCCGGACTGACATACGACCAAGTGTCGTACTGGGACATGCTCAGGCTTGCGCCCGATGACCCCTACCTCGCATCCACCGAAGAGACGCAGCAGGCCGCGTACAAGACCGACTTCAGGCCCGCATCTTGGCGACCATTTAGCCCGCACCCATCTGAAAGCCCACAGGAATAAACCACCATGGCGACGGTAGAGGTACGCTTTAAGGTCCGCGACT
>Ga0302236_1001980_pt1 | contig 13125 bp, 10 predicted proteins | sample AAG_UR_Gly_MG_FD_193509 | JGI IMG/M metagenome (GOLD analysis project Ga0302236, IMG submission 193509) | Enriched activated sludge microbial communities from anaerobic digester in WTTP, New Holstein, Wisconsin, United States - AAG_UR_Gly | ecosystem: Engineered > Bioreactor > Anaerobic >...
TAATAATTATCTCGGGTTAGGTAATAATCCTGAAGTAATCAAAGCTGCACAAGATATTATGAATGATTGGGGTTATGGATGTAATTCCGTGCGTTTTATTTGCGGGACACAGGCAATTCATAAACAATTGGAAGAAGCAATGTCCAAGTTTTTAGGAATGGAAGATACCATTCTTTATGCTGCCTGTTTTGATGCCAATGGTGGTTTGTTTGAACCTCTTTTGGGTGAAGATAGCGCTATTATTTCCGACGAATTAAATCATGCTTCAATTATTGATGGCGTTCGTCTTTGCAAGGCAAAACGCTTGCGCTACAAACATAGCAATATGGAAGAGCTGGAAAATGCCTTAAAGGAAAGCCAGGATTGCACTTATCGTATTATTTGTACTGACGGTGTTTTCAGTATGGATGGAGATATGGCAAAGTTGGATGAAATTTGCAATCTTGCCGATAAATACGATTCTTTGGTAATGGTAGATGATTCTCATGCCACGGGTTATATTGGTAAAAACGGAAGAGGAACTCCAGAATATTTTAACGTTACAGATAGAATTGATATTATAACTACCACATTCGGTAAAGCATTAGGTGGAGCAAATGGTGGTTGCACTTCCGGACGCAAAGAAATAATTGAACTTTTGCGCCAAAGAAGCCGACCTTATTTGTTTTCCAATACTTTAGCTCCTTCTATAGTAGGTGCCACTTTAAAGGTTCTTGAAATGCTTTCTCATTCTAATGAACTGAGAGATAAGGTTTGGGGAAATGCAAGTTATTTTCGGAAAGAAATGGTTTCTACCGGTTTTGATATAGTTCCAGGAAATACGGCAATCGTTCCTATTATGCTTTATGAAGCACCTTTAGCTATAAAGATGGCGGATATGCTTTTAGAAGAAGGAGTTTATGTAATTGGCTTTGTTTATCCTGTTGTCCCCAAAGGCAAAGCACGGATACGGGTTCAGCTTTCTGCTGCCCACACTAAAGAAGATTTGGATTTCACGATTTCTGCCTTTAAGAAAATTGGCAGAGAACTCGGTTTAATTTAACAGCTAATTTATAAGTGCCGGATTTCTACTTACCGGCACTTAGCTTTTTTTTATTTATTATGCCCTCCGGAAATATTTACCTTATTCCTGTGCCTATAGGAAATTTAGGAGATATAACCTTACGAGCTCTGGAACTGCTGAAAAAAGCGGAACTTATTGCCTGTGAAGATACCAGAGTTACAGCTTTCCTCTTGCAACAATACAAAATTCCCGTTCCGAAACTGATAAGCTTTCATAAATTCAATGAAAAACAGCGAGAAGAATACTTTTTTGAATACTTGCAAACTGGAAAGGATTTAATGATTGTTTCTGATGCAGGAAGTCCTGCCATTAGTGACCCCGCGGAACATATTGTAAAGGAAGCAATTGCTAAAGGAATAAAGGTTTTTGCTTTGCCTGGAGCCAGTGCAATTTTACCTGCTTTAAGTGTTTCCGGCTTTACTACAAGGCAATTTCAATTTGTAGGTTTTTTACCTCAGCAACCTAAAAGCAGACGGGAAAATCTGAAACAAATTGCGGAATACCCCTATACTACAGTTATCTATGAAGCACCTCATCGTATTTGGAAATTGTTAAATGAACTTTATGCGGTTTGCGGTAACCGGAAAATATGTATTTGTAGAGAAATAAGCAAACTTCACGAAGAACATATCTATACTACTTTGGAAGAAATTAATAAAAACCCAGCCCTTACTATCAAAGGTGAATTTTGCCTCGTTTTAGATGGTCAAAAAATTAAAGGTGAAGAGGAAAAAGAACAAGAAGAATTGGATGAAAACGATCTTATTGATTATATAAATAGCGCCCTGGATTTGGGACTAAAAACAAAAGATATAAGAGATATGGTTTGTTTAAAATCTTCCCTTTCTTTAAAAGATGCATACCAGCTGGTAATAAGAGTTAAGAAAGAAAGGGAAAAATGAAACCCTTTTTACTCTTTGATTTTGATGGCACAATAGCAGATTCTCTTCAGCTGGGGTTAAAAATCGCTAATAATCTTGCTCCTCAATTTGGTTACCGATCCTTTACTGAAGAAGATATTGAACACTTTCGCTCTTTAACCTGGCATAAAATAGCCGGTGAAATGCAAATCCCTTTTTACAAAATCCCTAAAATCGTTACAAAGGCATTTAAAGAATACAAACGCCTTATTTCTGAACTTGAACCTTGTGCAGGAATTGTTGAAATGCTATATGAACTTGCTTTAAAAGAGATATCTATGGCTCTTTTAAGTTCTAATACCGTGGAAAATGTCCATCTCTTTCTAACTAATCATCAAATTGATTCCTTTTTGTGGATTGAAGGAACTTCTGGCATCCTCAATAAGGCAAAAGATATTAAAAAACGCTTAAAGAAACATAAAATTTCTGCCACTGAGGTAATCTATATCGGAGATGAAATCAGAGATATTGAAGCAGCCCATAATTGCGGATTAAAAGTCATTGCAGTTACCTGGGGATTTCATACAGCTGAATTTTTGGCAAGCTATAAGCCCGATTACCTTGTAAATGAACCGAAAGAAATAGTAGAAATAGTGAACAGGTTAACGGTGAAAAGTGAGAGGTGAAAAGGAATTATTTTACACCGAGAACACCGATGTTACTGAGAACACCACAATTATTCAATAATCCTTTCTACATATTCATTCTTCTGCAAAAATTCCTTTTCGGTGACTTCGGTGGCTAAACTCTCACTTTTCTCTTTGTAATAGAAATCTATTTAAACGCTTCCTGACTCGTAAACTGCCGATAAGGATCAAAGCTCTCCAATATCTTCAAATCCTTATCTGTAGTGCTTTCCAAACAAATACGGGTTACCAGTTCTCCCATTCCGGGACCAAGCATAAAGCCCTGACCACACATTCCTACTGTATTAACAAGGTTTTCCACCTCCTGCATAATTCCTACTAAAGGAAAGCCATCCGGAGTCATAGGATACTGTCCTCTCCAAGTTCTGCGCACTTTCAAATTGCGTAAACGCGGATAAATTGTCAGCATTCTTTTACTGCACATCGGTAAAAAGACAGAAGTGGAACGATTATCAATTCCCTCAATCGGTGGTTCGGGAGTTATACAAAATACAATCTGCCCTTCAATATTCTGGTAAAAATAGAAATTGGCACTTCCTGGTGCTAAACGCATATCAATAACCATAGGACCAAAAAACCTTTCTACCGGTTCGGTAATCCCTGCTTCATGATTATCCGGAAAAACGGGTAAATCCAAATTAGCCAGTTTGCCAATTTCGCGTGCATAACTTCCAGCAGCATTAACCACTTTAGCACAGGAATAAATACCCTTATTAGTAATAACCTTATTTATTTTGCCCGCTCTAATGTCAAAGCCGGTAACGCGTTCCTGAAAATGGAATTCCACTCCTGCTTTTTGGGAATGTTCAAAATAGGCAGCAGAAACAAGTAATGGTGAACAAGAACCATCTTCCGGAGAATAAGTTGAACCCTGCAAGCCCTCTTGCAAAATACCAGGAACGATTTCACTATATTCATCAGGGCTAAGCCATTTAATATTAAGTCCAAAACTATGTTGTATCTTCATCAGGTCTTGCAATTCTTGGGCATCTTTTTCATTATAAGCAGGATAACTATAGCCATTGGAAAGCCAGCCGATATCTTCACCCGTTTCTTCCTGCCAGTTCTTCAAAATTTCAATAGAACGAAGGCAGACATTGATTTTACCAAAATCGGAATGCGTAGCTCGTACTCCACCGATGGCTTTTTTGTTATTTCCCTGTCCGGGACTATGTTCCGCTTCCAGAACTAAAACCTTCATTCCCGCTTTAGCTAAATTATAAGCGGTCGGTAATCCGATTGAACCAGCTCCAATTACAATTATGTCATAGATATTCTTCATTTTGCGCTCCCGTCAGGAAATTTTGCTAAAGAGATTTCTATAAAAAGAGGTCTTTTGGTATTGGGAACAACTTCTTTATCAGGAATCCCTTCTTCACGAAGCAAACCCTTTATCAAAACCTCACAGGTTTTGGAACCACAAGGTCCCATTCCTGCTCTGGTAATCGCTTTAATCAGATTTAAGTCCGTAATGCCTTTTTTAATAAGGGCTCGCACTTGCCCTACACTGACTCTTTCACATAAGCAAATCATTGCCTCATCAGAGGTCTTTTCAAAAATAATTGGTTTATCTATTGGGGCAGAAACACTTGCATCCTGAATTCTAAAACCGGCTACTTTTTTAGCAATTGCCTTAGGCACCTGGAATTTTACTATTTGGGTATGCTGTTTGAAAAAATCCTGAACAGCGGTAATGGCATATTCACCTAATTCGTTGGCATCTATATCGTTCAGGATTTTTTTATCCCCTATTTGGACTGGATAGTTGGTTACTTCGTAAACAATGCTGACTGTGGGATTTTCTTTATCTTTTCGGTAGTCCACTAAGGTTATAGCTAAACCGGGACAAATCAAAAGGCATTTTCCACAGCCAATACAAGAACCTTGATAAACAGGAACAGCCATCAGTGAACCATCCTCAGTTTTGATACTATTTGTAGGACAAACAGTTGTGCAGGGATTACAGGGAATTTCCTGCAAGCAATGCAAAACGGGGAATACACCTTCTTCCTTTTCCGGGGTCTGATAGCTTTTTGTAATTCCCGGAGGCGACTTTAGCTCTTCTGCTTTGGCATACCACTCCTTCGGAATAGGATTATCTTTATTTCCTTTCAGGTCTGCAGCGATTTTCACTCCGGCAATTTTACCGTTAAACATTGCTGAACTTGCTTCTGCAATTTCTAAAGCATCACCTGCAGCTTCCACAGGAATTCCTGCATCCATTGCTTCCCAAGTGAATTCATTTAAGGGATTTAAGCCCACAGCTATTAAAATAGTATCACAGGCGAAGGTCTTTTCCGTTTTAGGTATAGGTTGAAAGTTTTTATCAATTTCGGCAATAGTGATGCTTTCAATCGATTCTTTACCATTAGCACAAAGTATAGAATGCGAAGTATAAATCGGCACTCCAAAGCGTTTCAGTTTATCGGAATGAACTTTATAGCCCCCGCAAACAGGCATTGCTTCTGCCAAACCTACAACTTCAATCCCTGCTTGCAATGAATGGTAACCTGCAATTAAGCCAACATTGCCACCGCCAATAATAAAAAGACGATTGGTAGGACGCACAAGGTCTCTATTTACTAAGGTCTGAAAAGCTCCTGCTCCATAAATTCTGGCTAAATTGTTCCCAGGAAATCTTAAGAATTTTTCTCTTGCTCCGGCAGTGTTTAAAATACGCTTGGGTTCAACTATTTTATAGACACCGTCTTTCAAGATACCTACTTTTTTATCGCTGAACACGAAGACAGCTGTGCTATTTAGCCAAATTTCTACACTACCGAATTTGGCAAGTTCCTCAGAGAGATTTTTGCTGATATCAATACCTCTGGTTCCAGCACTGCTATCTTCCTGCGAACCAAAGAATTTATGCGTTTGCAGAACAAGTTTTCCCCCTAAAGCATTTTTATCGTCAATCAACAATGTCTGGATATTCTGTTTGCCCAGTTCAATAGCAGCAGAAAGCCCTGCAGGACCTCCACCAATAATAAGAACATCGGTTTTAATATATTCCAGGGGTTCAAAGTTTAAGGGTGTATCTTCTGCAGGAAGGATAGGTAACCCTTCCAGCGATTGCACAATCATATTTTCACTAACAGCTGTCATACATGACTTTACAGCTACGCCATTAGCTATTACACTGCATTGAGAACATTGACCATTAGCACAAAATATACCTTGTGCACTGCCATCTTTATGATGATGACCAAAAATAGATATACCATTGGCAATAAGGGCTGAAGCAATCATTTCTCCACTTTTTGCCTTTAGTTTTTGTCCATTCCAGTAAAAAAAGACCTCTTCTCTTTCGGGAATCGGCAATATCGGATGAATGGCAATACGATTGTTATCTGCCAACAAAGTAAAACTCCTTATCTCAGGAAGAAAGGTATATTTATTTAGACCTTAAGTATCTTCCCTTGTCTTTATTAATATTATTTATCAATCCTCAATTTTAGTATTGTGCTGTTTGTCAAGTAGGAATTGTGAAGAGATAATTTATTGTTTTTTAAATAACAATTTTTTATCGTTAGCCAGTAAAACCTGGATACATCTTATAATTGGGAGTCAAAACTTTCCCCTAAAACAGAAAATTTTCTAATCCTGCCAGGAAGTAACAACCCCATCTTTCAAATATACATAAGGACCAAAATCCCCATAAACCCATTGTTCATCAGTTGAATACCTTGTTACAGTTCTATTGATATCCTTGGGTTTTCCCCAAGCCATAATAAGTTGTTCTTTAGTCATACCCATAAAAATATATCCTTTTGCTATACTTATACATTCTTCTTTACTCCATCCGTATTTTTCATATAAGCGCTTGGCTCTTAATTGGGTATTGTTTTTTACTTTATAAACATAATCAATAGAATCTTGAATATCTTTATATTCTTGTTTTAACTCACAATTTTGAAATGAGGGGACCAGTAAAAACTCGGTTGTAAGTGAATGCAATTTGTGGGTTGTGGTTTCCGTGTTGGCAGTGGCAAAATTGTGAGTCAAAACAAGCAGAAGAGAAATGCTGAGTAATCAAATTTCCGCTTTATGGAGGAAGCCCAAGCCCAAAAGAGTAAAGAAGATGTTGGGAAACCAGGCAGCCCAGAAGGGATTGATAATGCTATTGTAGCCCAAACTTTGGCAAACCCTTACCACAATTAAGTAGATAAAACAGACAACCAGACCGAGCATAATTATCAATCCTCTTCCCTTAGAGCGAATATTGGAAGTGGCAATCGGTATGAAGAAAAAGATAACTATGAGATTGGTAAGCGGAAAGGAAATTTTCATATGTAAATCCACAATTTCTCTTGCTGGATTATCTCCCAGTTTTTTCATCCTGCCGATATATTCTTTTAACTGCCAAAAATTGAGAGAGAGGGTTTTTTGAGAAATGCGGATAAAATCCTGGGGCTGAACATCCAGAATAACTAAATCGGTTTGCGGATAATGAGCCATAAAGACCTGCTTACCATTAGCAAATCTTCTAAGATCACAATCCTTTAAAATCCAGCGAGAACCATTCCAGTCCGCAGAGGAAGCAGTAATATGTTCAGTTATCTGTTTAGTTTTAAAATCAATACGGGTAAGGTCAATAATTTTTAGGTTGTTTTTATAGCCATCAAAGAAACCGAAATAGTAAAAATCGTTAGCTTTACCCTGATAGTGGATTCGGGCTTTCAGCATTTGGTCATCCGGTTGCTGACCTTTGATTTGGACATTATAAACATAATTTTTAGTAGTTTCAGCCCAAGGAACAACATATTCTCCAAATACGGCAACTGCAATACTGATTATAAGCCCAATTCCAAAAAGAGGTAGCATAGCTCTTTTTATACTAATTCCGGCAGCACGAATAGCGATACTTTCATTATGTTTGGATAAAGCGCTCATCATAAACAAACCGGTTAACAGAACCGTAACCGGAGAAGTTAACACAAGTAGATAAGGTAACCTCATCAAATAGTATATAGTTGCCTGTTGAGCGGTAGCTCCGTTGCGAATTAACCGCGGAAGATTGTCAATTACATCAATAACTACAAAGATAGCTACAAAGGAAAGGAAGATGATTAGGTAGGTGCGCAGAAATTCACGGATGATATATTTATCAAGAATTCTCATTTTTAGTGCACAATCTCATCGGGAACAGGAGCTTTTCTATTCCTATAATGTTTAATTTTCCATATCAGAGTAGGCATATCCAGAAGCCGTTTCTCTTTTATGGAACCTATTATAAGCAGAACGGCTAAAATTAAAAATATGATGTTAGCCAGCCACATAGCTAAAAAAGGAGGCATAAATCCTTTATCGGCAAGTTGTTCACCGCCATTAAGAGCAATATAATAGACCAGGAAAATTATAGAAGAAACGGAAAAAGACATTCCAATTCCGCTTGTTCTGGTCATCAAACCCAAGGGAATTCCAATCAGGACAAAGATAATGATAGCAAAAGACATAGAGAACTTTTTATGATATTCCACTAGTAAAGAGTTGATCAATTCTTTCAGCTCCTGGGTGCGGTCAATTACCATTTTTTGCATTGCCTGTAAACGACGCAGTTCCATATTGCGGGTAAAATTCTGCGGGCTTTTTTGGAGTAATTCAATGCGTTTATTTAGTTCTTCAATTTCCTGCTGTTTTGTCTGCAGTTCTTTTTTGTGATCTCCAATAGCTGTAATCAATTGATTATAAGTCATTTCACGGTCACTTCTATAGCCAGTTTCAAACATTTCCATATTACTGCCCAAGTTTCGCACATTAATTATATAACGACTGAAGGTAGTTTTCTGGTATTTACCGACTTCTTTTTCGTTGCGTTCATGCATTTCACCGTCATTCAAAATTATTTGGAGAGAATTGCCATTATCTTTTTGAATCACATTACCGCTTTTAGCAAAAATGGTGCGTGGAAAATGTGACTGACTACGATCATAGATTAAAACATCTGTCAGCAAGCTATCAGTAGTTTCTCTGGCATATATTGTATAATCCATAAAATTGGTAAATTCTTTTTCTTTGATTATTGTCATTGGCTTGTAGTAAGCAATTTTCAGCATCAGGTTTTTCAATTTATGGTTAGTATCGGGCAAAAACCAATGGTTAAAATACACCATCAATCCGGTTAACAGCAAGGCAGCGAGCACCAAAGGTCCGATTAAAGAATAAACATTTATACCGCTGGATTTAATAGCTGTAATTTCTCTATCCACACTCATTCTGCCAAAAGCAAGAATTGTAGCTACCAGCACAGCCATTGGAATGGAAAGAGCAAGCATATAAGGCAGAGAAAGACCAAAGACCTCAAAAACCGTTTGCCAGGGCAGTTTCTTTTCAATTATCAGATTCATTAAGTCAATAATTCTGTCGCTCAATAGCACAAAGGTAACTACCATCAGAGCAATAAAAAAAGGTGCGATATGCTCTTTTAGGAGATAGCGTTTCAATATTTTCATTGCAGCATATCCAAAAGTTCCGCTTCACTGATAATTTTAACCGTTCCCAGTTGGTGTGCCTTATCCAGTTTGGAGCCGGGATTTTCACCTACTATAAGGTAATTCAGCTGTTTACTTACACCACTTAAAATTTTTCCTCCGTGTTCCGTAATCAGTGTTTCCATATCTTTTCTACTATAGTTGGGCAGAGTTCCCGTTATTAAAAAGGTCTTTCCAGCTAAGATAGCAGAACTTTGCGGGCTTATGTAAGTGAATTGTAATCCGACTTTTCTCAAAGAGTCAATCAATTCCCGATTGCTTTTTTGGGAGAAGAAACCGATAATGGACCGGGCAATAATGGAACCAATATCGGGAACGCTTAAAAGTTCTTCTTCCCTTGCCATAATAAGAGCATCAATATTTTTAAAGTGTTGAGCCAGAGTGCGGGCAGTAATAGAGCCGATATGTCTTATTCCGAGAGCGAAAAGAACTCTGTCAAAATTTTTGGTTTTAGATGCTTCAATGGCTTTTTGTAAATTATTGGCAGATTTTTTTCCCATTCTTTCCATTTCTGCAATTTTATTATAATCAAGATGATAGATATCAGGTATCCATTTAATCTGACCTGTTTCTATCAAACGCGCTATTAGTGAACTGCCTAAGCCATAAATATCCATTGCTTCACGCGAAGCAAAATGTTCCAGTTTACGCTGTATCTGAGCGGGGCAATTGGCATTAGGACAGTAGTTTATACTGCCATCTTCGTCGCGTTGTAAAGGTGCATTACAAACAGGACAGGTTGCAGGAAAAATAACCGGTTTGGCATTTACAGGGCGTTTACTGACATTTACGGAAAGGATTTTAGGGATAATTTCTCCGCTTTTAACCACTAAAACAGTATCGCCATAATGCAAATCCAACCGTTTTATTTCATCGGCATTATGCAAAGTAGCGTGGGAAACGGTGCTGCCGGAAATAAAAATCGGCTTTAGATTAGCTACAGGAGTAACTGCACCAGTTCTGCCAACCTGAAAACTAACCGATTCCAAAATGGTTTCTTTTTCTTCCGGCTTAAATTTATAGGCAATTGCCCATTTGGGACTTTTAGCCGTCCAGCCCAATTTTTTCTGATCTTCTAAACTATTAACCTTAATCACAATGCCATCAATATCATAGGGAATAGTATAACGTTCCTGTTCCATTTGCAGGCAGAATTTTTCCACTTCCTGATAATTCTTGCATAAAGTTCTTTTACTTGTTGGGAAACCAAGTTCATCCAAAAAGTCCAATAACCGGGTTTGCTTATCTATAATTTCATTTTTATACTGCAGGGGGGTCTCATAATAGCCCAAAGCATAAAACAATGCCTTCAAATGACGGGATTTCACTTCCTCGCTATTTTTCAGCTTAATTGAGCCGGCAGCTGCGTTACGCGGATTAGCAAAGGTCTTCAATTCATTTTCTCTGCGGAATTCATTCAGCGCCAGAAAATCTTGCACGGGTATATATATTTCGCCTCTAATTTCTATGGCTCCTTTATAATCAATGGTAAAAGGAACATCCGGGAGCAAACGAAAATTTTCTGTTACATCTTCACCTTCCAAACCATCGCCCCGGGTTGTGGCATAAATAAAATTTCCGTTTTCATAATAAAGGTTGATGCTAAATCCGTCTATTTTTAATTCCGCACAGTATTCACTGGCATAACCCAAATCATTATTTGTCCGATTGATGAAAGCCAAAACCTCTTCCAAAGAATAAGCATTTTCCAAACTTGCCATTCGCACTTTATGAGGAATGGTTTTAGCGCCAGGAGTAAGGTCGCTTCCAACTTTTTGAGTGGGTGATTCTTCAATTGCACCTTCTGCATATTGTGCTTCTAATTCCTGTAATTCCTTCACCAGCATATCATATTCATAATCGCTGATTTCGGGTTTGGCAAGAGTATAATAGAGCCGATTATGATGTTCTATTTCAGCTCTTAAGCGGTCAATTCTGGCTTTTAATTCATCTTTATTCATAATTTATAAAACTCCGGTCTTCTATCTTTAAAGGCATCATTGCGTTCAGTTACCGTTTTGTCGTTTGCTTCTTCAGGATTTATTTCTACGGTTATAGTTCCTTCTTCGCTAACAGACAGAGAGGAAAGAACTTCACCTCTGGTATTTAATATTTGGCTTTGCCCAGTAAAGTTAAATATTTCTCCTGCATTGATTTCTGTGCCTATACGATTGGCAGTAACAGCAAATACCCGATTTTCCAAACAACGGGTTTTCATTGCCTGTTGACACCAGGGGAGAACTAAATTAGCAGGATGGCAGATTATTTGAGCTCCTAAAAGAGCAAGAGTTCTGGCTGCCTCGGGAAATTGCCAGTCAAAGCAGATCATCATTCCTATTTTTACTCCATTCAAAATAGTAAAAACCTGAAAACCGGTATCTCCGGGACTGAAAAAGAGTTTTTCCCGATTAAAAAGATGGGTTTTACGATAGTTATAGAATCTGCCGTCAGGCATTATTAACATACAGGAATTAAAAAGGTTATTGCCATCAAGCTCAGGATATCCATAAACTATATTACAGTTAATGCTATTGGCAATATCATTTAACACAAAGTATGTTTCACCTTTTCCTGCTTCTTCAGCAACGGAGAAGACCTCTTCTTTATTCGCGAAAACATAACCACTATTACATAATTCAGGCAGGACAACCAGGTCTGTTTTCAGTCCGATAAGCAACTGTTTCATTTTCCGTAGATTATATTCCTTATCCAGTAAACGGGGGGCAAATTGTAAAAGGGAGACCTTCATTATTCTTTTTTCTCCTTTGTTTTTAATAAGGGCTTAATTGTTCTTTCCAAAACACCTTGTAAAAACGCAATGGTCATTCCGTAATTAGTTATGGGGACTCCGCGTCTATAGCATTCTTTAATTCTTCTATTCATTTCCATCGGAGTAATCATACATCCGCCACAATGGACACACACAGCGTATTCTTCCAGGTTATCGGGAAAGTCATAGCCGGCATAAACATCAAAAATCAGGTCTTTTTGGCTGAATTTCTGCATCCAGTTCGGAATTTTCACTCTGCCGATATCATCTTTTTGAATATGATGTGAACAGGCCTCAGCTATCAAAATTTTATCTCCATCTTGCAGTGTTTTAAGGCGGTTTATGCCTTCCAGAAGGATATTCAGTTCACCTTTATAGCGGGCAAAAAGGATAGAGAAAGTAGTTAAAGGAATTTCTTCAGGAACAATTTTTGCCACCATTTCTATTACTTGGGAATCGGTTATTACCAGAGAAGGGGGTTCTTTTGTCTTATCCAATGCGGATTTTAGCTCTGTTTCCTGCACAACTGTAACGAGACAGTTTCGGTCAAGCAAATCACGCAATGTCTGAACCTGCGGTAAAATAAGGCGTCCTTTAGGAGCAGATATATCAATCGGAGTAACCAAAATAACACTGTTTCCAGGTTCTACAAGGTCTCCGGCAATAATTCTGTTTTCTTTCAAATACTTGGGAGAGAGCTGAATAAGCTTCTCTTTACATTCATCTATACCCTCTTTGGTAACGGAAGAAACGCTAATATACGGCAGAGAATTATTTTGGCAGAAGGCAATATTTTCCTGGCATACCGGTATTATATCTTTTTTGTTAAATACAATAAGCATTGGCAGTTCCATTTCCCTGATCTTTTCTATCATTTTCAGTTCGGTATTATTGAAGATATTGCCGTCAGAAACAAAAATAGCGATATCTGCACGATAGAGTATTTTTTGGGTTGCCTGAATCCTTTTTTCACCTAATTCACCGGTATCATCCACTCCTGCTGTGTCAAAAAAAGTTACGGGACCCAAAGGCAAGAGCTCATAACGCTTATCAACAGGGTCTGTTGTTGTCCCTGGAACAGCGGATACAATGGCAATATCCTGACCTACCAGGGCATTTATCAAACTGCTTTTACCGGCATTTCTTTTTCCGATTATAGCAATATTCAAGCGTTCACCACGAGGGGTGCTACTCATCTATTTCTCCAATATAAAATCTTTTAATTCCTAAAATC
>Ga0302236_1002014_pt1 | contig 12933 bp, 11 predicted proteins | sample AAG_UR_Gly_MG_FD_193509 | JGI IMG/M metagenome (GOLD analysis project Ga0302236, IMG submission 193509) | Enriched activated sludge microbial communities from anaerobic digester in WTTP, New Holstein, Wisconsin, United States - AAG_UR_Gly | ecosystem: Engineered > Bioreactor > Anaerobic >...
AGAAAAGGTCTGGGAACAGGTAGGAAGAATCCGAGAACGCTATCCCTCCATTGCGCAGTACTATACGCTGACGACTGAGACAACCCCTGACGGAAAAGAAGCCCAAGCCCTGCGTTGGGAAGTCAAGAAGGACGAGCGAGAACAGCGCGAGCAGTTGGCCGGATGCTACGTGTTGGAAAGTACGCGAACGGACTTATCCGCACAAGAGATCTGGAAGCTCTATATGACGATACAGCGGGTGGAGTCGGCCTTCCGGAGTCTGAAGAGTGAACTGGGGCTTCGCCCCATCTATCATCAAAAAACAGAACGGACAGAGGCGCACTTGTTTATTTCGATATTGGCGTATCATCTTCTGAACTGGATCGAGCAACAATTGAAAGAAGCGGGAGACCATCGACGATGGTCGACGATCCGCAAGACGCTCTCTACCCATCAACGGTGTACGGTTGTCTTTCGGGACGAAGGGGATAAGGTGTACCATTTGAGGGTATCGGGCAAACCGGAATCTCTTCACGAGGATATCTACAAAAAGCTGGGTGTTCCGATGCTGAAGAACAGGCAACTGACTTACGTGGCTCGTCGATTGTAGTGGCCGACTTTTTTTGAGAAAGTGGCTTTTATCGCCGTTTGTAGCACTTTTAGTCGAAAGTTGGGCCAAACGAATCGCACCGTCGGGAAAAGAAGGGTCGCTTACATCGTGATGGCTACGTGGACGAAAGATCGTGCGATCGAGTCTGACCTTGTTTCTTGATTGAAAGCCATAGCTTCACCCACACTTTCCTTAACATTTTGATTATAACTTATGATAGAATAGGGGATAGGGGCTATATTACGGCACCGGATATTTCCGCGTGTATGTTAAGAAAAATCTCCAGCGATCCGATAAATTCGAAGAAAGTGAAAGGCATTTACTAGAGAATTAGTTTGATTTTCTTGGAAAGACAGCGTCTAAGTTCTGAAGGAATGCCTTGGTGTTTTTCTCATACGAAGAAATGAAAATGTCCGAAAAGACGATCGTAGACCGCAGTAAGACCATACTGCTAAAATAGGATTTTTCGGAGGAAAAATGAAAACGCTCATAACGGGAGCTGGTGGGTTCATAGGTTCGCATTTGGTAGAACTCCTTATTAAAAAGGGGTACCTTGTTAGAGCGTTTGTACGATACAATTCCAGCGGTAATTGGGGTTGGTTAGAACACTCTTCAAACCGGGATAAGATCGAGGTGTATAAAGGCGATATTAGAGATTATGATTCAGTGAAGGACGCGATGAAAGATATCGAAGTGGTCTTTCATTTGGCCGCGCTCATTGGCATTCCATACTCTTATATCTCGCCTTTAGCCTATGTCAAAACAAACGTAGAAGGAACCTACAATGTCTTACAGGCGGCGAAAGAACATAGAGTTGACAGGGTTGTCCATACATCGACGAGCGAAATATACGGCACAGCGCAGTATGTCCCGATAGACGAGAATCATCCATTCAACCCACAATCACCCTATGCGGCGAGCAAGGCTGCCGCAGACCATCTTGCTCTGTCTTATTACCGATCGTTCGGGCTACCGGTGACAGTCATTCGCCCCTTCAACACTTTCGGTCCGCGGCAGTCCGCAAGAGCGGTAATTCCTACAATAATATCTCAAATCGCGTCCGGGAAACAGGAAATAAAATTGGGGAGCCTTACTCCAACGAGGGACTTGAACTACGTTCTGAACACCGTGGAGGGTTTTTATAGCGTCGGGTTACACGGCAATACAGTAGGAGAAACGATCAATATCGGAAGTAACCGCGAAATATCCATAGGGGATCTAGCTCGTTTGATCGGTAAAATGATGAAACAGGAAGTTCGTATTCAGGCTGAGAGCGAAAGGTTAAGGCCGAAAAATAGTGAAGTAGAAAGGCTCTTATGCGATTTCTCGAAGGCAGAGAGCTTGGCGTCTTGGAGGCCTACATTTTCTCTCGAAGAAGGATTGGAAGAAACAATTAAATGGATATCGAATAATGTTAGCTTTTTTAAAGTCGAAACCTATAGTATCTGAGTACAAAAATTAGAAAAAACGCAACAAGTGTCGGGGCTGATTCCAAATTCCCTCTTTTCATCAAAACACGATACCCTAGTTTTCGGTAAAGAAGGGATTATAAAAATAGTTAACAACTTACAAATTCGCTATTAAACACCGGAAGATTGGTTCGTGAAAGGTTTTCTGGCCTGATTATACCTAAAAAAAGAAACAGAACTAAGGAACCGTAAATATCCCTTTATTTTCCGACAGTTCGTTGTTCCCGCTGACTTACGTGTAGAAGACCCTACTCTTTTCGAAAACCATATGCAGCGCCAAAAGAGGTGAACACCTTGATTAGAAGTGCAAGTTGGAAAGGTTTACCGACAGTGATTATCGGCTCTTCCGGGAACTCAAAAGAAATCGCTTTCATTATTGAAGATATTAATACTAATTCAAATAATGAGGTCATCGATTTATTAGGATTTGTTGAGAAAGAAGAGGAATCAGTCGGAAGAGAGATTTTGAAATACAAGGTCGTAGCCTGCGATAGTAATTTAAAAGATTTCGCATCGAAATACGCTGTTCTGGGCGTGATTCTTCCAAACGGTTTCCCTGAAGTCAAAAAAAGAATATTTGAAAACACTCTAAAAGACATAAACAATATTGTGTTCCCTAATATTACACACCCTTCCGTGACCTTTCAAAAAGATACTGTGGACATCGGATACGGGAATATTTTTACAGCCGGAGTGAGATTAACGGGAAATATAATAATAGGTTGTTTTAATTTATTTAATCAAAATACAACTATCGCGCACGATGTGCAGATTGGGGATTTTTGCGTGATTAATCCTTTGACTTCAATTTCTGGTGGAGTGAAAATCGAGGACGTTGTTTTAATCGGTACGGGTTCAAGTATATTGCAGAATTTAGAAATTGAGACAAACAGCATCGTTGGAGCGGGAGCAGTGGTTACGAAAAATGTCCAAAAAAACACGACAGTAGCAGGAGTTCCTGCAAAACCGCTGAAAGGTGAATCATTGTGATTTATATTGAAAAAGCCCATTCTATCGATTTATTTTGAAACGAGGTGGATGGGGAAACCTACTGTCTTAACTTTTGAGTTGTTACAGAGCATTGGGAAAATGGCATCAAGTGCTCTTCAGACAAACCTTTGGTTATTCGCGCTCCAAAGAGGATAATCGGAGTAAATATCAAAGAATGTTTTTCTTCAACCAACAAGAAGTCTATAAATATCCCTTATGAAATATGTAGTATACTTAAATAATTGATAAACCTAAGGTCTTTGGTTATTATGTTATCCGACGAGTATCTATTAGGAGGTGGACTAGAACTCGCTTTTTGTAGTGATGTGATACTGTTAACTTAAGATTGTAAAATCGGTTTCCCTGAAGTCACACTAGGAATAATCCCTGGATTCGGAGGTATAGAACTTTCAAAATACAGATTTAAATCCAAATCACATCGTCTGCTCCTTTTGGGTGAATTGATTAGTGGATACTCTGGCCTATCATTTTTATTCTCACAAGTGTACAATAGTTGGGATAAATTGATAGAAAAAGAAGATGAACTAATAGAAAACTATGACAGGGTATCGAAAACGGCTTTTTTCAAAGCGAAAACTCAATCCCTTGGCGATTTAGCTTGCGAACAGCATATTGTTGTTTCAAATTTCTCTAGATTATTTGGTAAACCGGACCAAATTGAGGGCATAAAAGCCTTCATTGAAAAGAGGAAGCCAATATTCAAGAGAGTAGGCTGAATACCTTTTGAGGAAGGATTTATGTTCAGAATCTGCGTATTTACTGGCTCGAGAGCCGAATATGGCTTACTATCCCCGCTTATAAAAAAAATAAAAAATGAAGAGGAATTTCAACTACAGTTGTTAGTTTCCGGAATGCATCTATCTCCCGAGTTTGGGCTCAGTTATAAACAAATCGAAGAAGACGGGTATACGATCGATGAAAAAACAGAAATGCTCGTCTCGTCAGACTCTGATATCGGCATAACCAAATCCATTGGACTGGGGATCATTTCGGCGTCGGATGCGATCGCAAGGCTAAGCCCCGATTTGCTCATCATTTTAGGAGATCGTTTCGAGGCGTTAGCGGTCGCGGTGGCCGCATATGTTCAAAAGATACCGATCGCCCATCTACACGGAGGAGAAACAACTATCGGAAACTACGATGAGGGTTTCAGGCACGCCATTACTAAGATGAGCACTTTTCATTTTGCCTCAACGGATTTATATAGAAGGAGAATCATCCGGATGGGAGAATCGCCAAACAGGGTGTTTAACGTAGGCGCTACAGCAATCGACAACATTCGGGATATGGATCTCCTTAGCAAAGAAGAACTGGAAAAAGAGTTGGGTATACATATCCGTAAAAATAGCGCATTAGTCACCTTCCACCCCACTACTTTAGAGAAAGATTCTCCAGAAAAGCAATTGCGCCTCTTAATCGAATGTTTAATGGAAAGGGATATTTTCGCCATTTTCACTATGTCGAATGCAGACACATTCGGGCGAGCCTTGAATAAAATAATACTCGAAACTGTAGAAACAAAACCAAAAAAGTGCTCCGCATTTCAGTCCCTCGGGACACTGAGATATTTATCGCTCGTCAAATATGTTGATTTCGTTATCGGAAACTCTTCATCGGGTCTAGTGGAAGTGCCTTATATGCGTACGCCTACCATAGATTTGGGGAACAGACAAAAAGGTAGATTGAAGCCCGATAGCGTTATAGAATGTGAAATCGAAAAGTACAGCATCTTGCAATCCATAGATAGATCGTATACTACAGAATTCCGAGAGAGAATCAACAAGATGGAGGATTTGTTTGGTGATGGGACCGCCTCGAAGAAAATTGTCAACATCCTAAAAATGGAATTGGGCAAAGGGATTAGCATGAGAAAGATCTTCTTTGATGGGGAGGGCGAAGATGAAAGATAAGGTCTTTATTATTGCAGAAGCGGGAGTTAATCATAACGGGAACATCGATTTAGCCTACCAGTTAATAGAAATCGCGAAAAAGACTGGGGCAGATTGTGTGAAATTCCAAACGTTCAAAGCCGAACACGCAGTCTCGACGGTAGCGAAAATGGCGGATTACCAGAAAAGAAACATTGGAAAAGAAGAAAGTCAATTCGAAATGATTAAAAAATTAGAATTAAAGTTTTCAGATTTCGGAAAATTGAAGGAATACTGTGATCGGCTGGGGATTATCTTCCTTTCCACCCCTTTCGATTTTGAAAGCGTCGACTTTTTAGAAAACTTGGTCCCTTATTACAAAATCCCGTCAGGGGAAATCACCAACATCCCCTATTTGAAACATGTGGCAAGGAAAAACAAACCGCTGATTATGTCAACCGGTATGGCCAATTTGGGCGAGGTAGAAACGGCGATTGACACCGTAAAGAAAGAGAGCCCGGATATAGAGATTCATCTATTACACTGCACGACGAACTACCCAACTCCCTTCGAAGAGGTTAATCTCAAAGCGATGATCACGTTGAAGGATGCATTCAAGCTGCCTGTGGGATACTCCGACCACACTCTCGGTATAGAAATCCCGATAAGCGCCGTCGCGTTAGGCGCCCGCATTATTGAGAAGCACTTCACATTAGACCGGAATCTACCCGGCCCAGACCATAAGGCTTCTGTAGAACCAGAAGAGCTGAAAGAGATGGTGAAATGCATTAGGAATGTGGAATGCGCTTTAGGCGATGGAATAAAAAAACCCAATGAAAGCGAAAGAAGAATTATGGGAGTCGCGAGGAAGAGCATTGTCGCTAAACGCTTGATCTCACAAGGCGAAGCGATTTCTCATGAAAATGTGACTGTGAAGCGGCCCGGAAATGGGCTTCCACCATCTACCTTGGAGTTATTGATTGGGAAAAAGGTACGCCGAACTATCGAGAAAGACGAATTACTCGGATGGAGCGATTTTATGGAAACTGCTGATGAGGGGACAAAAGGGACTAAAGTATGAAATGTATCCAAGAGAAAAGGCTGATAAAAAGCATCTGTGTCTTTAGCAGTATAACAATAATCGACGCCATCCGACTATTGAACGAAACTTCTTTGCAAATCCTTATCGTGACTGGCTCTGACAAGAAGATCATTGGTACTTTGACGGATGGGGATATTCGAAGGCAAATCATCAAAGGAGTAGACCTCCATTCAAGTATTGAAGAAGCATATAATCGGCGCCCAAAATTCATCGATGGATTCAAAGAAGAAGATGCGCTCGAAATGATGAAGACTTACGGTGTTATGAGGATACCGGTCGTTGACAGTTTGCACCGCCCCATCGGTTTGTATCTCCTGGAAAAAGTAGATCGTGAAGTCGACCTTTATAAGGATAGCCAAGTTTTTATTTTCGCTGGAGGTAAAGGCACGAGATTGGACCCGATAACGAGAATTGTGCCGAAACCGTTATTGCCTGTCGGAGATAGACCGATGATAGAGGTGATTATGGATAGATTTGCCGGTTTCGGCTTCACACGGTTCATAATTTCTGTAAATTATAAAAAGGAATTTATAAAATCCTATTTCAAGGATAGGAAAGAATTGCCCTACGAAATGGAATTCATCGACGAAGAAGAGCCGTTAGGTACCGCTGGTAGCTTAAGTTTATTAAAAAGTAAATTGAATGCTACCCTGTTTACCACAAACTGTGACGTAATCACTGAAATCAATTACCTCTCCGCGCTTCGGTTTCATCGAAAGCAGGAAGCAGATATAACGGTCATTGCCGCTTTGAAATCCTTCAATATCGCATATGGAGTTATTCAGATGGAAGAAGGGGAGTTCACTCGTATAGATGAAAAACCCGACTTCAATTTGCTGATTAACACAGGTATTTATCTTATTGAACCGAAAATCATCGAAGCGCTTCCTGAAGGAAAGCCATTAGATATGCCCGAATTGATCCATTCCGCATTGGCTGCGGGAAGAAAAGTGAGTGTGTATCCAGTCCATTCGGAATGGCAAGACATCGGAACTTGGCAGGAGTACAAGAAATGGATGTAGAGCGCTTATGAAAATTTGCGTTTTTGGGACGGGTTCTATAGGCACACGTCACATATCGAACCTGCGGAAAATCGAAAGAGAGCGGGGAGAAAGCTGGCGTATCGATTGCTTTCGAAGCCGAAGGACGCCTCTTTCTAGTAACCTCGAAACGATGGTGGATAATCAGATTCGGGACTCTAATCAACTGTTGTATTACGATATTATACTGATCGCCAACCCAACTTCCTCGCACTACCAGACTCTCTTTGACTATCGAAAATTCGCGAAACATTTTTTTATAGATAAACCTTTGTTTGACCATGCGGACTATGATACGAGATTCCTTCAAGAGTTCTCGGAAAGCATCACATACGTCGCATGCCCGTTACGCTTCCACCCGGTGATTTCCTATTTAAAAGAGAACATCCAAAAACAAACAATCTATTCTGTAAGGATCATTTGCTCTTCCTACCTTCCGGATTGGAGGCCTGGAGTAGATTATCGGACTGTCTACAGCGCACGACGGCATCTAGGTGGCGGAGTCTCCCTCGATCTCATTCATGAGATCGACTATACCTTGTATTTATTCGGAAATCCCCAGCGCGTGATAAATGAAAAGGGAAAGTACTCTCATCTCGAAATTGATACAGATGATCTTTCGGTATATTTTTTGGTCTATCCAGACAAAATCATAGAAATCCACCTCGATTATTTTGGAAGAAATAGAAGGCGCGAGCTAGAATTTTTTTGTTTGGACGATTTTATCAAAGCGGATTTGTTACAGAATCAAGTGCAAGACCAATTAACGGGAAAAAGTATTACGTTCGAAACAAGTGATATCTATCTTGAAGAGATGCGGTATTTTATTCACTGCGTGGAACACAACAAAGGTACATTTAATGATTTTAACAACGCGTTATATACTCTTAAGGTGTGCGGAGGGAGTACGGGATGAAAAGCATTTTAATCACAATTTGCGGGCGTGCCGGTTCAAAAGGGGTCCCGAATAAAAACTTAGCGTCCTTAATGGGTTATCCTCTGATTCTATTCTCGCTATCCGCAGCGCATCTATTCAAGCTCAAAGCCCAAGAAGAATATAACGTGGATATTGTGGTTGACAGCGATTCCGCCGAATTGCTCGAAATCGCAAAATCGACGGGTTTATGCTTTTTATCGACTAGACCCAGTGAATATTCAACGGACCAAGCGCCCAAAATGAGTGTTTTGATATACGCGTTAACTACACGTGAACAAGAAGCCGGGAAAACCTACGATTACCTCATCGACCTCGACATTACCTCCCCAATTCGATCGGTCGAAGATATTCTTAACGTGTTGGACAAATGCGTTGAAAATCCTTTTCTTGATGTGGTTTTTACCGTAGTTTCCGCAAGGAGGAACCCATATTTCAATATGGTTGAGGAAGTCGACGGGATACTCAAGAGGGTAAAAAAATCCGATGCGGTATCGAGGCAGCAGGTTCCTCCAGTGTATGAGATGAACGCGTCGATTTATTGCTACAGAAGGAAAAGCTTGGGCGTTTCTCTATTACGATCGCCACTTGACGGAAAAGCCGGTGGCGTTCTGATGAAAGATTATTTGGTACTGGATATCGATTCATTAGAAGACCTTGAATACTTAACTCTTTTAGCCCCCGAAATAGCGAAGAAAGAGCGTGGTTTTTTTGAAATCGTTGACCATATTAAAAACATTCGAAAGGGGTAATATATGTCCAACATTAAGAATAACGGCAAATCTCTGTTTTCCCTCCAGGGAAAGACGATTATGGTGTGCGGAGGGTGCGGACTTATCGGGAAAGCGATCTGCGAAGCGCTTTCGAAATGCCAAGTCAATTTGATCATCGCCGATATTCAATTTGATAAGGCGAAACAATTCTCCGAAGAGCTTCACGAAACCGGGAACAGTCGGGTAACCCCTGCGCTAATGGACATCACATCCGAAAAATCCGTCGTAAGCGGGTTAGATGAAGCGATAGAGCAATATAACGAAATAAATGGGTTCGTAAATGTCTCTTATCCACGAAACAAATCTTACGGCCTCCCTTTTTTTGAAGTCCCCTTTCAGAGCTGGAGAGAGAACATAGATTTACATTTGAACGGTTACTTCTTGTCAGCGCAAAAAGTCGCGCATTATCTGAAAGAACACGGCGGGTCTATGGTCTTATTCGGGTCAATTTACGGTTTTTTGGGTCCCGATTTTGGGTTGTATGAGGGGACAAAAATGACAAACCCTCCTGAGTATGCGGCAATTAAGGGCGGGATCATTAACCTGACGAGGTATCTCGCGACGTGCCTGGCTCAACATCACATACGTGTGAACTGCGTTTCTCCGGGTGGAATCTACGACCATCAGCCGCCCGCTTTTGTGGAACGGTATTGTAAGAAAACGCCGTTAGGAAGAATGGGAGCTCCCGAAGATCTGGCCGGTATCGTGTTATTTCTCCTAAGCGACGCCTCCTCGTACATCACAGGACAAAATTTCATAGTGGACGGTGGCTGGAGCGCTTGGTAAATTGTCTCAAAACGGTTGGAGATACTTGCTTCTACGACGATTTCTCCAGCAATATTTTTTCTTCAATATCCGCAGCGGTCTTTTCTAATAAATCCACACATATCATCGCCGTATCGCCGATGACAGCAAACCATTTGGCGTGGCGAAGCAGGTATTCTACCTCAACATCGATTTTATTATCAAAAATATTCGCTAAACCGTTACACTCGATTTCGAAGTTCAAATAAAAAGACTGAATGATGTGCATAAAGAACAGCTGGAAATTTTCTTTCCGTTCGTGAACTTTCGCTTTGTATCCTTGGAGAATAGAGCGGAACAGGGCCAATTTGTTTTGAACTCCGGGATACTCGTCTTTCTTTTCTCGAATACTCTCAAGTTCAGGTTTGATGCTTTCTATCCACTCTATGCCGGTTTTACAAGAATCATAAAGGTATTTCATATCCGCCAAAGTAATCTGAACCAATTTCCCGATTTTCTCTGCATCTCTCCTTGCATCTTCTACTGAAAAGAGCGCGAGCTGGTGTTTTATTATGTCTTCTGTATGAATAGTCTCGTGAATAAACTCATCTATGGCGTTTTGAAAAGGCATAACCTGGGTGCCTTTGATAAACGCTCCCCCCTCCGTCGCGTTTATACACGTCCCTTTGTACTCTGAAACATCAACCTCATATGATTTCCTGAATTCATTCCACACAGGATTGGTAAGGATCGGTTTTCCGTCATTACCAGTCACTTCGAAGGTCACATCGGTATAAAATACTTGTTTTTCTCCAAGAATCGCGCCCGCTGCGTGCGTTGTTCCTTCTCGGCTATAAGACAAGTCTTGCCCTATAAGTATAATAGGGTCGCACCCCAAAGCGTCGCAGATTTTAAACGCCATATTTCCCGAAGATTGCTTGATATCAAGAATGCCTCGGTCGACCTTCAACCATTTGAAGTGATCAAAATTCCTGTAAACGATAATTCTAGGTCCTGGGTACACATCATACGCCCGTTTAACCACGACGGGAGTCGCGGCATAATAAACGCCTCTGACTTCATCTTCGGTAAAACCTTCTACAAGCTCTGAAGTTTTCAACACACGTTCTAACGCTGTCACCAAATGCGGTTTAACTCCCATATCGATTAATATCCTCAGTGTCGCGTCCGGACAGATAATTAGCGCCTTGTTTTCGAGCCCCTTTAAAAGGTGTTTGTTTTTGGAAAGCGAGGGCCCGGTGGAGACGACGATGCCGGGTTTTCCTTTGAACTGATTGTAGAGCAAGTTGATTCCCGGGTTGTAGATGATTTCGTTGATGTTTTCGAGCATGTTGCGTACACCGATCAGCGAGTCTTCGATGCTGTTTCCAAAGTTGTTCAGGCGGTAGGCTCCCGCTTCGCGGAAGGCGCGTAGTGCGCGCAGGTAGTACTCTTTTCCCAACCTCATTGAGCTCGAGTGGAAGATCGGGCGCATCGCTTTCAACAGTACGAGCAGCTTCTGATCCGCGGCGAACTTCTCTTGTAGCCTGAGGAAGAGGTCGTCTTCTTTCTCGCCCACGACGAAGTGAAGGCTGAAGGCTTTCCCGATCGACGCGTAGTCGAGGGTCTTCAGCGTCATATAGAAGATGTCCATCTCTTTCTCGATGATGATGAGGTGCGTGGTCCCGGCCTTTTTCACGTGGTCGCGTAGGAAGAGGTCGAGCTCGTATCCTAAGCCGATCCCGAGAAAGAGCGCCGCCTGTGTGTTTTTGAGGTTGAGTTTTTCGAGCTCGTTGCGCGTGTCTTGTTCCGGGTCGGATGCGGCGTAGAAGAAGCTCTTCCCGTCCGGGAGCAAGAGGTTGAGGCGTGGCGGGTTTCCGGTGCTCATCACACGGTATTGCCCGGAAAGGGCGTGGGTCTCCACGCGCTGCGCGAGCGCAGGATCGCGCTGCTTGAGGAAGTTTAGGTTGCTTTCGAAGAAGCCCTTCGCGACTTTCACCGGGGTAACGCTGACGACGGGCCCGTCCTTCTTCGGTGTTGGCTTTTTTATTTTTTTGTATCTGCTCATTTTTACCTCCTGGTTTCAACGGAAGTCTTGGGTGTGGCGCACTACATTCTAACATATTTCTTTCGCGCTGAGTGCACACAAAAAAATGCCCGGATTAAAAACAAAAGATCTAGCTCGCACGGAGAACACAGAGGGCACAGAGAGAACACAGAGAAAAAATGACTGGATTCAAAATAAGATCTAGTTCGCACGGAGAACACAAGAGCCAAAAACAAAAAACCGAGTTCGCACAGAGAGCACAGAGGACACAGAGAGAGCACAGAGAAAAATGACTGGATTAGAAAAAACAGAAGAGCTAGCTCGCACAGAGAACACGGAGGGCGCAGAGGGCACAGAGAGAACACAGAGAAAAATCGCCCAGATTAAAAATAAAAAGCTCAGTTCGCACAGAGAACACGGAGGGCGCAGAGAGAACACAAAGAAAAAATGCCCGGATTAAAAACAAAAGATATGGCTCGCACAGAGAACACAGAGTACACAGAGAGAACACAGAGAAAAATGCCTGGATTAAAAACAAAAAACTCAGTTCGCACGGAGAACACAGAGCCAAAAACATAAAAACTTGTTCGCACAGAGGGCGCAGAGAGAACACAGAGAAAAAATGCCCGGATTAAAACAAAAGATATGGCTCGCACAGAGGGCACAGAGTACACAGAGAGAACACAGAGAAAAATACCTGGATTGGAAAACAAAAGATCTAGTTCGCACAGAGGGCACAGAGAGAACACAGAGAAAAATCGCCTGGATTAAAAAAAACAAAAGATCTAGCTCGCACAGAGAACACGGAGGGCGCAGAGAGAACGCAGAGAATAATGCCCGGATTGAAAAACATAAGAGCTAGCTCGCACGGAGACACGAAGGTACAGAGAAAAATCGCTTAGATAAAAAACGGGAAACACGGTTCGAACAGACGTTGGAGGGCGTGAGTTCTTGAGAATCGTTGTTTAGTTGATTAATATATTCTTCTCTCAATGCGCTCTATGCGGAACTTTCTTGCCTCGCAGTCTCCTTGTGAGAACGTAATTTTCCGTGTGGCGGGCGCTGTGTTTATTCGTATCCGTTGACGACCCTTTGGATTCCATCTTTAAGCCATTGTTCGTTGAAGTTGATTAATAAGCCAAGCCGTTTGTTCGTCAGTCGTAGATATGTGAGCAGTTGTTTGAAATGCGTAGGGCTCATTTTTTCTACTGATTTTATTTCGATAATAATGGCATCGTTGACGATTATATCCGCGCGAAAGCCCGCTTCTAAGATGTTATCTTTGTATTCGATGGGGATTATCTGCTGTCTCGAAAATGGAATGCCCCTCTGGGCTAGCTCGAAGCATACTGCCTC
>Ga0302236_1002027_pt1 | contig 12875 bp, 9 predicted proteins | sample AAG_UR_Gly_MG_FD_193509 | JGI IMG/M metagenome (GOLD analysis project Ga0302236, IMG submission 193509) | Enriched activated sludge microbial communities from anaerobic digester in WTTP, New Holstein, Wisconsin, United States - AAG_UR_Gly | ecosystem: Engineered > Bioreactor > Anaerobic >...
GTCAGAGTCTCCTTTCCTGCGAATATACGATCGGCCTGGCAGGCTATGTAGTAGCCTCCTGATGCCGCAACGGGGCCCATAGAAATGTAGACTGGCTTTTTCTCTCTGGCCATGGCTATGGAGTCGCTGATTATATCGGACGCAAGCGCTGAGCCTCCGGGCGAGTTGACCCTTATTACTATTCCCTTTATGTCCTCGTCGTCAGCTGCGCTTTCTATCTGGCTGCAAAGCACAGCCGGCGTTATTACCGATTCCTTCCTGAGTATGGACGGATTGACATCGTCCATGTATATGTTGCCTTCAGCGTATATGAGGGCTATGCTGCCCTTGCCGCTCGCCTTGCTCTTGCTGACCTTCGGCAGCGATGCGTACTCGGTTATGTCCCTTATTGGCGGCTTTTCGCCGTCTTTTTTGGAGAGCGTTCGCAGGAATCTTTCATAGTGCATGGTTTCGTCTATGAGGCCCTTTTCTTTAGCCTCTACGGGGCTAATAAATGAGATCTCGCCCGAATCTATCATCTGGACTACCTTTTCCTTTTCGATGCCCCTTGATGAGCTTATGTCGTCTGTGAGGCTTGCGTATCTGCTCTCAAGCAGCGAGCTCATCTGCTGCCTCATGCCCTCTGACATGGCATCGCGCTCGTAGGTCTCGCCGTATGTCTTGTAGGGCCCCGTGCTCAGCACGCTGCACCTTATTCCGGCCTTGTCAAACAGGGTCCTGTAATAGGGGTAGGCCGCGTAGTAGCCCGGTATGCTGAAGCTTGCCGCCTGTGAGGGCGTCATGACTATCTTGTCTGAGAGCAGGGCAGCCCTGTAGGATGAAGCGTCTGCCCCTTCGCCTGCGGCGTATACCTTCTTGCCGCTTTTTTTGAACTTTTCAACGCTGACTCGCAGCTCGCCAAGCTGCTGAGCAGGAAGTCCCAGCGAATCCATGTCGAGTATGAGGCCCGCCACGTTCTTGTCTGCGGCGGCATATTCTATGGCTTCGAGCACTGCGAAGAAGTCTGTCTGCCTCTGTATCTGCCAGTCCTGCACGTACATGTAGGGGCTTTCTGTTATGTCGCTTGGCAGGGACACTTCGATGTAGGTTCCGGGCTTGACCGCCTTGGCCCTTGATGAGAATAGGCTAAAGCCCCAATATACTATGAGCAGCGCCAGCGCCAATACAAGGAGCGTCACTGTGAGGTTGTAGAATTTTTTTAGTATGTCGATTCCGAAGGTTTTTGCTATGTCCATTATCCTGGCTGCCATGATTTCCTCCCGCGTATATGGTTTAGTAGAGCTTGCTTAGAGCCTTGGCGCACTGAGCCCTCGTGGCGCTGGTCTCGGGATCGAAACCCTCGTATATGAGGCCCCGTCTTATGGCCGCGCTTACGTAGCCGTCGTACCACTTCTCGCCCTCGAATCTGGCGGCTATGCCCTCGAGGCCCTTGGCCCTGACGAGCATAGCGACTATCTGCGCTCCTGTCACGTTCTGGTTGGGCGCGAACATGCCCTTGCCTATGCCGTTTATGAGCTTCTTGCCCACCGCCGTGTATACAATCTTTTCAGCCCAGTGCTCTTCAAGGTCTTTGAAGGTTATTGATTCCCTCGCGGGCGAATTCTCGTATCCGAGCGCGTAAACCAGGAATTTCGCGAACTCGGCCCTTGTGACCCTTAGATTAGGCCTGAAAGTAGAGTCCGGGTAGCCCGAGGCTATGTCCCTGTTTACAAGCTCCATCACCTCGCTGTATGCGTAGTCGCCGCGCCTTAGGTCCCTGAACATGTCGGCGTTGTGGAGCTTTTTGAATACCGAGTAGCCGTTCTCATATTCCTTGAGCGCCAGCAGCGCTGCGCAGGTTACGGCGTAGTTGTAAGTCTTGTTGGTTGATGTCAGCGAATATGAGCCGTCCGGAAGCTCGTAGCTTCGCAGCCTCTCGTAGAGCTTCTGGTCGTCCTTGCCCATGCTGTGCTTTGCAAAGAAGGCCCATGCCAGCTTCTCGCCGTTTTTTTCGGCCGGAAGCTTTGATTCCACGTATGCAAGCGCCCTGGCAGCAGCCTCCTCGGACTCTATGCCAAGAGCCTTGAACGCAAGCACGGCTTCCGATGTCGTCTTTATGTCCGAGGGCTTGCCCACCTCGTAGCCGAAGCCGCCGTCGGAGTTTTGCTTTGTCTTTAGCCACCTTAGAGCCAAGGACTTGTCATAGCCGTTGTCCCACGCGCTGTAGAGTGCTATTATGCCCCATATGTGCGCCCTTACAGACTTTTCGCCCGTGCCGTCAGTGAAGTCGGCCAGCTTGCCGTTTTTCATCTGGGACCGCTTTATAAGTCCCGCCGTCGCGGACACGTCCCTGCCCACTGCCTTTGATGCCATCAGGAAGACTGCCTGCTCGTATGTGGAATTGCTTGCGAGGCTCTGGGGGAGAGCGCTTGAGGGCACGATCGCATCGGCGCTGTACTGGGCTATTATGCCCCACTCGCCCGCGGCTTCTGATGAGAGTCGGTATGCCGTATCCTCGCCCAGTGCGTACGCAGGGCTTTGGACCGCCAGTAATATTATAGCTGTTATGATTGCAGTCAACTTCTTCAAAACCACCACCGCCTTACTTTGGATTTCATCGCAAAATAAAATACCCGGCAGGCGAAATGCATGCTGCCGGGATTCACCTGCAAGCTTATATGCTTATATGTCTCCGAATCCTATCTCATCGGCTCTTTTATTAGTGATTCGAAAGGCCTCATGAGAAGATCCACGTATTGAGCCCTCTCGTATGCATACGGGTCCTTGAGGTTGCTCTTTGAGAGCTTGCCCCTGAAGTCCTCTATGTTCTCGTAGCCCTTGCTGTCCATCCACCTTACTATGTCCTCGAGCATTATTCCAACGTGCCTGTAGCCGTGCTTGTAAACTGCGCTTACAATTTGGACGCATTTGGCGCCTGCAAGGATCATCTTGAGCACGTCATCGCCAGTGTATATGCCCCTTGAGCTGCATATGTCCGCGGATATCCTGCCTTCAAGAAGCCCCGTGTATCTTAATGGCAGCCTCATCTCGTCGCTTGAGCTCAGAGTCATGTCGAGCTTGGTTGTCTCGCTCTTTACGTCTATGTCCGCCTCGTAGAGCCTGTTGAAGAGCACTGTGCCGTCTGCCCCGCCCTTTGACATCCTGTATACGACGTTCATTATGTTGGTGTAGAACGGGCTTATCTTGACTGATATCGGTATTTTGACGGCTCTTCTTATTTCCGTCAGCTTTTCAAGGTGTTCGTTTTCTATAAAGGCGGCGTCGAGGTCCACTCTCTTTGGAATCGAGTACATGTTCAGCTCAAGCCCGTCAACTCCGGTATCCTGGAGCTTCTTTGCGTATTCAATCCACGATTTGCCGTGGATTGCGTTTAGGCTTGCTATAACAGGTATGCTCACGCTTTCTTTGGCCTTTCTCAGCTTGACCAGATGCTCTTCTATGCCGGCATGCTCCATGTGGGGATGGGTAGTTATCATTTCTGCATGCCTTTCATCGTACTCCTCAAGGTCAGCCTCGAGCTCGAGTCTTTCAAGCTGTATTTGCTCTTCGAACAGCGACTTGAATACTATGGCGGCAACTCCCGCCTCCTCTAGCCTTTTTATGTTGTCGAGCTTGTCCGAGATGTTGCTTGCACCCGCTATTATAGGGTTTTTGAGATGTATGCCCATGAAGTTTGTGCTTAGCCTTTTCATCCAAATTCCTCCTTTAAAATATACACGTTCCAATTACATATTTCTTACCCAGTTTTGCGGTTTCAAAGCAAAAAATAAAGCTATAGAAATAGTTGGAGAGGCTTTTTGAGGATTGGTGTTTAGATTGTGATTTTGGAGGTATAAATTTAATACATAAAACAATAAAGGAGTTGATTCCACCACAGAATTCACTCAAGACACCAGACACTTACGGAGATAAAAAATAATTCTCCAAATACATAGCGAAGGGAGTCGATACCACCAAAACAGACAGAACTCACACAGGATAATCTGGAGATAAACCATAATTCTCCTAATACAATATGAAAGGAGACGATTCCACCATAGAGTTCAATTTCCAAACCGAAACTGCGGAGATAAAAAATAATTCTCCTACTATGAAAACGAAGGGAGACGATTCCACCATAGTATGAATAGTTTAGATGAAAGCTCATTTTAAAAGGCCGATGTTGAAAAAAATCAATGTCGGCCTTGTTGTTTTTTGATTATGGAAAAGGCGCCGTTCAGACAAAATCAAAAAATCCCCGTCCGGAATATCCAGTGGGGATTCTAATTATTGTTGATATATAGAATGCTATTCGCATGCAGTATTCTGTTTCTAGCTCTATACTGGCTTCTTGAGCTGCTCTTCTTTGTAAGTCACTTTTCTAGGGGCTGCGAAATCAACATATATGACTTTGCCCATGTCTTTATATTTTACGCTTTTGCCTGATTTTACACCAGCCTTCACGTCAGCTTTTTCTATTTTAAATATATTCTTTGTCTTTGTTTTGAAAACATCTATTAATGTCATCCAGTTCATAGCACGTCATCCCCCTCGAAGTATGTTTTTTTATTATACTTTATTATATACCTCCTTGTATATTTTTTAAACACAAAAATTTCAGAAAAATTCAAAAAACTTTCCGTTCCGAGCTCAGACAGCTAAAAAAAGAGCCGATCCAAAGATCAGCTCCCGCAAAATTCCAATATGTTCACAAGCTCGTGGCTGGCACCGCTACATCCACTTGCCCATTTTTCTTATCTTTTCGTATCTCTCTTCCGCCAGATCTTCTCCGCTCATTGCTGAAAGCTTTTCGAGGCAGGCTGTTATATACGATTTTATACTCGCTGCCGTGAGGTCGACGTCCTTGTGGGCTCCGCCCAGGGGCTCTTCTATTATGTCGTCTATTATGCCAAGTCCCATAAGATCCTGTGCTGTAAGCTTCATCATGCTTGCGGCCTCAGATGCCTTGGAGGCGTCCTTCCAGAGTATGCTCGATAGGCCTTCAGGCGATATTACAGAGTACACTGAGTGCTCCAGCATAGCTATTCGGTTGCCTACGCCCAGCGCCAGCGCTCCGCCGCTTCCGCCTTCGCCTATTACTATGGCTATTACAGGAGTCCTTAGCCTGCTCATTTCAAGCAGGTTCCTGGCTATTGCCTCTCCCTGGCCGCGTTCCTCGGCTCCTAGTCCGCAGAAGGCTCCCGGGGTGTTTATAAGTGTCACTATCGGCCTTTTGAATTTCTCGGCCTGCTTCATGAGCCTCAGCGCCTTTCTGTAGCCTTCAGGGTGAGGCATTCCGAAGTTGCGCATTATGTTGTCCTTTGTGTCCTTGCCCTTTTGGTGGCCAATTATAGTCACAGGCGCTCCGTCTATTATGCCAAGCCCGCCCACTATTGCGCGGTCGTCGGCGTAGAGCTTGTCGCCGTGGAGCTCTATGAATTCGCTCGTTATCCGCTCGATGTAGTCAATCGTCGTAGGTCTTTCTGGATGCCTTGCGAGCTTTAGCTTCTGCGACGGCTGAAGGTGCTTGTATATGTCGTCCTTCATTGAAGCGGCCTTTTTCGAGAGCAGCTCTATCTCGCCCGATAGGTCGACTCCCGTCTCCTCTACGAGCGCTTTAAGCTCCTTTATCTTCTCCTCCAGCTGGAGTACCGGTCCGTCGAATTCGTTCCTACTTGTCATCGAGTTCACCTCCAGTCGAATGGATTGCAAGCAGCTTGCCCAGGAACGCCTTCATGTCGCCCCTTGGAACTATTGTGTCCACAAAGCCCTTGTCCTGAAGGAACTCTGCTCTTTGGAAGCCCTCAGGGAGCTTTTGTCTTATCGTCTGCTCTATTACCCTTGGTCCTGCGAAGCCAATGAGCGCCTTTGGCTCGGCCACTATTATGTCTCCGAGCATCGCAAAAGACGCCGTAACGCCTCCCGTTGTAGGGTCCGTCAGCACGGATATATACAGCAGGCCAGCGTCGTCGAGCTTCCCAAGCGCCGCGGAGGTCTTGGCCATTTGCATGAGCGAAAGCATACCCTCCTGCATCCTGGCTCCGCCCGATGTCGAGAATATGACTACCGGAAGTCTTTTTTCAACGGCCTTTTCCACCGCTCTTGAAATCTTCTCGCCTACCACAGAGCCCATGCTGCCCATCATAAAGAGCGAGTCCATTACGCAAATAACGCAGCTTTGGCCAGCGACTTTGCATTCTCCCGTAACTACGGCCTCGTCCAGGCCTGACTTTTCCTTTGCGTCCCTTAGCTTGTCGTCGTAGCTTGCAAATTCAAGCGCGTTGACAGTCCTTATATTCATGTCGTATTCCCTGAAGCTGCCAGAGTCTACTGTTATTTCTATCCTTCTTCTGGCTCCCAGCCTTGTGTGGTGAGAGCACTCGGGGCACACTCCCAGGTTGTCAGAGAGCGCCTGCTTTTCGATTACCGCCGAGCAGGAAGGGCATGACATGTGATTCTCATCCAATTGCACCTGGGGCTTATGCTGCTCCGCCTGAGCTTTTGGAGCTTCCTGCGGCTCGTCTGATGGTTTTTCCTTTTGAACATTTATAACTGCATAGCCTTTTTCATGATGGCTTTTTTGACTTTTTTTGGTAAAGAGGTCCTTTAGCAATTCAATTCACCTCGCCTGCTTCTTATTTGTGGCCTGCGCCGAACATTTTTCTGTCTATGAAGCCCGTGTCGAACTTGTTTTCCACGAAAAACTCGTCGCTGAGTATTTCCCTCTGGAAGTCTATGTTTGTCTCAATGCCCATTACGATAGTCTCGTCGAGCACTCTTTTCATCCTGCTTATGGCTTCGTGCCTGTTGCGGCCCCACACTATGAGCTTGCCTATCATGGAGTCGTACGTCGGCGGTATCCTGTAGCCGCTGTATATGTGCGAGTCTACACGAACGCCGTAGCCGCCCGGGAAGTAAAAGTCGCTGACTGTTCCGGGGCACGGCCTGAAGCCGTGGCTGACGTCCTCGGCGTTGACTCTGCATTCTATGGCGTGGCCGTTTATCTTTATGTCCTCCTGGGTGAAGGACAGCTTTTCGCCTGAGGCTATGTTTATTTGCTCTCTTACTATGTCCACGCCCGTTACCATCTCTGTGACAGGATGCTCGACCTGTATCCTGGTGTTCATCTCTATGAAGTAGAAGTTCTTGTCCTTGTCCACGAGAAACTCTATTGTGCCGGCGTTGACGTAGCCGACAGCCTTGGCTCCCTTCACGGCGGCCTCTCCCATCATGCTTCTTATGTCCTCGTCAAGGAGCGCGCTTGGGGCCTCCTCGAGCACCTTCTGGTTCCTTCTCTGGAGCGAGCAGTCCCTCTCGCCAAGATGTACTACATTGCCGTGAGAGTCAGCAATTATCTGCACCTCTATGTGCCTTGGATTCTCAATTAGCTTCTCGACGTACATTGAGTTGTCGCCGAAGGCCATGGCCGATTCCGACTGGGCGACGCTAAAGCCCTTTATGAACTCGTCCCTGTTTCTGGCGACCCTCATACCTCTTCCTCCGCCGCCGCTTACCGCCTTAATCATGACCGGGAAGCCTATCTTCTCGGCCTCCAAAAGCGCCTCGTTGGCGTCTGTGATGCTGCCTTCAGTTCCCGGAACCACGGGAACTCCGGCCTCTATCATGGTCTTTCTGGCCTGGGCCTTGTCGCCCATTTTTATTATGTGGTCCTCCGTAGGGCCAATGAATATTATGTCCTCGTCCCTGCACCTTTTGACGAAGGTCGGGTTTTCTGAGAGGAAGCCATAGCCCGGATGTATGGCGTCGGCGCCCTTTACGAGCGCTGCGCTTATTATGCTGTCCATGTTGAGGTAGCTCTTTGTAGATATGGCCGGACCTATGCATACGGCCTCGTCGGCTATGTGCACGTGAAGAGAATCCCTGTCCATTTCCGAATAGACAGCGACAGTCTTTATGCCCATCTCCTTGCAGGCCCTTATTATCCTTACTGCTATTTCACCTCTGTTTGCAACGAGTACCTTGCTTATCATGGCTTCTACCTCCTGATTTTCATAAGAGGCTGACCGTATTCTACAATGTCCTCGTTTTGAACTAGTATCTCGACTATTTCGCCCGCTTCTTCACTTTCTATCTCGTTCATTATCTTCATGGCTTCAATTATGCAGAGCGTGTCACCCTTGGCAACCTTGTCTCCAACCTTTACGAATGCAGGAGTTCCAGGGCTTGAAGAGCCGTAGAATGTTCCCACTATAGGCGATTTGACTATGTAGAGATCTTCTGCCACAGGAGCCGGAACCGCCTCTACCGCAGCCGCAGGCGCTGCTGGGGCTGGAGCTCCCGCTGCAGCTTTTGGAGCCTCGATAGTCTGGTATACTGAAGCCGGAGCGGCCAAAGCAACCTCTGCAGTCTTGCTTATCTTTATCTTTAAGCTGCCCTCTTCCATTTCGAATTTTTGTATGCCGCTGGCATCCAGCGCGTGTATTAGCTCTTTTATATCTTTAATATCCACAGTTTTTACCTCCGAATTTGCATGATTTCGATTATCCGAGAAATCATGACTTGATTTTAGTATCTGGTGCTAATTTGACATATGTAAAATATTATATCAATTTTCACATATTTTTTCAATCTTATAGGTATTTCTGATTGACACACAGAGAATTATTATACCACAAAACTTCACGAGACTGGTCTTAAAATGACTCTGGCAGGATATTTGCTTAAGCCAGGGGGACGGTTCTCTTGGCCCAAAAAGACAAGAGAACCGTCCCCCTGGCTTAGGTTATCACTTAACCGCAAGAACACCCCCATCCTCTTAGGTGGGGGATGAATTGCTTCTGAAAGAGACAAGACAGGATAAGATACTAATCTTTCTCAAAAATGTTATATTTAATCATTTTTGTGGTATAATTAACGTAACAGATTTTTACTGAAAGGAGGCAACCCCAATGGCTAAGGAGAAAGACGACGAGCTGCAAAAAGACGACGAACCTAAAAAAGACTACAGAACCCACCAAGTCCGAATCAAGAAAGGACACCACCTTTTCGAATTCTGCGACGCCGTATGCTTTGCCTCGAAGAATTTGTACAATGCGGCAAACTTCCACATCAGGCAAGCCTACAGCGGAGTCAAAAAGCCAGCTCATGAAAGACACCTTAACGAGCAGGAAGTGCTTATGCTCATAAGCGACAACATCGACACGCTCAACCAGATCAAGACAGACACCTTCAATAAGAAGCTTGAAAAAGCTAAGGCTTCTGGCAAGAAGCTCAAAGTTTCCGAGCCGACCTTGTTTGCAGAGCCCTGCGAAAAGAAGTCGTTCCTTTCGTACGGCCTGCTTGAGGGGCTTTTCAAGGTCACAAACCAAGCCGACTACAGGAATCTTCCAGGACAAGTCAACCAGCAGACCATGAGGCTGCTGTACCGAGACTGGAAGAGCTTTTTTGAGTCCATAAAAGAATACAAAAGTAGCCCCGACAAGTTCACGGGAAAGCCAAAGCCACCAAAATACGCCCACAAAAACGGCAGGAAACCCGCCGTGTTCACAGGACAAATCTGCCTCCTAAAGGAATCGTCTGGTGAAAAATACCTTACATTCCCAAAGACAAAGCAGGTACTCAGCTTCGGAAGCTACGACCTTTTCGAGGGAACCCTCAAAGAGGTGCGAATTATTCCAAATGCAAACTTCTACACAATCGAGCTTGTAATGGAGCTTCCAGAGCCAAAGATTGATTTCGAAAGCCACATATCTTCACGCGTAATAGGCATAGACCTTGGCGTAGAGAATTTCGCAGCCATAGCAAATAACATCGGCAAGAGTCCGATTGTTATTAAGGGCGGAATTTTAAAGTCAAGGAACCAGCTATACAACAAGCAAAGAGCCCACTACTACAGAATCCTGCGTATGGGCAAATCCCAAAACGAGGGTCAGTTCTCCTCAAAAAGGCTCGAAAGAATCGATGCAAACAGGCACGCATTCTTCAAAGACTACTTCCACAAGGCGTCAAAGCTGATACTTGCCTACTGCAAGGAAAACGGCATAGACACCATAGTAATCGGCAAAAACGCCAACTGGAAAAAAGACGTTCAGCTTAGGAAATCCGACAAACAAAACTTCATAAGCATACCTTACAACCGCTTCATAGAGACGCTTACTTACAAGGCTCACGCTATGGGCATACTTGTTGTGCTTACGGAAGAAAGCTATACGTCAAAAGCAAGCTTCATCGACGGCGACTACATGCCAACATACGGCGTAGATGACGACAAGGCAAGCTTCAGCGGTCGCCGCATAAAGCGCGGTCTGTATAGGAGCAAGTCGGGCATGGTAATCAATGCCGACGTGAACGGAGCCTTCAATATGATAAGAAAAGTATTCCCAAAGGCGTTCGATTCATTGAACGTTCGGAGGGATAGCGGCGTTGTGAATTCGCCAGTCTCGTTACTCGTTGCCTAACTGTTTCAACACTGAAACTGCATATGTTTTGCGGTTTCAGCAACGGTTCGGTGGAAACTTAAATTCGATACGGACAAAAGAAGCCCCCACTTCTACAAGTGGGGGAGAATTCACACATTCTTCAAGGCTTTTTCTATTTCCTCTATTGTGTGCTCCAGGACCTTGACTCTGGCGTACCTTTTGCAGTTGGACTCTACTATTGTCCACGGGGCGAAGGTTGTGCTTGTCCTAAAGAGCATCTCGTCGACGGCATCCTTGTAGCTGTCCCAGTTGTACCTGTTGCGCCAGTCCTCGTCAGATATCTTCCAGGTCTTATTCGGGTCCGACTCCCTCTCTTTGAAGCGCTTTAGCTGCTCGTCCCGGTCTATGTGTATCCAGTATTTGAGGAATACAGTGCCGAAGTTGACTATGTGCTCTTCCATGTCGTTTATCTCCCTGTAGGCCCGCTTCCACTCGGCCTCGCTGCAGTAGCCCTCGACGCGCTCGACAAGGACCCTTCCATACCAGCTCCGGTCGAATATCGCTATGTGTCCTGTCTTGGGCATCTCCCTCCAGAACCTCCACAGGTAGTGGTGGTTTTTTTCGGTGTCATCGGGAGAGCTTATCGGCACGACGTCGTATCCCCTCGGATCGAGCGATGCAGCCAGGCGCTTTATGTTGCCGCCCTTGCCTGCCGCGTCCCAGCCCTCGTACGCTATTACAACGGGGATCTTGGCCCTGTAGAGCTCGTTGCCGAGCAGCCTCATTTTGCACTGCAACTTGTCTATTCGCTTTTCATACTCCTGCTTGTCCATTGAAAGCGAAAGGTCGACCTTGTCTATCACCGAGGATTTGAGGCCGCTCACCCTTAGAACTGAGCCGTTTTCCGGATTCTCGCCAATCGCCTGGTTTCTCATTTTTTTTATCATCTGGGCGTTTGCAAGGAGCTCCCTTTGCCTGTCTATCCTTGCAAGTCCGGCTTCCATTCCCTCTATGAAGCTCATAAGCGTCTTTATTATCCCGAATCTGTAATCCTCGCACTCGACTATCGTCCAGGGCGCTCGCTCTGTGTCAGTCTCCTCTATGGCCCTTTGCATAGCCTGCATGTAGACATCGTATTTTTTGTTCTGCCGCTTGTCGGCCTCCCTTATTCTCCATGCGGTGGCGGGATTTTTCTCCATGCGCTCCTGCCTTTTTTTCTGCTCCTCCTTGCTTATGTGGAGGAAGAACTTGAGTATTATGAAGCCGTCTTCATATAGCACCCTCTCGAATGAGTTTATCTCGCCGTATGAGGTTTCGAGGGCTTTGCCCTTCACGTTTCCCTCGGCTGCGTCGTCCATTATCCTCCTGTACCAGCTCCGGTCAAAGACTGCCATGTCGCCTTTTTCAGGCGTCTTTATCCAGAATCTCCAAAGGAAAGGCCTTCTCATTTCATCCTCGTTTTCCTCCTGCATTGTGATTACGCTAAAATATCTGGGATTCATGGGGAGTATGAGTTCGTTTATTATTCGCCCCTTGCCCGATGCGTCCCAGCCCTCGAAGACTACTATTACAGGCACTTCCTTGTCCTTGGCCTCGCGCTGGAGCTGGCCGAGTCGTATTTCTATGTCTTTCATCAGCGCTTTGTATTCCTTCTTGTCTATTTGCTTTGACAGGTCTATCTTCTCGAACATATGCTCCGGATGCATGCCTTTTGGGCCGCTCCGGCTTCACCTCCCTGCTTATGGTTAATTCTTTTTTTTATACCCTTTATTCGGGGTATAAAATACTTATAGTATGCATGTGTGTGAGAATCCAAAGGAATAATTGGCCTTTAAATTTCGTTTTGTGATTTCCAATTGGCTCATGCACTCTGAAATCTGGAATTTTGAGAACTCGCGCCACGCTGCTCAGACACTCAAAATTCCAACGATTTCATTCATGCACTTTGCCAGGAAATCAATCAAAACTTATTAAATCAGGCCTGCTTTATTCCATTTGGATTCTTGCCACCAGAGCCGGCTTGAAAACCTAATTTATCGGATTTGCGATCGTTTTATCATGACATTCGAGCCAGAATGAGCCAAATAGAAATCTCAAAATGAAATTTAAAGGCCGGCTTTCATCGGAGCTCACATGGTTTGGGAGGAGGATGAGATGAAGAGAAGATATATATGGATTTATGTGCTGTGCCTGATTGTAGCTTCAGCGTTTGCGGGGTGCAGGGCGGAGCCTCCTATGGAGACTCTTGGGAAGGCTATGGACAAGACGCTTCAGATTGAGAGCGCCAGGCAGGATTTTTCGGTGGATATGAAGATGGATCTTGGCGGAGCTTCCGAGCAGGAGCAGCAGGCCCTTTCGCTTATGCGCAATGTGACTTTAAGGAGCGAGATTGCCTACATATCTGCAGGAGCCGAATCTGCCGGGGATTTTTCAATCCACTCCGACGGCATAACCTACGAGGGCAAGATTTTCACTCAGGGCGGCAAGTCTATAATGAAGCTGCCTGCTATGGACAAG
>Ga0302236_1002035_pt1 | contig 12853 bp, 10 predicted proteins | sample AAG_UR_Gly_MG_FD_193509 | JGI IMG/M metagenome (GOLD analysis project Ga0302236, IMG submission 193509) | Enriched activated sludge microbial communities from anaerobic digester in WTTP, New Holstein, Wisconsin, United States - AAG_UR_Gly | ecosystem: Engineered > Bioreactor > Anaerobic >...
AGAGGTTCCATAAAGAGTGTAACTCCGCTGGAAGATTGATCATGAACAATTCCTTTGAATTGATTTTTGTATTCCGCTCTCACAGGCAGTACATAACGTCCTTCTCTTGTGGTTATAATTGTTTCCTGAAGCATTTTGCTATGATGAGAAGATTTTAATATTTCTCCCATTTTTGAACTTATAGTCTGACGTAAATCTTCAATGGTTCTTCTTAAAGAAGAAAGCTTTGGAGATGCATTACTATAAATTTCACCTTTTGGGCTTATGGAGGTATTTATTGCTTCCACTATATCTTTATAAGGTTTTAAATATTGAATCAGTCTCCAGAGGAAGGGATATTTATCTTTTTTACTGTTAAAAAAAGCTCTGATTGTTTGAAGAACCTCAAGATTCTGAGCTACATCTAAAAGCTGATGACAATCAAGCCTTCCCTGATGGCGGGCAATTTTTAAGGCTATCCTTATGTCTCTGATGCCTCCATAAGGAATTTCTCCTTCATCAAGGACTCGAAAAGCTTCTTCTGTCTCATTCAGCATAGATCGCACTTCATCTATATCATCTGAAGGAAATAAAGCAAGAGCTTTTTCTTTTCCAATCTGAGATCCTGCCTCCTCTGCAAGAAGGTTCAGTATCTCATTGTATTCCATTATTTTTAAACTATGGTTATCCATTCAGTCGTGAGTCGTGAGTCGTGAGTCGTGAGACGTAGTCTGTACTTTACCTGTTACGCATCACCCTATCACCCATCACATATTCACCTACTTCTTATTAAAATCGGCATTAGCTCCAGTCAAAATAAACCTTTTAATGTTTAAAGCAATCAGCAGTCAGCTTAAGGAAAAAAGCTGAAAGCTGAGGGCTGAAAGCTGAAAGCTTAAAGATAATAGATCACAGATTCTTGAGATTTTAACAATTTGTATATATTTTTAAGTTGTTCGTAATCTTCAAGATAGACACTGATTGAATAAGAGGAATATTTTTTCTTTGAACTTTCCTTTTTTTTTATATTTCCAGATAGATCAGTCCTTACTATTATTTCTATTTCCTTACGAATTTTTTCTATGTCTAATTTATCATTCTGGCCTATAATTTTAAAAACATAATCACCTGGAAAAGTTATGAGACCTTCCATTATTTCTCTTTTTTCAGGGAAATTATCAAGCATAATATATTTTTATTTCTTTTCCTTTTCCCTCATTTTCTTGAATTTCTCCAGGTGGCTTGAGTATTTGTACTGAGTCCAGCAGCTATGACAGAAATGATTTTCTTCAATCTGTTTTCCTATACACTTTTCGCAGAGACTCTTATCACAACCTGTACATGTGGCCACTTTTTCCACATCTTTATGCCATGCACAGAATTGTCTGGTTTCTTTTACTTCTGTTTCGGTTCTACTGCTTACATCCTTTGCCCATGTCTGAAACCTTTCCATATCGATACTTCTTGCTTTACCCCTTCTGACGCCGAAAATACTTTCACTGCTCTGAATTATTTCATCTTCATAATTATTTTCCAATTCCTTAAAGGCTGTCATCATTTCTTCAGGTGTACCGAAAAGTTGATATTTACTTGCATCTCTCATATACCATTTATTGTCTTTTCTTCTGAGGATAATTTCTCCTTCCATCCTGACTTTGACGATATTTCTTAAGTAATTTCCCATATCATCCAGATTATCAACTTCCACCCAGTTTCTTTCATCCATTAAAACCCATTTACCATCTTTAGCACTGTAGCCAAGTCTTATTTGGTGCTGATATTCTGCCATGTTCATACATCTCCTTATAATATAAAAATTTATTACATTATAATAGCATATTTTTTTATTTAAGTCATTATTTAAAGGAAAATCTCTTATTAAATAGAATTTATAGTGTCTATATTATTTGTAATTTAGTAAAGGAGAATTGTTATGTCTGAAATTAAGAAAAAGATCATCGGTCTTATGGATCCGAATCACTATGCTTTTCTGAGGTCTCTTGAAAACCTCATTGCATATCAGAAACCGGTAATAAAAACCAAAACTCAAACCTGTGAGGTTGTAACAGAAAGGGTAAAGTGCAAACCCTATGATGTGCTGGATGCACATATATATACGAATTTCGATGTTATTATGAACAGAGGATCTCACTGGAATCCTCACAGGAACAGTCTTTTTACAGTTTTATCCACAAAGGTGCATATGATATATAATATGTTTTCCTTTAAAACCATTGATAAAAATGCCGGTTATGGACAGATGCATGAACTTGGAATTAACATTCCTGCTACCTGGGCTATTCCACAGCAGGATTATTCAGATCTGGATGATCCCAAGATTAAAGTTCCCGTACACAAGGACCTTATCTTTGAAGATCACGAATTGTTTGATCTCCGTGCTCTGGGAGAAAAAGTAGGTTATCCAGCATTCTTAAAACCCCAGGATGGTGGCGGATGGGTCGGTGTAGAAAAGGTAACAAATTATGAGGAATTACAGAAAGCCTATGATAAATCAGGAGAAAAACCACAGAACCTTCAGCGTGGTATAGATTACAAAGAGTTTGTTCGCTCAGTAGGTATAGGATGTCAGATAATGCCCATGCATTACAATGCTGAAACAAAGTTTTCCCATGATAGATATATAAGAAGTGAAGAAAAAGCAATAGAACATAATTTTCTCACAGAAAATGAAAGAAAAGAAGTAATTCAGTTAATTAAGATAATAAACGCTTTTTACGGATGGGAACATAATTCCTGTGAGGCCTTAATATCTAAAGATGATGCGAAGATCTATGTTATAGATTTTGCAAATGCTTATCCAGACAGTGATGTTATATCATTACATTATTACTTCCCTGGAGTTGTAAAAGCTATGGCAAAATGGCTTATCTTCTGCTGTGTTAATCCCCGCCACAATAAATTAAACTTTATGTCTGAATGGCCTAAATACTATAAGGTTCTTGAAGAAGCAAAGAAGAAAAACCTCTCGTACCATGAAAAACTGGATAAATATGAAAAGATTGCAGATGATTATTTTGAAACAAAGAAATTTGAAGAATTCTGCACAGAACATCTTCCTGATTTTGATAAAAAAGCATTTGAATTCTTCTCCAGTCAGAAATTTGAGGAGATACTGGAAGAGGCAGTAAAAAGGTACTTTAGAATTCCAGAGGAAGTGCCTGAAAAAATGGCCCATTATAAGGGATTACATAATTTCTGGTTACACTGTGAAAAAAATAGACTGGAAAGGGCTTGAGAAAACTGAAAGGGGCTGTCCCAAAAGTTAACCTGGGACAGTCTTTTTTTTGGATAGGATAAAATTAACTTCAAAGGAGTTTAAATTATGAGATCTTTTATACTTATATCTATAATTCTATTTGTAGTGTTATTTAATTTTTCCTGCAATGCTCCACCTCTAAGGCAGGCTTTTATTGATAAAACAGGGAAAAAAGTAATGACTTTTTCTGTTGTCTTTTATAGTTTTTCATTTCCTTATTTTAATGAGGGTCTGTGTCCCATACAAACCAGAGGTAAGTGGGGTTACATTGATAAAAGGGGAACTATGGTTATAAAACCTCAATTTGAGTATACACAGGGTTTTTCAGAAGATCTGGCTGTTGTATCAATAGATAATAAGTATGGCTATATTGATAAAACAGGTGCTATAGTTATAAAAGCTCAATTTGATCTGGCCGCTAATTTTTCAGAAGGTCTGGCTATGGTAATGATGAGTAATAAGGTTGGTTTTATAGATAAAAGTGGAAATATTGTTGTAAAACTGCAGTTTGATTCAGGTTATAAATTTTCAGAGGGATTGGCCCGTGTGAAAATTGATAATAAAGTTGGTTATATTGATAAAACAGGTAAATTTGTTATAAGACCTCAATTTGATGAGGGATCGTTGTTTTCAGAAGGACTGGCTTTAGTAAAAATAGGTAATAAATACGGTTATATTGATAAAACAGGTAAATTTGTCATAAAACCTCAATTTGATTATGTAGATTCTTTTTCGGAAGGACTGGCTTTAGTAAGAACAGGTAATATGTCTGGTTACATTGATAAAACTGGAAAGATGGTTATAAAGCCACAATTTGATTATGGGGATTCTTTTTCGGAAGGATTGGCTTTCGTAAGAACGACTAATAGGGAGTATTATATTGATAAAACAGGAAAAACTGTTATAACGCTTAATTACTTTACAAAACAACCTTTTTTAGAAGGTCTTGTTCCTGTAAAGGTAGGGGATAAATTTGGTTACATGGATAAAACAGGAAATATAGTCATAAACCCACAATTTTTTGATGTAGGTCATTTCTCAGAAGGTCTGGCTATTGTATTATATTAGATTTTTACTGCCCATAGATTTTTTTATCAGTTTATAAACAATAATTCTGTCGAATATATTCCCGGATTAAAAAATAACATTGAAATTGCTATGGATAACTATACTCAGGCAGGAGAAAGCTGGTATAAATATAAAATATGATACACCTGAATATGTACTCCAGGATAAATGGCGTGAGGTTGATTACTATGTCAATGAATCAGCCGGATTATTAAATGATGCTACAAATTAAAATTTCTATAGCTTTCTTGAATTCTTTTACTGCTTCTTTATGACCGGTCAAATAATAAAGGGAATTACCAAGACCCATATGGGCTCTTGCAAGTTCATTTTCTAACTCAATCTTCCCATTTCTCACCATTCTCTCCAGAATTTCTATAGCTTTCCTGAATTCTTTTTCTTCTTCTTCATAACGGGTTAAATTACAAAGAGAATTGCCTGAATGCATAAAGGCAGAGGCAAGGTCTTTTTCCATATCCTTCTTTCCCAGATTGAATACTGAATTCTCACGGATCTTTATAACAGAAGAAAAGAGTTTTACTATTTCCTTAAATTCCTTTTCTTCCTTTTCATTAAGAAAAAACAATTTCTCTATAAAATTAATTAAAATCGCCTGTTGTAAAGGAGTCAGGTTATATTTCTTCATTTTCTTCAGAGCTTCTGCTCTTACCTCCATCTTCCCTCATATGATATAATATTCCTGTTATCAATCTAAGGGAGGCTAATCTATGAAGAGTAATATTCTCACCACTCCGACTCCTCAGAAAATAAGAAAAGAAATAGAAGAGCTGATTATAAACGAACTACACGGCCCTGCCGGGGGAGAGGAAGAAGAAATTATCGAACAGAACGTCCGTTCAAGATATATTCTCGGAACTCTTGCTCCCAGATATCAAATAACAGAACCTGAGCAAAATGAGAAAATTGCCGTAGACGGATATGACAGCAGAGAAGACGGTTCTATTGAAACTTCTGCTCCTGCCAATACAACACTTTTCCCTTCTTCCATAGGTCTTACCTTCTGTGTTGAAGGTTCTGCGAAAGAAATCAGTGTGACTGCAAAATGGGGCCGTTATGAAAGAATTGAAAGTAAAACAGTTATAAGTAAAAAAACCGGTAATCCTCAGAAGATATGGAAAAGAAATCCCGTGGAGATTACTTTAAAGCCGATTATTCTTAAAGAGGGCATTATAGATCCGATAAGTATAAGAGAGGAACAGCCCGATGTGAAACTTCAGGGGAAAATAAGATGGTATGATCAGGATGGGAACTGGCTTATTACGCTTTTTCTCGTAAATGATCAGAAAGAAACAAAAACATTAAAGGACGAAACCTGGCTCTTTCAAACAGAACTTATCGTAAAAGACCCTGAGAATAAACCGATTTTTCAGATCAGACCACACAGACGTGAGGGAGGTCAGAGAAATACAAAGGATTATGAAGAAGAAAACACACTTAATATGATTTATAGAAAACATATTGAATTTGCTGCAGGTCACGGAGTGGGGGTTCACACAGATGTCTTTCCTGAAGACCCTGAGAGGGCAGTGAAAATCTCTACTAAAGCAATACCGGCCTATGAAGTTCCTAAAACTATACCGCCTCATGCATCGGAATTTCCCGGTCTTATTCTGGATATGAAAAAACTCTCAGATGAGAAAAACCCTGCGGAATTGATAGAACCACTCGCAGAAGCCTATGATAAATGGATAAAAAAACAGAATAACAGAATAAATAATCCTGCTGAAAATCTGAAAGAATATAAAAATACTGCACAGATTGTTCTGGAAGACTGCAGAGAGTCTTTAAAGAGAATCCGGGAAGGGCTGGATTTATTGCAGAATGATAATAGTGCTATGAAGGCTTTTCGCTTTATGAATAGGGCTATGGCAGAACAGCGTATTCATACAATCTATTCGGAAAAGGTAAGAAGAGGAGAAAAACCTGATATAAACACTATTGATGTGGCGGGAAATAGAACCTGGTATCCTTTTCAGCTTGCTTTCATACTCATCAATATACCTTCCCTTACAAACCTTCACCATAAAGATAGAAAGAAAAATTCAAAGAGCATTGCAGATTTATTATGGTTTCCCACAGGCGGCGGTAAAACGGAAGCCTACCTGGGGCTTTCTGCATACACCATGGCAATAAGACGTCTTCAGGGAGAAATAGAAGGAAGAAGGGGAGAATATGGTCTTGCAGTACTAATGAGATATACCCTGAGACTTCTCACATTGCAGCAGTTTCAGCGTGCTTCTGCTCTTATATGTGCTATGGAGGTTATAAGACGGGAAGAGACTGATATATGGGGGGACTATCCTTTCAGACTCGGCCTGTGGGTTGGTTATAAGACTACACCGAATAAAACAGAAGATAGTGCGGAATCTATAAAAAGTGCCCACGGACAGTTTAAAAAGAGCACTGTTGCAGGAAGCGGATGCGGTTCTCCGGCACAGCTTACCAATTGCCCCTGGTGCGGTGAAAAAATCAGGGCAGGTCAGAATATCATTGTGGAAGCATATAACAGAGGGAGAGGAAGAACACTTATTTACTGCGGTGATCCTCTGGGTAAATGTTCTTTCAGTAAAAAGAACTCTCCAGACGAGGGAATACCTGTTCTGGTAGTGGATGAGGAGATATACCGCAATATCCCTTCTATGCTTATATCGACTGTGGATAAATTTGCTCAGATGCCATGGAAGGGAGAGGTTCAGTCTTTATTCGGTCACGTTGACGGATACTGTCCTCGCCACGGTTTTCGTACTCCTGATTTGGAAGACTCCGATTCTCATCCTCCCATAAAAAATAGTAATTTCGGGGCTGTAAAGACAGTTCCTCATCCGCTGTTACGCCCTCCTGATCTCATTATACAGGATGAACTTCATCTTATAAGCGGCCCTCTGGGAACACTTGTTGGACTCTATGAAACAGCTCTTGATTATCTCTGTTCATGGGAAGTAAAAGGAAAGATTGTAAGGCCGAAAGTAATTGCTTCCACGGCTACTATAAGGAAAGCAGGGGATCAGGTTCACGCCCTCTTTCTCCATAATGTAAAGATATTCCCTCCGGGAGGGCTTGATGTGGAAGATAATTTCTTCTCCCGTCAGATATTACCTGATGATAAAAACTCTGGAAGAAAATATCTCGGCATATGTGCTCCGGGACGGAGAATGAAAGAGATACTTGTAAAGGTATATGTGGCTACAATGGCAGCGACACAGCAGGTTTTTAATAAATACGGTTCCTCTGCAGACCCCTGGATGACACTCGTAGGTTATTTTAATTCCCTGAGAGAACTGGGAGGTATGAGAAGACTCGTAGATGATCAGGTAAGAACTTACCTGGCAAAAATGGAACAGCGTGGTTACAGTCCGAGATATATCTATAGTTCAACAATTGAAGAACTTACATCCAGAAAAGGAGCAACAGAAATACCGGAGCTCCTGGATCGTATGGAAACACCCTTTAAACCGGAAGATAGAGGTGAGAAAAGATATCCTCTTGATGTCCTCCTTGCAACAAATATGATTTCAGTAGGAGTGGATGTAAGGCGTCTGAGCCTTATGGTCCTATGCGGTCAGCCCAAATACACAGCAGAATATATTCAGGCTACAAGCCGTGTGGGACGTCATTCCCCGGGACTTGTACTTACAGTTTATAACTGGGCCAGACCACGTGATCTGTCACACTATGAACACTTTGAACATTATCACGGAACTTTTTATAAACATGTAGAAGCTCTTTCGGTAACACCTTTTGCGCCGAGAGCTCTTGATAAAGGTCTTACTGCTCTTCTTGTGGCACTGGTGAGATTGATGGGGGTGGAATTTAATGCAAACCATAAGGCCGGTAATATACACGGAGGACATAAATATATAACAAAAGCTATTGAACTTATATCAGAACGAGCAGAACTGGTAACAGATGATAAATCTACCGGCCAGGATGTCAGGGCAGAATTAAAGCTTCGCCTTGATGAATGGCTTAAAGAAGCATCCAATAAATCAGGCGGTAGAATACTTGGTTACATGCCGAAAAATGACGGAAAAACTGTGGGACTTTTGCATAAAGCAGGCTCAGGAGAGTGGCAGTTATGGACGTGTCTGAATGCCCTTCGTGATGTTGAACCATCTGTAAATCTTGTTCTGGAAAGGATTAGCGATTAACGATTAGCGATAAAGCTAAAAGCCAAAAGGAGGAAAAACAAATTGAATACCACTATAAAATCCCGGAAAGTTGGAGAAATCCGCCCCAGTCAGTTTTTATTTACCTTTGGAGTGGGGGCATTAATAGATTTACCTCATTTATCTGTTATAGTTACTGGTCTGGACCGGTGGAATACACAGATGGCAGTAACTGTTCCTGAAGAAAGACTTTTAGCGTTAGTTCGTAAGAGACTCGGCCATCAGGTAGGGCAGCTTCTATCACCACCTATTCCTGAAGAGTCTGACGGTCCACCTGTACCTCTTAAGGAGAGTAATTTTACAGGTATCCCTGTTTCTGTTTTTCCTGAATGGATGTTATGTACTCATTGCCGTTCTCTCATACCTGTTTCCTCGGGTCTTCTGGATTTTAAAAGTGATGCCGTAAGAGTTGATAAGAATAGATACGTTCATAAGAACTGTAATGCAAAAAAACCGCCCCAAGTAGTGCCTGTAAGATTTCTGGTGGCATGTAAAAAAGGCCATTTAGATGATTTCCCCTGGGTGGAATTTGTTCATACCAGGCATCATGACTGTCAGGGCAGATTAAAATTTAAAGAAAGGGGTACAGATGCAGGAGGTATTGACCTCTATGTAGAGTGCGAAGAATGCGGAGATATTCGGAATATGGTAGAAGTTTTTAGTAAAGATAAATCCAATACAGTACTCGGCAAATGTAAAGGAAAACATCCCCATCTGAAAATAGAAGAAAATTGTGATGAACCACTCACGTCTCTTGTCCTTGGAGCTTCCAATAGCTGGTTTCCCTTATTACTTTCCGTATTATCAGTCCCCACATCAGATGACGAACTTGTTGAAATGATCAATAAATACTGGCAAAACTACTTTTATGATGTAGACAGACCTGAAGTTATAAAATTTGTATTAAAAACCGAAGCTCTTAAAAGACTGAATAAATATACAACTGATGAAATATGGCATGCCATTGAATGGAAAAGAAATAATCTATCAGGAAGTAATGAAGAAATATCAGATATAAAGGGCCCCGAATGGAAACTTCTTACAAACCCTTCTTCAGTAGTAAATAATAAAGACCTGCAGTTAAAAGAAGTTAACCCTCCTGAAAGATATAAAAAATACTTCTCACGAGTAGTACTTGTGGAAAGATTGAGAGAAGTTCGTGCATTAATCGGGTTTACCCGTGTTGAAGCACCGGGAGATCTCTCGGATTCAGATGAGTTTAACTATGATAATGTAGCTCCCTTATCAAGAGCAAAACCAGCATGGGTACCTGCAGTAGAAATTAGAGGAGAAGGCATATTCATTCAATTTGATGAAAAAGTTATACAGGACTGGCTTAATCTGGAGTCTGTTAAAAAGAGAGACCAGGAATTTCTCTTCTCCCATATAAAATGGCGTGAAGTCAGGAAAATTGAGCCGAAAGAAGAAGGTTATCCTGCAATAAGATATATACTTCTTCATACCTTCGCCCATGCATTGATGCGGCAGCTTTCCATTGAATGCGGATATAGCTCTGCCAGTATAAGAGAAAGAATTTATTCTCTTACTGAAGACGATCCGAGAGGCCCCAGAGCAGGGATCTTAATTTATACCTCAACACCTGACAGTGAAGGGACCCTGGGAGGTCTTGTATCTCTGGGTAATCCCGGTACACTTGGCCGGCATATTGAAGATGCTCTTGAATCAGCCCGTCTTTGTTCCTCTGACCCTATCTGTTCGGAACACTCACCGGGTCAGGATGGAAAAACCCTCCACGGATCCGCCTGTCATGCCTGTCTCTTCTCACCGGAACCGTCATGTGAAAGAGGTAATAAATATCTCGACAGAGCTTTACTTACTGATACTATGAATAGTGAATGTGATGATATATGGTTTTTCAGGGATTAGCTATTAGCTTTAATCGCTAACTGCTAACTGCTAACCGCTATAAAGGAGACAAAATAAATGAGCTCTGCCTTTAACTTAATAGCCGGTCATTCCCATAAACTGGCATCTTCTTTTCCTGAAGAAACATTACTTGAATTAATTAATATATTACAAAACCTGAATACAACGGATAAAAAAATAATAAGAACAAAGATTATGAGGGAAATCCATACGGCAGAAGGACGTGAACTGGTATCAAAATTCCTTGAAGATTGGTTCAACCATTTTTATGATCTACCATCTTCCGCTTTAGCAATAGCTCTATCTACAGCTCTTTATTCTGATAAAAAACATCGTGAAAATTCTACAGTAGAACTGGTATGGAGCGGGCCCAGAACTAATTCTATACCTTTAAGAAGAACCGAACAGTCACTCATTGAAGTAATAAACAGTGCCCAGAAGACGCTCCTTATAGTCAGTTTTGTAGTATACAGTATAGACACAATAATTCAGGCACTCACAGAAGCCTGTAATAGAAATGTTGATGTGAAAATAATACTGGAAACACCCCTTTCAGGAGCGGAAAAGATTGATTACAATACTATTGATTCCTTTGGAAAAGAATTAAAAGAGAGAACGAAAATTTATATATGGCCCTTAGAGCAGAGAAAGAGGGATCAAAAAGGTAAGATCGGTACTCTCCATGCCAAAATTGCTCTGGCAGACAGAAGGGATCTTTTTATTTCAAGTGCAAATCTGACTTATCCTGCCTTTGATCTCAATATAGAACTGGGTGTCCTCATCAAAAAAGGAACTTTGCCTGCAGCAATTGCAGAACATTTCGATATTTTAATTCAGGAAGGAATTTTTAGATTATACAATAAAAACCATAACTTATAAGGGAGGTAAACTATGGCACGAATGATTCCGCCTTATATTTCAAAAATGGTGTAATGTTCCCCCACAGTGATTTCTGTGAAGAAGGAATTGATTACGAACTTTATCAGATATACAACCGTTCCTCCAGAAGACAACCGATAACAGATTACATAAAGACCCTTGCCAGATGTACAAAACAAAAAGTTCAACATGAACCCTGGTTTAAAGAAAAAACCTCAATACCGGATGAAGAGGATATAAAAGAATTACTGGCCTTCTGCAGGGGAGACTTTGAAAGATTAACAACTCCCCGGCAAAGAATGGGAGATGCAGAAGAACTTATCGTTAAATATACAGAAGAACAGTACAAATATCTTGATCATCTCCGTGACAATCCGAGATGTCTCTTTCAGGGTGCTGCAGGAACAGGAAAAACAATGCTTGCCCTTGAAACAGTAAAACGGAGCCTCTCGGAAAAAAATAGAACCCTTCTGGTTTGCTATAACATATTACTCGGAAACTGGCTTAAATTCATTCTGAAAGATCTGATAAAAGAAAATAAAAACCTGATAGTAAATAACTTTCACAATCTTTTAACAGATATTGTAACTCTCAGGAGCAGTATTCCGTCTTGTCTTACTGAAGATCCTGTGGAATATTACAATTGCACCTTACCTCTTATGGCTCTTGAAGCTATTGACAGAGGTGAAATAGAACCTTTTGACAAAATTATTATTGACGAAGGACAGGACATGATAACACCTGAATATTTAGAGTAAGTACAAAAAGTAATGTCCGAAAAATATTAAGTAACTATTTACCTGTTACGAGTATGTAGAGAAACTTTAAGACAAAATTTTTTAGAAATACTCTAGATGTAATCGACTCTTTATTAAAAGGAGGCCTTGGAGGCGGTAGCTGGGAACTTTATTGTGATCTCGAACAACAGGCCATCTATTCAAAATATTCAGGAGCAGATATGCTGAAAATGATACAGGAAAGAGGCCATCCTGTAAAATTCCGACTCACCATTAACTGCCGCAATACAAAACAGATAGGAGAAGCTACATCATTACTTACAGGTTTCCAGAAACCTCCTTTTATTCTGAATGACATAGAAGGTATACCTGTAGAATACAAATTTTATAGAAACCGTGAACATCAAATTAAAGAACTGGAAGAACTTCTCATGAAACTGAAACGCCAGAACATACCGGATAATAATATTACCATACTGTCACGATATAAATTTGAAAATTCCTGTGTTTCAGGATTGGATTTAAATGATTTTCCTGTGGAAATATTTAGCTCTAAACATAATGCCATACCTTTACTTCAAAACTGTAAAAACATCAGTTTCGCTACCATCTCAGGCTTCAAAGGACTGGAAAACTCTTATATAACCCTGAAAAGTGCCAAAGATACTAAATTTTATTAATAATGTTAATAAAAAATATTCATAATATGTAATTTTGCCATATATATTGACAGTTTGTTAGAAATTTTATTAAAATATCCATAGATAATGAATATTTTGTAAAAAAATTTACTTTTAACAAAAAGAGAGAATTTCTGATTAAATTATATATTAAAGAGA
>Ga0302236_1002048_pt1 | contig 12796 bp, 19 predicted proteins | sample AAG_UR_Gly_MG_FD_193509 | JGI IMG/M metagenome (GOLD analysis project Ga0302236, IMG submission 193509) | Enriched activated sludge microbial communities from anaerobic digester in WTTP, New Holstein, Wisconsin, United States - AAG_UR_Gly | ecosystem: Engineered > Bioreactor > Anaerobic >...
CCATTACTTTTAAAATAATTATATACATTAATTGGTAAATTATGAATATCACCAATATATTTATCAATTTTATTTTTTTTATTTTCTGGCAAAACATCAAACAACGCGAAAAATGATTGGTCTATTTCACTTAAATATCCATTTAAATATAAAAATTGCAATGGGTTGTATAATTCATTTGGTATCTTGTTTTTATTATAGTAGTTATCATTCTTATCTAGCAAATCATCATCAGAATCATTCATTGCAATGATTTTATCAGATTCATTCTCTACTTCATTGGGATTAGTCAACCCTTTGAATATCCAATACTGCCTGTAGTTTGTATCATCTTGCTCATATTCTTTCTTTGTACAGTATGGACATGTAAATGTATAATTCTTTCCATAAACTTTTTTAATAAAGTCTAATATACCATCATACGTCTTTGTCATCCATATGGTTATGCCATCTTTATTGTATATTATTTTTTGGTTATCTAGGTCATATCGGTTTTCTATCTCCTGTCTTTTTTCTTGTTTTTTTGCTTTTTTCATTTATAAACCCCTTGTTCTGTGTTTTCTATTACCCATTCGTTTCCATTATATTCTTCAATCTTTAATATCTTTCTTGATTTGACATTTGAAATATACTTTTAATTGCATATGCGTCTACAAGTAAAAATGAAAACATTATAAAGTAGAAGTAAGATGATTCATTCCTTGTTAGTAATGTGTCTATAAAAATTGCTACCCAAAAAGCAATTTTAACTGCTAAAAGAATGTTTGTATTTGTATTTGGCGTCATAATTCATCTCCGTTCATATCCGTTACAATAATTTTATTATCCGATAAATCATGTTTATTATTATAACCCATTCTCCCACCAAACATTATTCACTAATCAATTATTCAAACACAACTTTCATAACACTTGCACTTATCAAACAATTTTCATATTTAAAATCTCTAGCGTTTTTTCTGGTTTCAAATATCAGTGCCCGTTCAAACAGATTGGTACTATTCTTTCTATCTTTATTCAGATATTTTCCGTCCTCATTTTGAATTGTCCAAGCAAAGATAGGGTTATTGGTATTAATCTGCGGAACAACAGAAATTTTTTCTACGAATTCGTTTATCAGATTGTCCTTTCGCAGGTTCTTGATTTTCCGTGCCTGTTCTCGTGTTCTGAACTTATATACCTTTTCAGAACTTTTGGTATTGGAAAAACAGTCTGTTAATCTTTTTTTCATTGAATCCATTATTTTAGTTATCTAAAGAACCAAGAGAATGTACTTTTGATTATACTAAGAGTAACCTCTTCATAAATAATCCATTTAACAATAGCAATAGGCCAGAAAAAGAAATCCACTATAGCCCAAAACATACTGCCATGCATATTATACCCCACCATACCAGTAAGCAATGCTACAATAAATGTAAAACAACCACTTCCATCATTCCTGTAGTAAATCATTTTTTTATGTTTTTCTTCCATGCTATTTACCCATCCCTATAGCATCTACAGTGTCCACATAATGACCATTCTGATTATATGTAATAGAATTATCCATAGACCATTTTTTCAACGGATACATATATGTATCAAATGTCAAAACTTCTCTCATCAACAATTCAGCCATTACAATTTCGTCCATATCTTCGTCCATATTATTACTTCCACTCACCCACATAGTTACCCATCCACTTCTTTATTCTGCGGCTTCAAACCATTTAACTGCTTCATCATCTGTACCTACCTACACCGATTTTCTTTTGGGTTTCGGTTCCCTTTTATTTACTACTTATACTATACCACACTTTTTAGTAATGGCAACTATTTTTTTACAAAATATAGTCAGGTTCAAAACCTTCTTCATAGAGGATGATTTCCGGGTCTTCGCCATCCAAAACCCGTTCTTTCATTTCGTCAATAAGTTCTTGGGCTTCTGTAATGCTGACATCATCTTGATGCATAATGGCTTGTAATAGAGTCATACTATTTATCCTTTTGTTTTATTTGCTTATAATATATTCTAAAAATTAAAATATTCAACTTTTTTGATAATTGGGTTTAATAGACATTGATGTTTCGGGTTTATATTTAAATTCGGGCAAACATTCTAAAACCTTTAGTGAATTAACTGTTCCGTACAAGAGTTCCGTTTTATATGCTCCTGAAACGTTTTGTAATGTTTCAAACAAATCCCTTGCCCGTTCGCCCACCCATCTTAATGTTTCCCTATTGTTTTTATGTGTTACTATTTTCATACTTCTCCTTTAATTTCACTTAATTCTTCTTATTTTTGAAAGAGGAATGGGATCATAAGTCACATATTGCCATGTGTCTTTAGAATGTTCTAAATCAGGAACTTCAACTTCAAGAATAACACATGGCTTATCTGTAATTCCCTTTTCATCGTATATTCCGGCGTGTTTGATATCATATGCAAGCCAAGTTATTCTATCTAGTTTCCTACCTTGCCAATATTGATCCTTTCTTCCCCAAAGAACGCCTTCTTTTTGAATTTCTGTCCAGACTTCTTCAGTTGTTCCATGATATAATTTCATTAATTATGGTTCATTGACGGGATATGCGGCAATAGTACGCTTCATGATCGCTAGTGGGGTGAAATCATCACCTTCCAATACTGCTTTCATTGTAGACGGACTATATCCGCTAACCATTCCAACATTCTTATCGTACTTGGTGGCAGGTTGATTGTTATATCCCATAAGATTCCAATAGATAATTTGAGGCTTGTTGTATCCGGCTTCGACCCATTTATTCAATGCATCTTCAATCGGCATATTGTCTTCTTCAACTTGTTGATCAAATTGCATATCACTGATAATTAAAAGACAATTTGGCATTTTATCTACTTCTATACTCCAAAGTTTTGCACTTTCTAAAAGTAGATTTAAGGCAGATATAATATTGGTGCTCCCTACATATCCATCTGGAACATGTCCAACAGCTTTAGCAAATGTCATATTATCCCAGCTCTTCAATGAAGCAGTCGAAGAAAAAGGTATGATTTTACGATAGAACGGGTTATCTTTACCCAATCTATCCGAACAATATAAACTTAAACCTAAGGCTACATCTACTGCTTGAATTGAACCGGCAACCGGGGTATACATACTACCAGATGTATCTAAAATAGTCATAATTTTACGTTCAGTTACGTCGTAATAATTAGGCATGCTTTGAAATTGTGCTTCAACCAATTTTTCAGTTTCTTTAGAATATTCTTTCGGTTTACTTCCCTGCCAAAAAGCGTTGCCGGTTTCAGACAATACAGTCCGTACCAAATCATGCGGGAAAATAGCTCCCGCTTTAACATCTCCAACGACTTCCATTGTTCCGTCATCTTTAACTTTTACCAAAGAATGACGCCAATTATTATATCTTTCACCATCATTTCTATTAAATGCAGTATTATATCGTCCAATAGCAACAGAAGGGACTTTGGAATATTCAATTTCATCCCATTTCTTTTTGCACATTAGAGATTCGACAATTTTACCTTTTCTTGTATTGACTATAAATTTACGAAATTGCTTTGGGGTCATATTAAGAAAATTGCGCATTTTAACATCTTGTGCATCTGCCCATTTTGCGGCTAATGCATTTCCTTCTTTGATAGCATTAGACCAAAGAGTCATTGCTTCGGATTCTAGATCTGTATTGTATAAAACTTTGAGATCATCCCAACGACCATATTCCGGGATTTTATCCAGATTGGCCTTTAGCCATAACTTTCCAGATGGTTCATTTGCAAGCCAATTAATAATATCTCTAAAACCACTTCTATTTCCTGCACCCATGATTATACTCCTTCTTCATTAAACATATTTGAGACGTTAGATTCCCATTTTATTTTATACATTTTTTCCAAATTTTCAAATTTTCTTTCCATGTCCTGAGCCATTTCTCCACTCATTTGGACTATAAGTTTTGTTATTTTTTGATATGCATCTCCGTCTGCATTAATTGCATCTTCAATAATCGTAATCCTGTGGCGATCAGATTGACATTCTTTTATATTATTCTTCTTAGTATTCATCCACGATTGTGGACCACGAATATCCCTCAACCAAAACAGCAACTGCATGCATTCCTTTTCACGACCAGCCCGCCAAGCTATTTTAAACAAATCTAGTGCAGTTTCTTCACCATCATAATAATATCCCTTTTTAGTATATAAAGAACCAGCTTTACTAAAAAACTCCAGTAAATGATCTTCACTGTGTTCATATGCTTTTGCGTTATTACCTGTACGTGCTGTTGGTTGTGTCATTTTGATTTCTCCTATAGATTACTTGCGTTTTGTTTTAAATATATTTCGTATTGCTTACGATCTTCTTCTTCTTGTTTTTTTAGTTTAATTTCGCGTATCTTTGTGACTTCTTCTACCCAGTCATTATAGCGTTTACGTTGTTGTTCACGTTGCCACTGCCTAAATTTGGCCTCTTTTCGCCATTCATTGAATTTGTTTTTTAGATTTATAAACCAGATTGACATTTTTGTATCCTTATTTTATATGCTGAACTCAATCTTTATGTATAATATGTTATATGATAATAAAAATAAATCAACTAAATAATTACATGATATTTAAAATTATAATTAGTTGCGTCATTCTTGGTATAGGATTGAGTTATATAACATATGATATAATCAACAAATCTAAACATCATAAAACCATATACTCAGATTTAAAACATTGTAAAGTACCTAAAGAATGGGAAGAAATTAGAGATCGTGCTTGGAATAAAGCATCTACATTATTATCTGCACAAGGGATTAAACCTATAACAAAATGTAAAAAAATTACTATAGAAAGCGGTATTAAATTTAATCCCAATACAAAACAATGGGGTCGTTCAACAAAAAACGGCTTTTGGTATGCGGGTTTAAATAATACTAAAGAAGTTATAGTAGTTGGCACACCTGATAAAAAACCGTATGAAAGATCATTGGCAATTTTAGCACATGAAGTTGGTGAATCTATTTTAGATCAAGACCCCCATTGGGCCACACGTAGCGTTAATGATCGAAATAAGTTTTTATGGTATATTGGATTATAAGACGTTAAAGCAATAAATGGTCCCGGATGCTGTTGCCGACACAGCCTAGCTGGCTTATGAAACCTGCGTCCTCACCGGAGGATCCGGGAAATGGTCCGCGTAGATGGTAATGCTCCACCTCCTTCTGTGTATCAGACAGATGTACTAACTTTTATACTATACGCGGATAATTAACTAAATATTTTTATGAGATATTGGTTTTTATTCGTTTTATTATTTTGTCTTAATTGCACCGCCGGCATAGTGTCACCTTTATATGTAGGTAATATTACTCCAATTTTAAATGAATATAAACAACCATTAAAGGGAACATGGGGTGAACATACAAACGAATGTTGTTTAATTGAAATTCGATTTGCTAACGATGGGATTATTCGACCCCCATACAAAGACGGTTCTGCACATCCTCTTAATCCACTATTAAGGGCCAGTAAATCTGGATTAAATGCATGCGGTGAAAACACGGGGTTATTTTGTGAAATTTTTACAAAACGAATAGATCCTACCAATAAAATTTTTGCTCGTGCATATAATGATTCAACAATTGAAAAATCATCTTTCTATTCCGATACTCCTGTATATGAAATACCATCAGGGCCTAAATCTACATTAGCTTTAGATTTTGACCCTATACGCCCAATAGATCCTGACGATGATGACAACGACGGATTAAATAATTCATGGGAAAAATCTTTAGGTACTTATGATAAATTTACTTCTGATTATGACAATGATGGAGCTAGTGATTATGAAGAAATGTTAGCAGGAACAAACCCTAAAGATGCTAATTCAATTTTTAGAATTGAAAGTATAAATCATTTATCAAATCAAACAGAAATTGTATGGACATGTGTTCCAACTAGAAAATATCAAATTCAAAGAACCCTCAATTTAACAGAACCATTTACTAATTTTAACGGTATAATTACACCTAATTCATCTCAATATTTGTTACAAAGAATTATCAACGATACAAATATGATTCTTTATTATAGAGTGGTAATTATAACTGAATAAAATGGAGGAAATGGTGGGATTTAAACCCGCGGGAGCTATAAACTCCGCTTGTTTTCGAAACAAGTGCAATAAATCACTCTGCCACATTTCCTAAAATTGGAGGAAGCGGTGGGATTCCAACCCACGGGGGTTTAAGGCCCCTCCTGTTTTCAAGACAGGTGTATTAATGCACTCTACCACACTTCCTAAAATGGAGCCTACAACTGGAATCAAACCAGTGACCTCAAACGTACCGGGTTTGCGTTCTATCAACTGAACTATGTAGGCTGATTATCAGGTTTATCAAATAAATCTTCTTGAATCCATTCATAACATTCCAAACACATGGGTTTATCTAAAAAATCTATTCGATAAAAATCAGTTTCTTCTATCCATTCTTGGCAATAATAACATGCACAAGGGGGTCTTTGTTTTATTTGTTCTTTTATTTTCATAAAATGGCGGAAGATGGAGAAATTGAATCTCACTCCCCTTTCGAAGAGCCATTTGTTTAGCAGACAATGCCGGCCCGCCTGTCCGGTTCACCTTCCAAGTTCTAAAGAATAAAAAAATCATCTATGTTAACATAGATGATTTTTTGTGAACAACCAGTGGCTAAAGCGCACTGGCTTCAGTTTAGAGCTTTAAGGCGCTCAAGGTGGATTCACTGCCACAGATTAACCTCTTCAGGGTACCGAAACGTTCAGTTTTATATCTTCTAGGCTTTCACCTCATCCATATACCGAAAGATATATGTTGTTTATACCTATAATTATTTATGCTAACCAGCTAAATTTTCTTGCTTTTTAGCAAATTAATTTAATGTAAAATGTACTTTATTTAATGTTATGCTTGACCAGTCGAGGCGCCCTTTTGATTTTGAGCGATTATAACCCCATGATTTATTTGTTTTTTAATAAAGTCAATATCTGCTTTTGAATATCCTCTATTTCTTAATTCTATAAAAGCTTGTTCTGGTGTCATATATTCTCGAAGGTCATCATATTCATGTAAAGCCTCCCAGCTACTTTGCACGTCATATGGTTCATTGGCAAAGTCATATTCAATAGATTTGCCGGGTCGATTATGTGCTAAGGCCATCCCATAACGTCTATATCTTTTATGAGTTTTCCAATCCGATGCATCTAATTCTGTAGGTACTATTTTATGACCATCTGGTGTATGTTCATATTCACCGGCTACATAATGCGGTCTATCTCCACCCCTTCCCCATAATTTATTTTGTCGGGCCATTCTTTCTTTATTGAGACGCTGATAAAGTTTATCATTTTGCTTTATTTCATTATCGTTTAAATCGTAATCATCCTGTGTAGGCGGGGTTTTTAACCATTTTTCTTGTTCGTTTATTACCTTTTTATAAGCTTCTTCTAACGTCACGGTTCAGGCACGACCCACGGCTGTACTGTATACGATCGCAGCGAGGAAAGGCCATCGCATAGCGACAAGTTGTGGGTCGTAGACTGCAACCGATTGTTGGGTCATTTATTCTTCTGAAGTTCATGGTCTATAATCGTTTGGATGTTGTCCTGCGTCAGGAAACACCTGGATAGGACGCTCCGCATGCGCGCTTCGCTTTTTCTTTCAACGGCATTATCAAATTCATCCATCAGGCCTAGCGTGAAAAGGCGCTCGTTAACGGTCATGCCATGTATAGATTGCGTCAGTAGTCCCTTGAATTCATCCCAAGCTGAATAGGCCTGATCATACGCCGAACCGTCTTTAAGCCATGTATTGCCGAAAAGGTGCTCCATAGAGGAAATGTCGTCGCCAATACCTTGAGATTGTTCAACTTTTCCGAGAATTATTCTGGCTTTGGCTAGATACATCTCGTAAATGGACCTGTCGTTTTCCTCGTGTGTCTCGTTGAGTAGCCGCTTAACAATAAGAATAAAGCGGGACAGGGCGGATATCTGGTTGTCAGTATTCATTTGTTTTCAGACCCAACATTTTAATGTCATGCTTTTTCATATATATATATATATATATATATATTCTCCTTTTACAATTATTTACCCAAAATGTATACATTTTTGATAAAATAATAATTACAGCGGGTCATGGATGTCCCCATGTGAATCGAACACATATAGCCAGGGCCAAAACCTGGTGCATTGCCGTTATGCTAGGGGACAGTAAACTGGTGGCTCCCGACAGTTTCGCAATGTCATCTTCGGTGCTTCAAACCGAGGTTCTACTTTTGAACTAGAGAGCCAATAACAGATTGGGTTTTTAACTAATTCGTGGTTAGTCCTTTATGGTTGCTGAACCCAATCTAAATGGATGCCTAAATAGCTACCGTTAAAGAGATTTCACGATCGTTCCATCACTATGGAGCAGGAAGGATTCGAACCTTCATTACTCTGTTGACAGAGGGTGTTACCATTGTACACTACTGCCCCGGGATGTCTGTTCTTCTACTTTACTATTATCTTCCCCCTTCACACAGGAGGTGTTCTATTGTTCTATAAGGATTTCACGGTTCGTTCTTAACATCTATCTTATATTTTAACTTTTATTGTTATGGCCATGGCTTTACAACAAGGTAACAATAAAAGTGAACACGGTCTTGAACTATAGGCAAAAATGGCGCCCCATCCCGGTATCGATCCGAGTACTGTTGCTCGACAGGCAACTGTGATAGCCAGTTCACCAATGGGGCAAAAAACAGATTGGCGTTTTGCTTGTCTAATTATCAGTTAGATGCTTTTGGTTTGCTGTAGCCAATCTAAATTAAAAAATGGTGCGGATAGAGAGACTTGAACTCTCACCCGAAGATAAGTTCCTAAGACTTACGTGTCTGCCATTCCACCATATCCGCGCATTATAAAATGGTCTAGGTGGCGAGATTTGAACTCGCGAATACCTGATCCCGAATCAGGCCCGTATAGCCAACTGCGGAACACCTAGAAAAATTGGTACAGGGTAACAGATTTGAACTGTTCCGAACGTCAGCTTATAAGACTAACCGGCACAACCAGTGCCCACCCTGTGTAAAATGGTACCCCGTATTGGACTTGAACCAATCACACTCGGATTAAAAATCCGATGCTCTACCAGATGAGCTAACGGGGTGTAAACAGATTGGTATGTTTCACCAGGTATATATTGTTGTAACCAATCTAAAATGGTAGGGGATGACAGAATTGAACTGCCAACTATTCCGTGTAAAGGAAGTATTTTTCCATTAAACTAATCCCCCAGAAAATTGGGGGGACCACTGAGAATTGAACCCAGATCACTAGAGCCACAATCTAGCGCTCTTCCATTGAGCTACAGTCCCGTAAAAAAATGGTGTCTACGGAGAGATTCGAACTCTCAACTAATTGATTTTAAGTCAATTGCGACTACCAGTTGCGCCACGTAGACAAAAATGGTGGCAGACCTAAGATTCGAACTTAGAATGTTTACCATCATGGGTGCCTGGTCTACAGCCAGGTGCTTTCAACCAATTCAGCCAATCTGCCAATATAAAATGGAGCGCTATACCGGTTACCCTCCGGTGCTTAGACATTGGCAATGTCTCGTGATAGTATTTCACCAATAGCGCAAAAATAACAGGTTAGAATTGATTTCAGTGAGCTATCATTACACCATATCTTCCGAAGAAGACTGCGGAATTAAACCGCTCCTCTGATTTATTATATCTTGCTGTATCTAACCTAAAAATGGTACTCCCAGAGCGACTTGAACGCTCAACCCTCAGATTAGAAATCTGATGCTCTATCCTATTGAGCTATGGGAGCAAAAAATGGTGTGCCTTAGAGAACTCGAATCCCTATCGTTGGTTCCGTAGACCAATATGTTTTCCATTACACCAAAGGCACATAAAACAGACTGGGCTTTTTGGCTTCCTTGCATGGATATTTTATTGCTGTAGCCAGTCTAAAAATGGAGCCTACAATCAGATTTGAGCTGATAACCTTCCGTTTACGAAACGGACATTCTCCCAATTGAACTATGTAGGCGAAAAATGGAGGGATGGGTGAGACTCGAACTCACAAATTGTGGTTTTGCAGACCACTGCCTGGCCTTTTAGCTTCCACCCCAAAAATGGCACACCGACAATGATTTGCACATTGATTCCCGGTTTTGGAGACCAGAGTCCTGCTGTTGAACGATCGGTGTAATGGCCCTAGAGGTAGGCTTCGAACCTACAGTGCATTTCTGCTCCGGATTAACAGTCCGGTGGATTTACCAATTCTCCTACTCTAGGAAAATTATTTAAATTGTTTATAATTTCAAGTACTTTATATATATCGCCATAAACAATGTTAATTTTATCTTCAAAATATTTCATTTTCTTAATGTCTTTATCCATACAATATGGATTTTTTGGATCTAAATATAAATTGTAATCAGGTAAGTAAAAATCCGGAAAATAATATCTTGTTTTATTATTATCAACCCACTTTAACGGTTTCGGGCGTATCCATTTTATTTTTAGTTGATCTAATTTCTCTGCAACTTTTACTTCCCATGAACTTTCTAACAAAACATCTTTATTTTCTGTTATATTAAAATAGTAAACTGGTTTTCTTGACCCGTTTTGATATGTTCTATTGCCAACTGATAAATATATAGCACATTCACGGCTACATGTCAATCTTTCCATGTTTTTCTTGGCGTGTGCTTTTATAAAAAGCTTTCCGCATTTTTTGCATGTAGCATAATGAATTTTACATGCAGCATAATTAATTTTACATTTGCGTCTGTTTATTTTTGGTTTATTATATGTTTTTTGCTTTCTTTTATTAATATAAGTACTATGTTCTTTTTTTGTTTGATTTCCGTGATATTTTTTCATCGATAATGAAATTTTTTTGCGGATTTTATTTTTCTCATTATCTGAAAATTTTCGGTGTGTGTTTGAATATGACGCCGAACAACTACTTGAACAAAATTTTCGTTTTTCAAATTTATTTGACGTAAACTCTTTTTCACAAAATTTACAAATTATTGTTTCTTTGCCAGGATCTCTACACCTTTTACAAATAAAGGGTATTTGTAATTTTTTAATTTCATATGGCCATTTTTTATATTCGATACCACATTGTGTGCATTTTATAATCCTCATATAAATATTTAGTCGTTAACGCAAGATTTGCACTAACGAAAAAAATGGTCGGGGTGGGTGGATTTGAACCACCGACTTTTTGCATCCAAAGCAAACACTCTTCCAGTCTGAGCTACACCCCGACAAAAAAACGGACAACTGGAGAATCACTCCGAGGGTTGATGAGGCCCGCACATAACGGATTCGAACCGGGTCTAAGCCAAGACCTTTTGCGCTGTTGTCCTAAATTGGAGCGCTATGAGAAATTCGAATTCTCTCCTTCAGGATGGAAGCCTGACGTGCTGCCATTAAACACCAATAGCGCATAATCAAACAAACTCGCGTCCCATGCCGGAATCGAACCGACCTTTTTAGGATGAAAACCTAATATCCTAACCGATAGATGAATGGGACAAAACAGACTAGTTTGTTACTTGTTATTTTATGCCTACAAACAACAAAAAGGCGGAGTTGCTGTTCCTTTCCTAAAGGCTATCAGCAACCAATTGTCACCCACGACTATATTTTTTGCTGTAACTAGTCTCAAATCATATCACTTTCATTTCTACACTTAGGGCAAAGGTAATGTATCCAACCTTCCGTAGGTTGAATATCTTCCTTAGACCCACACAATTCACAAATATGTTCTGTTTCTTCTTCAGCTTCATCGATAAAACTTTCAGTTGTTTCATCGCCGCCGTGTGTATAGAAACGAAGAGTTCCAAACTTTTCCTTTACCTGTGTTGCTTCGACTTGTGGACAACCGGTTTTATCCACATAGTCTTGTATTCGTTGACAGAGACGGTCTAATATATCATACCAACCATCCCCACATTCGATACCCCAGCACATACAAGTTTCTGTCATGGGCAAATCCTTTTGACGGAAAATTTTTGGATACTTATTAAACAATTTATTTTGAAGTTCTTTTTTCATATATATAATTATAATGTATATACATATTAAAAGCAACATTTAAATTTGAAAATTGGAGCCGGTGATAGGAGTCGAACCTACATGGTCTTTTTGGACGCTAACCTCATTACAAGTGAGGGCCATTTGCCAATTCTGGTCACACCGGCAAAAAACAGGTTGGTTTTTCTTATTTCCTAATAAGTTTATTTGTTGCTGAATCCAACCTAAAAATGGTATAGCAGGGGTGGGAATCGAACCCACCTATAGTGGTTATGAGCCACTCTTCTGTCACCAGTCGAATTCCCTGCGGCAAAAGAATAGTATTAGCCGGTGAGGTATCTGTGTTCCATGTTACACTGCCCATTCTCCGTTCACAAATATGTATACTATTTGCTTCTTTCCTTACTAATACTGTGAACAACCAGTGGCTAAAGCGCACTGGCTTCAGTTTAGAGCTTTAAGGCGCTCAAGGTGGATTCACTGCCACAGATTAACCTCTTCAGGGTACCAAAACGTTTGGTTTTATATCTTCTAGGCTTTCACCTCATCCATATACCGAAAGATATATGTTGTTTATACCTATGATTATTTATGCTGACTAGCTGAATTTTCTTGACTTTTTAGCAAATTAGTTTAATATGAACAATAAAGCTGGCAAAATTCATCCATGTGCTGAAGCATCATGGTTTTCTTTTGCAAGAAACAATAAATTTAATTTAAAAATTCTTTATCAAATGTA